>Ga0233366_1000580_pt1 | contig 11878 bp, 11 predicted proteins | sample ElkDunMinimDraft_23_FD_191536 | JGI IMG/M metagenome (GOLD analysis project Ga0233366, IMG submission 191536) | Fecal eukaryotic communites from dung pellets of Tule Elk in California, USA - Elk Dung C4 | ecosystem: Host-associated > Mammals > Digestive system > Large intestine > Fecal | place...
ATTCTGATTCACCTCCTTTTCTTCTAGTCTATCAAACTTTCATTATTTTCGGACAATTATCCCCATTATCAACAGCTTGTGCATAAGTCTGTGGATAATCCGTGGAAAAATATTTTTAGACGAAATACTACAAATTTTTCACTTACTTTCTTGCTATATGGGGGTTTATTTTATGAAAAGCTCATTTTTACATATGGATATGTGGATAAACATGTGTATAACACTGTCTGTAATGTGCATAACTTGTTGAAAGCTTGTGAGTTGTCCTGTGGATAACTGTGTATAAGTTGATTTGTATAAACGAGATTGCTTTCTCATACAATGGAACAGGCAAACGCAAAAAAGCCAGACCATGAGCCTGGCTTTTCAATCATTTGCTATGAATAAAATTAAGCATTTTCAGCAATAATTTCGGTTTGTTCTTTTGTTTCACTGATTCGCTCAATATCTGCGCCTAAAGCAGCCAATTTACCGTGGAAGTTCACATATCCGCGGTCAAGATGCTTAAGCTCTGTTACGCGAGTCACGCCTTCAGCCACTAATCCGGATAGGATCAAGGCAGCGGCAGCACGCAAATCTGTTGCGGAAACCTCTGCACCCTGCAGGTTCGCATCACCAGAAATAATGACAGAGCGTCCGTCAATCTTGATATCAGCGTTCATGCGGCGGAATTCCTCTACATGCATGAAGCGGTTTTCAAAGACAGTTTCCGTAATCATGCTAGTGCCTTTTGCACGAAGCAATAAGGCCATCATTTGTGATTGCATATCTGTTGGGAAACCTGGGTGTGGCATCGTTTTGATATCCACAGCTTTCATGATATCTGGACCAATTACACGAAGACCATCTTGCTCTTCTTGAACGATAATACCCATCTCTTCCATTTTGGCAACGAGGGATGATAAATGTTCTAAAACGGCTCCTTGTACTAATACATTTCCACCTGTAATTGCCGCAGCAACCATGAATGTACCAGCTTCAATACGGTCAGGAATGATATTGTGCTCTGCACCGTAAAGTTTGTCTACACCTTCGATACGGATTGTTGCTGTACCTGCGCCTTTGACCTTCGCGCCCATCTTATTCAAATAGTTAGCTAAATCAACGATCTCAGGCTCTTTCGCGCAGTTTTCAAGAATTGTTGTGCCATCGGCAAGAGCAGCAGCCATCATGATGTTCTCTGTCGCACCCACACTTGGGAAGTCCAAATAAATCTTAGCACCTTTAAGACGACCGTCAACCTCTGCTTCGATGAATCCATTACCAACTTTGACCTTTGCGCCCATTGCTTCGAATCCTTTTAAGTGCTGATCAATTGGGCGAGACCCAATCGCACAGCCGCCAGGAAGGGCTACGCGTGCTTTCCCGTTACGCGCTAAAAGAGAACCCATTACAAGGACTGATGCACGCATTTTGCGTACATACTCAAACGGTGCTTCATCAAATAATGGCTTAGAAGCATCTACGGTTACTGTATTATTACTGAAAGTTACTTCTGTATTTAAGTTTCGGATGACTTCGTTAATCGTATATACATCGGATAGCTCCGGAACGTCTTTAAGAACGCTTTTTCCTTCACTTGCTAATAATGTTGCAGCTAATACAGGTAAAACGGCGTTTTTAGCACCTTCTACTCGAACTGTACCCTCTAACCTGTTTCCGCCGCGGACAATGATTTTTTCCAAATTTATTCCCCTCCGCGTTCAATTTCTCTATATTAGTATTCAAATGCTATTATCGGTGTGCCAATGGTGACCATTGTTCCTGCTTCCTCAGCTGTTTTACGAAACGCAAGCTGGAGGTTAGCCCCATTTGGCAGCATATTTTTAAATTGTTTGCTGTTAGCAGAAATTGATACGAAATCGCTCTCTACAGCACTTTCCACTGACGTTGCATCAAATAAATTCATCCAGTTTTTATAAACAGCCTCATTCATAGTATCACCGGTTCTCACCTTTAGACAAGCGAAATAATCAGGCTCATTTTTAAATAAACCTTTCTTCCCGGTTTTCAGTTCTCCACGAATATAGGCTGCATGTCTGTTTGACCATGTCTCACCCTGAATAGAGTACAAAATCGTAATTTCATCTTGTTCACCAGACATTACTTTTATTGTAGTACTTACATCCAATTCCTTATTGAGCGAACTGCCTGTCCATGCCTGGTAGTCAGAGGTATTCTCCTTGTTCCACACGTAGCCAGGGTACTCATCTTTAAAACTGGATGCCATCTCAGCCAGGTCTCCATCTGAAGTTGAGCGCGCTAAGATAGTCCAGCCTAATACATCTGCGTCTGGATTTATCTCAAAAACTCCGTTCACGATTTTTTCCAAATCGTTCATAACCAAAGCTTCTGTCGTTTTATTCCCTACATATAAAAGCATCAAACCAACAATTACAGGTAATACGACTTTTTTAAGCATTTACCTCACTCTCCCCATAGAGATAGTTTGCCCTTAAGAGAGGTGTGTAAATACATAAATCCGTTCGTCATCATCTGACATTTACTCAAATAAAAGTGGTAACTGTCTGGAATATCCTAAATAAGTCAGGAAAAATCCGCTCACACTCGAACCAATCGCGATTGTCAGCAAAATATACAGCACTCTTGCCTGCATTACCCGGCCCGCCCGAAGCAGCTTGTCGAAATGGATTGCCTGCAGCGCCCACCAAGTCACTCCGATGAAAAATAAATGACTGAGGATACTAATTAACGCCTGTAATCCAAAACTACTCATGATCATTTCCCTTCCGTGTCTCAAGATATACGATAACAGTGTAACATATTTATTTCCCATCTTCCTCTTTTTCTACAATTTATCGACTAATTTCTTCAAATATCTGCTTAATCCTCAGAAATATGTGTAAAAAGCAACAATATCCACCAAACTGACGCAAAAATTAAATGCTACCACCTAATAATTGTAAACCATTCCTCTCTCTCTTACTCTAACAAATTCGTTAGTTAACAAATTTGTCACGATTGGGGGAATGGTTTATTTAGCTATTTTGCTGCAAGAAATCAAATTCTTGACGGATTTTTTCTAACTTATATCTTTGGCTAAGAAGCAGAAATTCTACCGTAAGCAATTCTTAATCATCCCAGCGGGCACCAAAATCTGTCCCGCTATTCAAAGTATCTAATTAACCTTAGCAAACCGCAAAAAAAGCCCGCTCAGCACACGCTGGACGAGCCACTCTTGCCATATACTTATCTCAATAAATTTACCATATCTGCAAAATTCCCCTGATAAAATTCCAGCAGGACATTCGGGAATAGCCCGAGGACGAGCGTTCCCGCTATACAAAAACCAATCGCAAGTCCCATTGGAAGGGAGAGCGAACGCTCACGCCGGTCTTCTCCTGGACGGGCATACATATGAACCATGACGTTGAAGTAGAATACATAAGATATAATCGTCGCGATCAGCATGATGGCCGCCAGGATGTAATTCCCGTCCTCCTTAGCGAAAAAGCTGACAAATATATTGAGTTTCCCGATAAAGCCGGCTGTTAAAGGAATCCCAGCAAGAGACAGAAGGAAAATCGTCATCGACACAGCCTGCCAAGGGGATCGTTTATATAAGCCGGCCATGACATACACATCATCCTCCTTGTCACCGGCGACACATTGGATGATGGCCAAGGCACCGGCAACCATGAACACATAAGCGATTAAATAGAACCAAAGAGCCTCAATCGTATATTGGCCAAAGGCTGCAACTGCAGCAAGCAGATAGCCGGCATGCCCGATACTTGAATAGGCAAGCATCCGCTTCAGGCTTCTTTGGCGCAAGGCGATAATATTGCCGACCAGCATTGTCATTCCCGCCAGCACTGCGATATATTGATCATTCGCTGTAAAGATGGAGAGAAAACCAATTGAATCTACAGTCGCTGTCATATACACAGTCACAAGCAGCCGCAGGAGCAAGGCGAAACCGGCAGCCTTCGAAACGATGCCAAGGAATAGGGTAACCGGTGTTGGTGACCCCTCATACACATCTGGTGCCCACATATGGAATGGGACGGTTGCCAGCTTAAATGATAAGCCGACTAGCAGAATGAAAAAGGAAAGGCCCGCAATATACTGATATTGCGCATTCGTCTCGATCGCGAATTGGTTGCTGAGCTCATACAGGTTTGTCGTTCCGCCAAGCCCATATAGATAGCTCATTGCAAACAGGACAATCGCCGTGGAGATGCCACCGTTGACGATATATTTCATTGCCGCTTCTGTGGATTTAATTGAGTGCTTTCTCATCCCTGCTAATATATAAGATGAAACGGATAGCAGCTCAAGCCCGACAAAGAGCGTGATCAAGTCTGCGCTCGATGTCATCATCATCCCGCCTAAAAGCGCGGTAAGGAAGAGGTAATAGAACTCTCCTTGGTAAGGCTTCATGCCTGCTGATGGCTTATGGTCAATTGCCAGCAGCAGCACCAAGGCTGCACCGATCAGCAAGACGATCTTAAAGGCTTTGGCGAAGGCGTCCAGCACGAAGGTATCATAAAGAATCGATCCCGCTTCTGCTGACGTCAGCCCGACCACCATCGCTAAAGCAAGCAGCACACTCACAAAGGCGAACCAGCCGAGTACTCTTCTCCCGACCCCCTTTGGCATCACAAGATCAAGAATGGAGAGCAGAACAGCCGCGGCAAGGATGATAAATTCCGGCAGCATCAAGCTCCAGTTAAATGAAACCAGGGTATCCATATCCATTCCGCCTCACCCCCCCATTCCTGAAATCGCGCGCTCAAGGATGGACGGATAAACACCGATGAGCACAATAATACCTACCAGCACAGCTGCCGGCACCCATTCAATCAAGCGAAGATCTCGCGCTTTTGCTTGAGCGGGCCCAAATGTTATCTTAAGCACGGCACGGAGTACATAAACAGCTGTCAAAATAATCCCAAGTGTCCCGATAGCACCAAGGATGGCTTTATCCTCAAACACGCCGAGGAAAGCGAGGAATTCACTAATGAACCCGGATAAGCCAGGTAAGCCAAGCGATGCCATTCCTGCCGTGAGCAGGAGCCCTGAGAAAACGGGCATCCCATTCCACAGTCCGCCCAGTTTCCGCATATCGGTCGTATTAAAGCGATTCTGCATGACGCCGACCAAGAGGAAGAACAGGCTAGCAATCAGACCGTGAGACACGACCTGGAAGACGGCCCCCTGCATGCCAGCATCATTCAAGGCGCCAATCCCCATCAGTACAATTCCCATATGAGAGACCGAGGAATACGCCAGCATCAGTTTGAAATCGGTCTGAACGAGCGCCAAAAAGGCTCCATACAGAAGGTTGACTACCCCAAGCAGGATCACCCAGAAGGAAACTTTGCTGAACTCCTCTGGAAACAGCCCGACGCCAAAACGAATGAGACCATAGGCGCCAATCTTCAGCAAAATGCCGGCATGGAGCATGACCACAGCCGGGGGCGCCTCCACGTGGACCTTCAATACCCATGAATGTAGCGGGAAAATTGGCAGCTTAATGCCAAAGGCCACAAGCAAGGCGATGAGGAGCCCATATTTTAGTTCCGAGCTAATCGGGACAATAATGTTTGTCCGCCGAGGGAGAGAATCTGTTGCAAGATCTCAATATTGGCCGTTCCCGTCTTCGCGAATAAGACAGCAATCACGAACAGCAAGATCGCTGAACCCAAGCCATTGTAGATCAAGAAACGATAGGAGGCTTTCTCCCGGTCAAACCCTCCCCATTTGCCAACCAAGAAGAAGGTCGCAACAAGCGTCACTTCAAAGAAAAGGAAGAACAAAATCAAGTTCTCAGCCGCGAACACTCCGAGCATCCCTATTTCCAGCAGCAGGAAGAGACTGAAATATCCCCTCCATTCCTTCCCGATTTGCCAAGTGGAGGCAATTGCCGCGAGCATGCTCAACACTGCCGTCAACAGGATCATCACCAATGAAAACCCATCAATGCCCAGTTCAAACGGCACGGCATACATCTGGCTGAATTCATTGCCCGTATTGCCAAGCTGGAACCAATCAGCATAGGCTGTAAAGCTGCTCCATTTCTCACCGGATAAGGCGATAAGCAGCGAGAACAACAGCGGAGGCAGCGTCCCAAGCACACCGACTAGCTTAAGCACTCGGCTATTCCCCTTTGGCAGGAGCCATAAAGCCAACACGAACAGGAGCGGCGAGAAAACAAGCAAAATTAATATCATCGCACATACCCCCCTGCCAGTGCATAGACGACCAGAATGACCGTAAGTCCAATAAAGGCGACCGCTCCGTACAGCTGCATCTGTCCATTTCCGGCACCCGCTCCCTTTGCGCCTAGCCGGTAAACGAGGCCGCTGATGAGTGAGCCGATTCCTTTTATGATATAGCGGTCGAACCATGAAAGCACATGTCCGATTCCTTGAACCAACGGTACAGCTGTCCTTGCGTAAATTTCATCCACATAAAACTTATTCACGAGCAGACCCGGCATAACACCTGCCGTGGTCCCCTTTCTGCCATAGAGCCAGTAAGCCCCAAAGCTTCCGGCTAAAAAGGCAAGACTCGCAACGATGGCAATCCAGCCAGGCGCCTGTGCATGGGCTGCTTCCACATATGGATTCCCTTCTAAAAGCCACTCGCCCAGAAACTCGCCAAACCATGGTGTATTGAGATAGCCGGCAAAGACCGCCAGCACGCCCAGCACCATCATCGGAATCGTCATATTGCGCGGAGATTCCTTGATTTTGGCGTCTGTTTTTGATGGCCCTGTAAAAACTAAGAAGAAGAGCCTGAACATATAGAAGGCCGTCAAGACAGCCGTCATCACCGCCAAAGCAAACAAGACAGGATGACCCGCATTCCAGGCAGAAGCTAATATCTCATCCTTGCTGAAAAAACCGGAAAGGAGCGGAAATCCTGTCAATGCCAGCGTCCCAATCAAAAAGAGCGAACCTGTCAGGCGCAGCTTTGAAAATAAACCGCCCATCTCAAGGATGTTCTGCGTCTTTATGGCATGAATGACGCTTCCCGCTGCCAAGAAAAGAAGCGCCTTAAAAAAGGCATGTGTCGTCAGATGAAAGACCCCTGCGACATAACCAGCGGAGCCGAGGGCAAGCATCATATAGCCTAGCTGGCTGACCGTTGAATACGCTAAAATGCGCTTAATATCATTTTGGCCAATCGCAATCAGTGCTGCAAAGATGGCCGTAAAAGCACCGATGATGGCGATTGTCAGCAAGGCCGCTTCACTCGCGAGAAATAGCGGAAACATCGTGGCAACCAGATAAACCCCCGCTGCCACCATTGTCGCCGCATGGATGAGTGCCGACACCGGTGTCGGTCCCTCCATTGCATCCGGAAGCCATGTATGAAGCGGGAATTGCCCTGATTTGCCAATGGCGCCAATGAAGATGAGAATCGCGATTAATGTAATCATCCCTTCTGATACAGCGCCAGAGGTCACTTCTGCAAATATATCGCTTATCTCAAAAGTGCCAGTCTGCCAGAATAAGAGAATGATTCCGATCAATAATCCGACATCCCCAATACGCGTCATGATGAATGCCTTCTTTGCAGCATCACGAGCAGATTCCTTATAGAAATAAAACCCTATCAGGAGGAAGGACCCTAAGCCGACAAGCTCCCAAAACATATATAACTGGAGCAGGTTCGGCGACATGACGAGACCAATCATCGCGAATGTGAACAAGCCCAAATAGGCATAAAAGGTCGCGATGCGCTCATCCCCCTTCATATAACCGATGGAATACATATGTACAAGCACACTGACAAGTGACACAATCACAAGCATCAATGCGTTCAATTGATTGACCTCAACACCTGCTGTCAGGCGAAAGTCCCCAACCTTCAGCCATTCAAAAGAGGCGCGGTATGTCGGGGAATCGATGCGCTCGGCCATAACGAGTGCCGCTCCTAAAAAGGTTAGGGCCAACAGGCCGGTTCCAATATAGGGGCTCAAATGTCTCATCTTCTGGCCAAAGAGCATTAACAATATAAACGACAGCAGGGGAACTAGCGGGATGACCCACACAAACTCCATCATGTATACATTTCCCCTTCTAACTAGAATGGTTCAGCTTATTCATCTCGTCGATATTGACGGTCTTGCGGTTCCGGTATAGGGCAAACAAGATGGCAAGACCGACGGCCGCCTCAATCGCTGCCACCGCAATTACAAACAAGGCAAAGACCTGACCATCGATGGCCGGTGCGGGTCCAAGCTTACTGAAAGCGATGAGGTTGATATTGACGGCATTCAGCATCAATTCAATCGAGACGAGGACCATGATCATGTTCCGCTTCGTCAATGCTCCATACAACCCGATGCAAAATAAAACCAAGGCCAGTGTCAAATAGGCTGGAAGTGGTACCGTACTCATGAATCCCCCTCCTCCTTTTCATCCTTTTTGGCGAGAACGATGGCACCGACGAGCCCGACAAGCAGCAGCACAGATAAGAGCTCAAATGGAATCACATACTCACTGAATATCGAGATGCCAATCTTCTCCGTATTATCTGCATGCAAGCGTCCTGCCACGGTCCCAAAGTCAAGATTATAGATTCCGGCATATACCACGGCGGCAAAGCCGAGAATCCCCAATAGAATCATTGCCTTGCCGAGCGGGCGAACCTTTGATGGACTCTCATCCTGATGATTGGTCAGCATGATCCCAAAAAGCATAATAATCGTGATCGCGCCTGAGTAAATCATAATCTGGACGACAGCGGCAAATTCCGCTGACAAGAGCAGGAAGATACCAGCCACACTGACGAAGGTCAGCACAAGTGCAATCATCATATGCATGACCTTCGTTAAATTGATCATCATCACCGCCCCAGCGATGGCCATAAACCCTAAAATCATAAATGCGATGACTTCCCCGCTCATTGCTGATTCACCTTTCGAATATTCTCATCATTTTCGTCGAGCCACTGGAGATTCTTGAACAACTCATCCCTGCTGTACTCGGCGAGCTCAAAATTATTGGTCATCACGATCGCCTCAGTCGGGCAAACCTCCGTGCATAAATCGCATAATATACAAATCTCGAAATTAATATCATACGTATCGATAATCTTCTTCCCCTTCTTTGTTGCGTCTGGATGCTTCTTGCCAGTGAGATGGATGCAATCTGTCGGGCAGATATTCACGCATTGATTGCAGACGATGCATTTTTCCGGGTAGAATTTCTGGATGCCGCGGAACCGGTCCGGAAGCATGATCGGCTCATTTGGATAATCATAGGTCACTTTATCCTTTGATAAGTTTTTGAGCGTATATTTCAAGCCTTTGACTAAACCGAGCATTAGATAGCCTCCCTTACATGATTTTCAACAATAGGGCCGTCACGAATATATTCACAAGGGCAAGCGGCAGAAGTACCTTCCAGCCAAACTCCATTAAGTGATCCGCTCTTAGACGCGGCAAGGTAACTCGCACCCAGATGAGGAAGAAGGTTACGGCAAACCACTTCAGCGCAAACCAAATCGCCCCGGGAATCACATCAAGAAACGGCAGCGCATGCCATCCGCCAAGGAATAAAACGACCGTGAGCGCCGCCATCGCGAACATATACACATACTCCGACAGCATGAAGAACGCCCAGCGGAATCCGGAGTACTCCACATGAAAGCCAGCGACGAGCTCTGATTCGGCCTCTGACAGGTCAAAAGGAACCCGATTCAGCTCTGCGACAGCAGCAATAAAGAAGATGACGAAGGCGACTGGCTGCTTGATAATATTCCAAAGCCCCTCTTGCCCTGCAACGATATCATTTAAATTAAGACTCCCGCTCAAGAGGACTACCCCGATAACAGACATCACAAGCGGCACCTCGTAGGATATCATCTGCGCCCCTGCCCGCATTCCCCCAAGGAGAGAGTATTTATTGTTCGAGGCCCAACCGGCCGCAAGCACACCGACCGTAGACAAACTCGAGACGGCGATGTAATAAAGCAGCCCAATGCCAAGGTCCGCGAATTGGAGCTTATCCGTAAACGGCACAACCGCGACGACCATCATCGCCGGTGCAAAGGCAATCATAGGCGCAAGCTTGAATAGCGGCTTGTCTGCCATGGCCGGTACTGTATCCTCCTTAATTAAGAGCTTCAGTACATCGGCCACCGTTTGCAGCAATCCAAAGTATCCCCCAAGCTGATTGGGCCCATGGCGGAGCTGCATATAGCCCATCACCTTCCGCTCCGCCAAAATCGCGAATGTGACAAAGCCCAAAATAACGAACATAAACGCAACCGCCGCGATGAAAAAGAAAGCAAACGTCCCCAGGCTTGGAGCAGATGTCAGTAAATCCTGTACCATCATCCATCAACCTCCCCTAGCACAATATCAATGGCCCCTAAAATAGCCACGAGGTTCGCAATGTTTTCCCCCTTTAATAATTTCGGCAGAATTTGAAGATTATAGAAGGAAGGGCGCCTGAACTTCAAACGATACGGCTCTTTCTTCCCCTCACTTGCGATATAGCAGCCAATTTCGCCGCGCGGTGATTCAATCCGAACGAAGCCCTCGCCCTTTGGCGGCTTCACAATCTTGGGTACCTTGGCAAGTACTGGTCCGCTCTCAGGAAATTGCTCAATTGCCTGTTCCAAAATTTTTAAGGACTCCTCCATCTCATCCAAACGGATTTCATATCGGGACAAGACATCCCCTGTTTCACGTGTAACACTTTTAAAACGAAAGCGTTCATAGACGGAATATGGCGCTGTCTTTCGAATATCTTGATCAATACCTGTGCATCTCAGGTTAGGACCGCTGAGTGAATAGGCAATCGCTTCATCCGCCGAATAAATTCCAATTCCTTTTACACGCGTCTGAAATATCTCATTACCGCTGACCAGGTCACGATAGCCCGCTATTTGCTCCCGCATATATGGGATGAAGGCAGCGACCTTCTCAATCCATCCATCCGGGGCATCCCACTTCACCCCGCCAATGCGCATGTAGTTGAAGGTAAGACGTGCCCCAGAGAGCTCGTTGAGAAAGTTTAAGATCATCTCCCTTTCCCTGAAGGCATAGATGAAGGGACTCGTCGCCCCTAGGTCGAGGACGAATGTGCCCCAAGCCACGAGATGGCTTGCGATACGGCCGAGCTCCATTGCCATTACACGCAAATACTCGGCCCGCTCCGGCACCTCAAGGTTCATCATAGTCTCAACCGCATGACAAAACACATAATTATTCGTCATCGCGGATAGATAATCCATCCGGTCCGTATACGGGATGATTTGCGTATATTGCAGATCCTCCGCAAGCTTTTCCGTCCCTCTATGTAAATAGCCAATAACAGGTGTTGCCTCCGTGATGATCTCTCCGTCAATCTTGACGACAATGCGCAGCACTCCATGTGTGCTCGGATGCTGAGGTCCGACATTTAGAAGCATTTCCTCTGTACGAATCATCCCCTACACCTCCACATCATCATATTGGACATAATCCTTGCGGAGCGGATAGCCCTGCCACTCTTCGCCCAATAAAATGCGTTTCAAATCCGGATGACCGATAAATTGGATGCCAAGCAGATCATACGCCTCCGATTCCGCCCAGTTCGCCCCTGGCCAAAGCGGAGTCACAGACTCAATTTCCGGATGGGTTCGGTCAATCTTCACCTTCACGACGACATCCCGTTTAAATAACAATGATTGTAAATATAAATATACTTCAAAATGATCTAAAAAGTCTGTTCCGTGAATTTCACTTAAATAATCAAACCGCAGCTTCGGGTGATTACGCAGGCACGTCACAAGCGGCAGATAGGATTCTCTTTTCACGACAAGAGTTGGCACATCCTTGGAAAGCTTATTAATATAGGAGTCTTCTAAGCTATCATTGCCAAGCTCTCCCTCTATGATAGCCTTGTATGCA
>Ga0233366_1000582_pt1 | contig 11857 bp, 5 predicted proteins | sample ElkDunMinimDraft_23_FD_191536 | JGI IMG/M metagenome (GOLD analysis project Ga0233366, IMG submission 191536) | Fecal eukaryotic communites from dung pellets of Tule Elk in California, USA - Elk Dung C4 | ecosystem: Host-associated > Mammals > Digestive system > Large intestine > Fecal | place...
CAAAATATCTATACAGTGGAAAATAGTTACACATTCACACAATTGAAAAATGAAATAGACCACAATAATGAACTAAACCTAATGAAAAATTATAAATACATTTCCAAATATGATTCCAGCATTAAAAATGGAATAAACATTGATAAAGAAGTTACAATAAACGGTAACAACTTCACAATTGATGGAAATGGAATTTCAACAATATTCAACATTAACTCAAATGGTAAACTAACCTTAAACAACATCAATATAATAAATACATTCACTGGTGATTCAACACTTCTTAATAACCAAGGAAAATTAAAACTCAACATGATCAATTTTACATCACACAGAAGCATTCAAACTGCAGGAAACGAAGTTTTTAGAGACATATACAATACTGGAAATTTAACTATCAAAAATAGTAATTTTATTGATTCCTCATTTGAAATAACTTCAAACCAGTACAACAACTTGCATAATTTAAAAATAAGAGGATTTATTGACAATGCAGGCACATTGTATATTGAAAACACAGTATTTGACAACAATCAACTGAAACCTAACAATAAGTTTGGAAGATACCCTGAAGTCACACCATTATTATACAATAACAATCTCGAAACAGTTATTTTAAACAACATTACTGTCACTAATAATAAAATACAGTACTCTTCATCATCACAGGAAACATTTAAAGGTTTTATAAAAAATGAAAATGGAAATTTAATCATCAATAACAGCATATTTGAAAACAACACTGCTTTATTCACCAATAGTAATTCAGAATGTGGAGGAATACTTTCTGCAGAAAATGGAACTATATTGATTAACAATACTATCTTTAAAACAAATGAATTCAATGACGCATTAATAATATATTCAGCAGATGATTTAGTGATAATGAGAAGTGTCTTTGATTCAAATTCAAAAAGTAAGTACCTTATTCAAAACAAAAATGGCCAATTAATGAATATTACAAACAATATCTTCCTCGACAATTCAGTTAAAACTAAAATCATAGACACTAAATCAAATTTATTATTAAAAATAGATGAAAATTACTGGGGAACCAATACTCCTTACTTTAAAGATATTGCCTCAATAAATTATGAACCTACATATATAATTTTAAAATTAACCGGTCCAAATGATGTTTCGGATGCAGAAGCAATTTACACAGTAAATTTAACCCAATTAAACAACGGCACTACTTTAAATAAAAACGGACTATACGATTACCATATCACTGTAGAATCAAACAACCTTAAAACTACTACTCCTGTAAACATCAAAAATGGAATAGGGTATTATATTTATGCTCCATATGATAATGGAGAAGACATTCTCAGTGCAGGAAGCATAAAACTAAAGATTAATGTAACTGAAATCCATCTGACTGCTGGAATTGAAATTTTCACTGAATATTCAAATACCGCATATGCGGGAACAAATAATGTCCTAACTTCAAAAATATTTGTCAACCGTGACTTTGGAACATATACAATAAAACTATATGCAAATGGAATTCAAGTGGCTGAAACTATCGAACAGTTAAGCAGAACACCAAAAGAAATCCGATTAACAGATAATACCATAAGACCAATCAATCAATCAACAGTGATTGGAACAAATAATCCTAAAATAAATTATACTGTTGAAGTTTACGGCAATGAGAATTTAATCAGCGCTTCCTCAATTGTTGTTCCATTACTTTATAATGGGTATTTAGGAAAGGAACATGAATATCCAATAACTGATTTGAACTTTGACTACAATACCACCGTTAATGGAGACATCATAATCCAAATACAAGATGATGCAACTTATATTAGCTCATCAGCAACATTGAAAGAATATGAATGGAGAACAGTCCTAACATCAGATTCCACATTCACTTCAGGATTTTTATACATTCCCTACAATTGGGACAAAACCACCACTGGACCCTACCCTGACTTTAAATTAACATTCAATAATCAAAACATAAATGGAAAGGTTGTTGGAAGATATCGTGACCAATCAAACCTTGGAAGTTCCGGAACATTCGGATATGGTGTTTTGATATATGACATAACAGATGTTTTGCAAAATGGAAGAAACACACTTAAGCTTGAAAAGGAAAACGGTTTAACAGCTGTGTATCCTCCAACTTTAATCACAATGTACAATAAAACCGGAAGCGAAGTAATAAAAAATATTTATATTAGAAATGGTGCAGATTTATTGTACAATTATTACAATTTAGCAGAAAGGCCAATAGAATCAAATACTCAAATTGATGTTGAAAGCCTAGACAACATTACAAAAGCAAAATTATACGTTTTTGCTGCAGGAGCATCTAACAACGAAGCTGACATTAAATTTAATGATAAGTCATATAAGAATATCTGGGAAAATTCAACCGGAACAAATTATCACGGAGCATTTGAAGTAGATGTTTTAAAATTACTTAAAACCACCAACAAAATAACATTCGTCTCCACTGGAGGCACAATACTTGCACTTCAAAATATTTTAGTGATGGAACATCCAAAAATCAAAGAAAAAATCCAAATCAATATAGGTACTGAATATTCAAACACAGCATATGCTGGAACAAACAATACAATAACCGTGAATGTTAAAATAAATAAAACCGGAAATTATACCATCAAATTAATTGCAAATGGAATTGGAAAAACAAACATCACACAGGAACTAACAGAATCATGGATTAAAATACTTTTAACTGATCCTACAATTTATGAAATTGACAACACAACAGTTTCAGGCCATGAAAATAAAAAAATCAACTATACAATACAAATATGTGAAAACAATAATATTCTTGAATCCGAATCATTAATCGTGCCATTGCTTTATAACGGATATCTTGGAAAAGATTATGCGTATCCAATGGACAATTTAGAATTCCAATATGATAAAACAATTAGTGGAGACATCATAATTCAAATCAAAGACGATTCAAGTTATATGGGCCTTAAAGATACCTCAAGAATTGACAACTGGGAAATTGAACTTCCAACAAACTCAAAAATTATCGATAGCTTCTTATACATATCATATAACTGGGATAAAACCACAACAAGCGATTATCCTATATTTGATTTGACATTCAATGGCAGAAACATCAATGATAAGGTAGCTGGCAGATATAAAGACCAATCAAATCTGGGAACAAGCGGAAGATTTGGCTATGGATTAATAATTTATGATGTTAGTGGATTAATCTATGAAGGACAAAACTCACTTACCCTTAAAAAAGAAAGTGAAATGACTGCAGTTTATCCTTCAGCACTGATTACACTTTACAATAAATCCAACAGCAACAATATCAAACATATATTTATCAAAAATGATGCAGATTTGCTTTTAAACAATTACAATTTGGCAAACAGAAGTGTCATATCCAATGATTTAATCAATATAGATTTGACCAATGTGACCAAATCCACATTGTATATTTTTGCAGCAAGTGCCAATAGCGGAGACAGTGATTTAAAATTGAATGACAAATATTATTCAAACATTTGGGAAAATTATTCAAGCACAAGCCATAACGGAGTGTTTAAAATCAATTCAACAAATATATTAAAAGAAAATAATTCGATCTCAGTTATTTCAACTGGAGGAACCATTTTATCCCTTCAAAAAATTATTGTAACCGAAACATCAATAGCTGGCCAAAATACAGATAGCCAAAATAAACCTAATGAAAACACACAAACTGCACCTACACCAAGCGTTACTAAAAAAACAACACCAAAATTAACCGCCAAAAAGAAAACATTTAAAGTCAAATCAAAAAATAAAAAATTCAAAGCAACACTTAAAACCAAAAATGGAAAAGCGATAAAAGGTGCTAAAATAACCTTCAAGATCAAAGGCAAAAAATATACTGCTAAAACTAACAAAAAAGGAATTGCAACAGTTAAAATAAAACTCAATAAAAAAGGAAAATACACAATAACCATTTCATTTAAAGGAAATAAACTATATAACTCAAAAACCATTAAAAGCAAATTAATCATTAAAAAATAATGGTGAAATACCCATTATTTTTATTACTTTTTTAAAAAAATAAACTTAATGCAAAATACTTTAAAAATAAAAATAAAGATTATATAACATTATTTTTAAAAAATAATGATTTTAAATAAGTAATAACTAACTAAGATTTATATACACCTTATTTCAAAGATAATAATGTATTAATTAATTTAATACAAATTAAAGGAGATTTATAAATAATGAATACAAGCCTAAAAAAACCATTTATACTCATTTCAATGCTCTTTTTAATAATCATTTGTGCTTCAAGTATTGTTTCAGCAAATGATATAGATTCCATTAATGAAACAGTAGTTGCTGATGAAGGCAATATTGAAAATGGCTCTGATTGGGATGAGTTATATGTGAATAATGAAATAGACGAGTCAGGAGACGGAAGTCAAGATCATCCATTTAAAACAGTAAAAGAAGCGATTACTTTTGGAAATTCCAAAGAAAATCCTGTGACAATTAATATTCATTCTGGAACATACAAGGAAAAAGAAATGAAAATTACCAACAATATGGTCATTCAATCATACGATGGAGATGTCACATTCGATGCAAACAATAGAGGATGGTTCTTATATTCCACTAATCCTAAAAACAATTTAACTTTAATAGGTTTAATATTCAAAAATGGAATCCGATACGATAATGATGATTCCACACAGGGAGGAGTTGTTAAGACAGAAGGACATATTGATGTTGTAAATTGTACATTTGAACATAATTTCGGCGGAACCGGAGGTGGAATCAATTCACACAATGGGGCAAACATCATTAATTCAACTTTCAGAAACAACAAGGCAGAATATAATGGTGCTGGAATTTATGTAATCAATGGACAAACAAATATCATCAATTGTGTATTTCATGACAATTTTGCCAAAAGACAAGGTGGAGCGATAAGAATTCAAGGACCCACTTATATTGAAAACTCAACATTTTATAACAATACTGCTAGTTTAACTGAAGGCAATGGATATACTGGATTTGCAGGAAACGGAGGTGCGGTAAGAGTAACTGATGGAGATTTAAACATCGAATCATCAGTCTTTAAAAATAATTCTGCACACTTTGCAGGAGGCGCAATATCTGTCGGAGACGACAGCCAATATTCCACCACCCATTACCAGTTAAACATTAACAATTCAACATTTGATGGAAATAGTGCAATCTTCGGTGGAGGAATTGAAGCGAATGATGGGATAAACTTAACAAACAGTATTTTATCTAACAATACCTCCCCTTATACTGTCAGCGCTAAACACGGACTTGGTTCAGGAGTATATGTATTGAATGGAGACAGTGTTCTAAGTGGAAACACTATCACTGACAATACAAACCCTTACAATAGCTTTAGTCCAACCATTTATTCACATGGAGGAAATGTTGATGAAAACAATAATGAATGGGGAAACGACAACAATCGCATTCAAACAAATAATGGAAAAACCACCAATGAAATAACAACACAACCAAAAGTTAACAAACCAACAATCCACATATATACCAAAACATCAGGCAATACACAAATTCCAGAAACTTCACAGAATACAGAAAATACTCCCAAAGATAATGAAAACAATAAGCAAACTATCCCTAATAATAATGCAAATAAACAAAATGCTGCAACAAATGACAATTCAAATAATGAAATTGCAAACAAACTAAGTAACAGCAATTCAAATAGAAATTCCTCTTCAGAAAATACTAATAAAAATAGTGAAAATACTTATAGTTCAAATAATATGGTAAAAACAAATAGTTCCAATGAGTTAAATGATATAAATTCAAAATCAGGATCACAGGCAGACATTGGTGAAAGTTCAGACAGTCTTAAAGTAGAACCTGAACCTTATAGTGAATCTTCAACTGCTCATGAAATATCTGCTTTAAAATCAATTACTCAAAATAACTTTACCATACCAGCCATAATAATAATTTTAATTATGGTTTTAGCATTCATTATTGGATATAGGCGAAAACAAAAAGAATATTAAACTTAAATCACTTAAATCAACCATCACCAAAAAAATTAATAAAAAAAACTAGATATGATCTAGTTTTTTTGCTTCATTATTAAAACACCTGCAATCAAACCAATCAAAAGACCAATTACCAAACCAACAACTAAAGGAGTTACAAACTCACCTGATGAATTGCTGTTTGTATCAATTGAAAGTAATTTTTCAGCATTATCTGTTATAGATTCGTTGTCATCCTCACTTACGATTACCCTATCTTTCAACTCAGGATGTTCATCCAAATAGCCGTTTACAGTATCCTGATATGAAATTGCTAAAATTCTTTTGTTAGGATTTGTTAAAGCATGCTCCAATTGATGTTCAACATCCCCATCGGATTCATATTTGTACACTTTAATATCGAACCCATTGTCATCGACAATTGACTTTGCCAATATCCCATTTGTATCATTTGCCATAATCATCGTATCTTCAGTTAAATCAGCACCATGTGCACTAACAGATGAAATGCAAATAAATAATGCCATTACACATAAAATTATCAATCCATAACTTTTAAATTTCAAAATTAATCACCTTAAACTTTTTCTATATCCAGAATGTTACTGTTCATTCTTGAAATAAACTCCAATATAACGACGGCCAATATTCCCTCTATTACACCTACCATCAAATAATAAGGCAATAGACTTCCAAGCAAAACTTCAAGACTGGTCGTATTGGCCAAAACCAATATTATAATTTGAGCCAAGGTAGCTGCAAGAATTCCGCAAAGAGTGGATAAAAATATCGCAAGACGTTCATTAATATTGGAAAATAGAGAATGAACAAAATATACGACTGCACTTAAAATTATACCCATATCCAAAACATTGACACCCAAGGTCGTTATTCCTCCTTCACCAATAACCAAAGACTGTACCAATAATGCTAAAAATGAAACTAAAGATGCATTGCATGGTCCCAATATTAAAACAACAAGAGGAATGATGAAAAAATGCATAGGAATGCCCATTGGAGATGGAATGGTAAAAGAAGTTGCAACAACAGTAATTGCTGTCAAAACTCCTGTAATCACCAAACGTTTCTCCATGTCACTTTTTCTTGAGGTATAATAAAAGAAAATGCCCAGAATAACTAAACTAATAATTAAATAAATCATAGCTTGTTCAAACGGTATTAAACCATCAGGTATATGCATCTATTCACCTCATTCTATAATATGCTAAAACAACAATTGCCACAATAATAATTGCACATATAATCAATATAGGCATTAAAGAATTATCTCCGGAATCCTCATCAACAGTAGAAACATTAGTACTGTTTGTTGTAGCATTGGTAACGTTGTTTGCTGTTTCAATTGTTGCATTTCCCACTACATCTGCAACCTCTTCGCTTCCTGAATAATCATGATCTGAACTGGACTGTTGAGATGAAGAATAAGAACTTGAACCTGATGTCTTTGAACTAGAATCTGAACTAGATTTGGAACTTGAGCTGGTGGATTTTGATGAATCCGAACTACTTGAAGTGTCCTTACTGTCAGCATCAGAACCAGAATCTGCAGAAGATCCAATTGATGAAGCAGAAGATTCAGATGAAGATGCTTCAGAAACATCAGAAGTTGTGATTTCTTCAGGACCATGCCCTCCCTCATGACCAGGGTGTGCAAAAACAATTCCTGAAGCTGAAACAACAATGACTAATGCCAAAATTAAGCTTAAAATTTTATTACTGTCCATACACTCACCAATCATTTAATTTTTATTGTATTTCTTACAGTTGATTTTCCATAACTGGTATAAATTACAAATTTGCCCTTTTTCAAATTTTTTAAAGATAATGTAGCAATTCCCCTTTTATTTGTTTTAACCTTGTATTTCTTACCTTTGAATTTGAAAGTGACCTTCTTGTTTTTAACAACCTTACCTTTGTTATTTAAAACTTTGGCTGTGAATTTAACTACTTTTGATTTCTTTTTAGAAATGTTTTTAGTGACAATTAAAGGTTTGATAACAATTTTATTGGATATTGATAATTTATTACAGGTAACTTTAACATTATACCTGCCTGCTTTAAGATTAACATCCAATTCAACATAACCTTCGGAATTTGTTTTAAGATTAACTGATTGCTTGCCGATAGTGATTTTGATATTTGCTCCAGCAACACCATTTCCATCTTGAGAGTACAGATAGACTCGATATTTTTTAGATCCGGTATAATACTTGACTAAGTCACTAGCCTTAAGCTGATAATTGTTGACAGTTAAAAATCGTGTAGGCACTGCATTAACAATGGATTTATCATAAGTATCAGTTGACAATACTCCAGTTAAATTAATTTTATCTGCAGATACGACCTGAAATACAACTTCAACCTGTTGGCTTCCAATATCCATATCTCCCAAATTCCAAACCAATTGATTTGAAGTTGTGTCCAATTTTCCTTTAAATACAGTTGAGGAGACATATTTCAATGAATTTGGAATATTATATTTGAATACAGTATTCTTTGAAGCGTCAGGACCATTATTATTGACTACAAAAGTGGCCTTGAATTGATTTGAAACTGTGAATATTCCATCAACAGAATATGTAACCGCACTCATGGTCATGTACAATTCAGATTCAGGAACATATAATGATGCATAATCAGTATAATTAATGTTATTTTCATTCTGATATTTTACAGAATATACATGTGTTCCTCCGATTTCATTTATGACATATTCCAATTCAGCATTTCCCTTTTCATCAGTAAAGGCACTGCCGACCAAATTTTCATTTATATAAAAATCAATTTTTTTATTATAAATCGCTTCATAAAAACCTGGAGCCACAAGATTAGCTTTCAATAAAATTTTTTCTTTATTGTTTCCTGAAACATCACTTATACTCACAATTGTTGCATTAATATTGGAACTGACTTTTATTAATCCCTCGATTTGTGATTTGAGATATTTATTATCTCCTCCAAATTTAACAACAATATTATAATCCTTTAATTCTTTTGGAGTAAATGAAATTGATGCAACGCCTCCCGAAGTTGTTTTTACAGAGCCACAATTGACTCCATCAATTTCAAATGTAAGGTCTTTATTAGAAATAGGATTATCTTTACCATCCAATATTTTCACAACAACATTTGTAGATTTGTTAACTACCGGAGTAATTTCTTCTAAAACTATATGAGACTCTTTTGGAAGATTATTCAATACCAATTTCATTTCAGCTTTTCCTTCCAAATTCTTTACATCAACTGCTGTTGCAGTAATCCAATACTCACCGTTAGGCGCATCTGAAGTATCCCAAGACAAAGACCATCCATCAGCACGATTTGAGTCCTGCTTATGGAAATATATCTTATGGTCATCCATATTCTGTGCAGTAACGTCAACATATTTCGCTTCATTATGCTCATGAACATTAATCTTAAAATCAACATTATCTGAGACTTCAGTTCCCGGCGTTAAATTCTCAATAGTAACAATTGGGTTTTCCATACCTTCATGCGCTGAAACAAGACTTATTGAATAAATCAATCCTATAATCAAAAATAACATTAAAATAGGTTTTTTATCCATATTATCACCAAATAATTTATTTAGCAAATAGAAAGTTTATTCTATTTGCCAACTTTAACTGTTTTAACAATCTTATCCTCCAAATAGCTAATTTGTAAAGAATATTTTTTATTAGCTTTAAGTTTTTTAATCACATTTTTCTTAATAGTTACTTTAGCCACTCCTTTTTTATTTGTTTTGGCAGTATATTTCTTACCATTGAATTTAAAGGTAATTTTCTTGCCTTTCAAATATTTACCATTAATTTTAGCCAATGATGCTTTGATAATTAATCTTTTAGCAGACTTTTTGACTTTAAAGTTAGTTGATTTCAGAATGGATTTGACAACAATCCTGTTTGAAATTTTCACGTTTTCATACTCTGAAGTAATTGTATAGGATTTAGGCTTTAAATTAAGTTTAAATGATGCCAAACCATTATTAACGTTGATTTTATAAGATTTGCCGTCAATTTTAATTAATACAATGCCGTTGTCTACAACATTTCCATTTGAATATGATACTTTTACATTATAGCTGGACCCTGCACCATAATACATTGTTACATCACTGCCAGACAATTTGTATTTATAGTCCGAAAAGACAGTTATCTGATTATTTGATGCGAGATAATTATCATCACCATCATAACTGCAATCAATCACATTTTTTCCTAAAATAAGATCATCGATTTTAAAAGTTGCCTTTCCATCGACAATTTGTGAATAATAACTTTTTCCGTTTATATCAATGAAAAAATATCCCGTTGCATTTAAAGGGAATTTGAATATGAGTTCATTAAGCTCTCCAAAATACAAATCATTTGAATTAACTTCAATTTTAGGAACTGCTTTCTTGACTAAAACATTGAAATTATCAGAATAACTATAACCTTCAATTCCCATATAATCAATCTTAACATTATGAGTTCCAATTGTTAAATCATACAATGGCAATTTAAACTGATTAGAGTAAAAATGTTCATTAATGTAATCTTTACCATCAATTTTAACATTTAAAATTCCATTTGCATTGTCTGAAAATATTATTGAAGCATATTCATTATCATAAACACTTATTTCTTCTGGAACACTGATATTTTGTACAGTTATAGGTTTTCTATTTACATCCAACTCATGATTGAAAACAGCACTTCCAATTTCGCCGGTTCCATTGAGTGAAATCACAAGATTATAAACCCCATTGATTAAATTCAATTGAACTACGACATTTCCATTTGAATCAGTGACATTTTCACTTGTAATATTTCCAATTGTAAAAATGACCTTTTGACCAGAAACTGGAGAATCATTTAATTTAGATAGGTTAAACAAACAGAATATTCCATCAGTTGTATAATTCATCATGACTAGAGTGATTTTAGTTTTATAAACATTAGTTTGAATTGTATAATTCCTGTAAATTGGATTATAATTGTCGTTGACAAATGACACGTTAATATTATGAGTTCCATAGTCCAAATCATCAATGAACAATGAAGCTTTGCCATAAGTGGCATTTATGAGATAAATCCTGCCAGAGATAGAAACATTTACCTTTTCATTAATCAATTTTGAAAATTTAATATTGATTGTGAGGTTATCTCTTTTCTCATCAATAGTGACATCCATGCCAATGCTGGCTTTGGAGACTGTCACTGAACAAGACTTATTTAACAAATCATAATATTTCAAATCCACATCATAATTACCAATATTTAATGAAATTGGAATAACAAAACTTGTTTTTCCAGCAACATGAACTTTATAATCAGTATTATTCACAGTTAAAATCACATCGTCATTCAAGAGATTGCCATTATTGTCAACTAAAGTAATTTCAGCAGTTAATTTTTCACCGTACATGATGTCTTTAACATTAAAAATTACATCACAATCATAAAACTCTATTTCAGATGAATCAATTGAAGAATTATAGTTTTCACTACTGAAAACAGCAGATATGGTCTGTGAAGATTTGTCTTTAAACAAATAAGTCAAATTTGCAATTCCATTTGTAACATTAACATGATATTGAGTTTCCTCAATTGTAAAAATCACTTCTCCACTGTTTATTGGATTCCCATACTGATCAAAAACAAAGGCCTTAATATTAACTGATTGAATTCCCTTATCTGAAACATCCAATTTGATTATGGAATTCAAACTATCAAATATTGTAAATGCTTTGATACACGCCAGTTGGGAAACATACCTATGATTAAAATCTGAAAATGCAAAATTATATAAGTCAGTCCAATTTT
>Ga0233366_1000584_pt1 | contig 11829 bp, 10 predicted proteins | sample ElkDunMinimDraft_23_FD_191536 | JGI IMG/M metagenome (GOLD analysis project Ga0233366, IMG submission 191536) | Fecal eukaryotic communites from dung pellets of Tule Elk in California, USA - Elk Dung C4 | ecosystem: Host-associated > Mammals > Digestive system > Large intestine > Fecal | place...
CTTCCCCACGGAAAGTTACTAGTAACTGAGGGTGCGACGTATCATCTTCTATTTTCTTTCGCAACTTGGTGATGTGAATATCTACTGTTCTAGTATCTACAGATTCAGCATTTTCATAACCCCAAACTTCCCGAAGAAGTTCTGCGCGAGAAACTGCTCGTTCTCTGTTTTTCCAAAGGTATTCAAGAATTTCAATTTCTTTTCTAGTAAACTGTAATTCTTCTGTTCCGCGAGTTCCTGCGTATTCACGGAAGTTCACACGTAAATTTCCTGCTACCAATTTATCATCACCTTCTAAAGATTGACGACTGCGGCGTAAAACAGCAGAAATTCGAGCAAGAAGCATTGGAACAGAGAATGGCTTTGCAACATAGTCATCTGCACCATACTTCAAGCCATTAATAATATCGTCGTCTGAATTTTTGGCAGAAAGAATAATGATTGGCAAACTTTTGTCTTGTTCACGAATTTTATCACAAACGGTAAATCCATCAAGACCAGGAAGCATCAAATCAAGAAGAACAAGACCATACTTACCGCTTAGAGCTTCTGTAAGTCCTGATTCACCATCTGCCACGTGTTTTACTTGATAGCCATTCATTTCACAAAGATCTACAAGACCTTCTGCAATAGCTAATTCATCTTCAACAATCAATACTGAAATAGGGGGAGTCATTTCTGTCATATATCACCTTACAAAAAATTTTTTTGCTTACAAAGCAAAACCAACGCCCGCTTCAACACTATGACGACCATAATCAATTTCATCGTCAAATTCTCCGCCGAAGTATAGCTTGTAGTTTGCATAAGCTGCAATTGGAATAATCGGGAGTTTTGCACGAAGGCCAACCAAGAAATGCCCTCCAATTCCTGTATTCAAACCTTCGTCAGTCAAAGCATCAGACAATTCATTTGCTAACTGTTTTGCTTCTTCTGCCGTCATGTTTTCCGCATTAAGTAATGCTTTGCCAGCAGTACCCATGAATTTTCCAACAAATTCGTCTGAAAGAACTGGCGTGCTAAGATAATATGTTATACCTCCACCAATATAAGGACGAATAATTGGCAAAGAAGTAATTGGAAGCGTAATAGATAGATCGCCATTCATAGAAACAAACTTTGGTGATGCTTTCCCAAAAGGAACTCCATCAAATTCAAGTTCAATCTTTTGTTTTTTAATTAAATCGCCTTCTGGACCATAAAGCGATAGGGCTGCATCATAAGAACCAAATTGAACATTGTAAGTTGCTTCCACATCAATAATCGGAAGAATATCAACCCACAATTTCAAACCAAAACCTTGCATATTAGAAAAGCTACCATGAGCATACTTTACAGAGCCTAAATTCACTGAACCAACCTCGGCAGCTTCTCCACTTAAAGACATTACTTCTTTTTCAGCGGTTGATTTCAATTCGGTTCCAAAATTCGGGGCATAATGAAAACCCAAACCGATGATAGCAAAAGACTGCGAAACACAAAAAGCAGCTGCTGCAGCAAGAATTTTGAAGTTCATATTTTTCTCCTAGTTACAGAACATCTTGAATTTATATAATTATTTGAACGAACGAACATAATTTTTAATTTTGTAAAAAAAATAACTCTTTTTAACTTTAGATTTGCTTCAAATTTCTTCTTTGGGCGGAGAATTTAACAAGTAATCCATCTGAATATGGCGCATACTTTCAAAAAGATTCCGCTTAAGAGAAGATTTTCCCTCTGTTAAAAGCGCTATTTGGCGCCGAATATGCAAACGATTACTATTTAAAGAAACTCCGCAATTACAAGCAGGGCAACTCAAATCCAAGTCTTTGATAAATTCAATAATTTCAGATTCTTCACAATAACAAAGCGGACGAATTACGGAAACCGGATATTTTTCATAAGGTACAAATGGAGGCATTCCAGAAAACTCGCCCTTGTACAACATATTCATCAAAAGCGTTTCTATTATATCATCTAAATGATGGCCTAATGCAATTTTATTAAAACCATTTTCTCGAGCAAAGCGAATTAATTCCGTTCGACGCTGCGTACTACACCAATAACAATTCAAACGCCTATTTTCTTTCAATCGAGCTTCTATCGCCACATCTAAATAGTAGAACGGAATAGTCATAGTTTCTTGTAAACTTTGAACGAATTTCCGCGGAGTTTTATCTCCAAAATCACTTTGAATATTTAATGCAGCTAGTTCAAACGGAGCACCAAATTTTCCTAATCTGTCATACAAAGATAAAAGCAAAGCTGTTGAATCTTTTCCACCACTAGCTCCAACTAGAACACGATCACCAGGCTCTATCATGGGAAAATCAAAGAGCGCCTTGGTAATCTTTTTACTTATTCTTTTTCGTATAATACTAGCCATAAATAAAGGGCTCTCCCGAGCCCTGGTTTTAAAAGTTTTCAATTCATTAAATTATTCATCAGCGAAATCTCGTAACGGCATCAACAAGAAAGAGAAGTTCAAATCTTCACCAACCGGTTCAACAACGCATGCACCTTTAGCACTTGTCATTTTGATTTTCACTTCTTCTGTTTTGCACATTCCAAGAATTTCAACGAGGAAATTTCCGTTGAATCCAATGCAGAACGAACCTTCGCCTTCGTGAATAATAGCCATTTCTTCACAAGAGAATCCGCCACTTTCAGAATCCGTTGCTGTTAATTCTAGCGAAGAATCTTGAATCTGCATGCGAATCTTACGAGTACGCAAACTGGCCATAGAAATCACACAGCGAATTTTATTGATAAGTTCTGTTGTACGAACTTGAATTTCATGTGTAAAATTCTGCGGAATAACATTCTTATAGGCTACATATTTTCCATCGACAAGCTTAGAGAACATTTGAATGTTGTCGTAGGAGAATAGAACATATTTCTGAGAAATGCGAATTTCTACAACGGCATCGGCAGGAACGCTATGCAAGAAGTTACGAAGAACTTTAGGAGGAATAATCACTCCTTGTTCAAGCGTTACGTTTTCCATATCAATGGAAGCTAACCCAAGACGATGACTATCTGTTCCTACCATAGAAACCTTGTTGTCTGCAGCTTCCATATAAACGCCACTCATAATTACACGAGTAGGGTCAGTTGTTACCGCAAATGCAGTCTTTTCTACCAAGAAAGCAAGTTCTGAAGCCGACATTTGCACTTCGGATACTTCTACTACTTCAGGGAATGGAGGAAATTCAGTGATGTCAAAACCAGTCAATGTTGAATAACCGCGTTCACTCCAACGGACATTGACTACATAATCCTGAGCATCAAAACTTACCGTAGTAATGCTTGGATCCACAAGACTTTTAATGAGATCTACCAAGCGACGAGCATTCACAATGATGCCGCCATCACGTTCGCCTTCTACTTCTACTGTTTTCCTAATACCTTGGTCAAGGTCAGTAGCTCCCACTTCTAAAATATTTCCTTCTAATCGGAAAGAAAAATTATGAAGCACTGGGAATGTAGCACGACTCGGAACTACTCCAATTAGAGTTTGAAGAACATCTTGCAATTCTGCTTTTTGAATTCGAAATTTCATAATAAACCTTTATTATGCTGAATATTTCAACAAGGTGGAACCAACGAAAAAAACAATGGCAACCACAGCCATCAGTATCAAAACCCGCTTATCTATTTGACGGGATTTTTTTGGAACGAAATTCTGCGCTTGACGCTTGGCGCGACGGCGTTCACTTCGACTCATCGGTTAACTCCTTGATTTTCAAATTTATTTTTCTTAAAATAACTATTTTAGGGAAAAAATGTGAAGGTCCTTATGGTAAAAACATCATTAAATCGCATAAAAAACACTGCAACACACTGTGCTTCTTCTGTTCTTTTACGTTTAGACATTGCTACAGAAGAATCCAGACAAGAAAAAAGATTCAAATTACTTGGCGAAAAGGTCTTACAGGCATTGCTTGACGACCGTTTAGACACTCTAAAAGAAGACCCTACTATTGTTGAACTCATTGGAGCGATTCAAGAAAAGAAGAAACTTATTTTAGAACTACGTCAGAAAAGTAATGCTAAGGGTCAAAACAAGTGAAGAAAATAGAAATTCATATTTTTCCTGAAAAAACCGGCAAACGGAAATTTTTTCGTATTTCCATAGGGAAACTCATTTGGATTTTTATTGGAATTGCAACAGCCGTTTTAGGTTTTATTTTATTTGATCCTCTTGGAGCACTACACCTTGTCCTAGACAAACAAGTGGTGCGGGTTTATCAAGAAAATAAGTATTTAAAAAAAGAAATTCAAAAAGCCGAAACTCAATTGGATTTTGCAAAAGCGGAATTAGCGAAAACAAATATCTTAAAAGATTCTCTTTTCCAAAAAAAATCCATGCAACATATTCAACAAAAAGATTCAACTCCAACAACTCCTCTGCCTACGCTAGCTCAAAACATTCCAACTCTAACCAAGCGGAGAAATAAATTACTTCAATCTCTTTTAGCCAATAAAGATTTAGCTGAAGCTCTTCCTTTAGTTTCTCCAGTTCAAGCTACGCACACCATCACAAACAGATACGAAACTCTTTTTGATCCTTTTACAGAACAGGAACTTCCACATTTAGGAATTGACTTTGCTACAGCTCCTAACGACACGGTCTTTGCTCCAGGGGCAGGAATAGTTTCTGAAACTCGAGAACACAGAGGTTTTGGTTTAACGCTAAAATTAGAACACACTAAACAGATACGAACTTTCTATGCTCATCTAAATAAAGTTCTAGTTTCTTCTGGTCAAAGAGTAAAGCGAGGAACTCCTATTGCCATTGTTGGCAATTCCGGCCGAGTACCGGGAACTTCTCTGCATTATGAAATTCGATACGACGGAAATGCTATCAATCCAGAAGATTACTTTCTTTTGCCATTAAGTACAAATTAAATATAAGGAAAGTGACATGTCAGTAGCGCCCTTCTCTCAAAATGTGATTGCAATGGTTTGGGATTTTGACAAAACCTTGATTCAAACTTACATGCAAGAACCTTTATTCAAACGTTACCAAATAGACGACAAAACATTTTGGACTGAAGTTAATGCCCTGGCAAATTATTATTCGAAACAAGGAATTCACATCAATAGAGACACTTGCTATCTCAACCATATTCTTACTTATGTAAAAGAAGGGAAGATGAAAGGACTTAACAACCGAATTCTTCGAGAATGTGGTGCTGAGCTAAAATTCTACCCTGGCCTTCCTCTTTTTTTCAAACAAATTAAAGAGCTGATTGAAAACGACTCTAATTATAAATCTTGTGACATTCGTTTAGAACATTATGTAGTAAGCACAGGATTTGCCGAAACCATTCAAGGAAGCGCTATCGCTCCGTATGTTGACGGAATCTTTGGTTGTGAATTCATAGAGACTCCTGCTCCATCAGGGTTTATTGCAGAGTATTCAAATTCAAAAGAAAATGAAATTTCTCAAATTGCTATTGCTCTTGATAACACTTCAAAAACAAGATACCTTTTTGAAATCAATAAAGGCTCTAATAAATTCCCAGAGACTATTGACGTCAATTCATTTATAGAACCAGAAAACCGTAGAATTCCATTCCGTAATATGCTCTATATTGCCGACGGGCCTTCCGATGTACCCGCATTCAGTATTTTGAATAACCACCAAGGTTCTACTTTTGCTATTTATCCAAAAGGTGATTCAAAAGCCTTTAAACAAGTAGAACAATTACGAAAAGATAAACGCATAGAAACTTTTGGAGAAGCGGATTATTCAGAAGGAACTCATACTTGGATGTGGCTTACCACAAGAGTTAAAGAAATTGCTGATGGGATTTTAAAACGTCACAAAGATACTCTACAAAAGAGTTCTTCTGTTCCTCCAGGACATTTGAGCCTATAAAAGTACAAAACACTCAAACCAACTCATAACAAATTCACTATATTTTCCTCCTAGGAATTTATTTCTCTAAGTTTTTCTCTTGTAGAAAGAAATTTTTGTTTTAGGAGTTTGAATGTCTATGAAACAACCCGCTACCAAGCGGAAAATTTTGATTAGCAAGACCCCTTATGAAAAAAGAATCGCTATTATGGAAGATGGCGAACTTTCCGAACTTGTCGTGGAAGCATCTTCTTCTACTCGCGTACTTGGAAATATTTATAAAGGTGTAGTGCAAAAAGTATTACCTGCTTTAAAAGCAGCTTTTATTGATATCGGTTTAGAAAAAGCTGGATTCCTTCATCAGGATGATGCCATAGACCGAAATATTGAACTAAAAAAGGAATTTGGGGATAGCGATGACGATGACTCAGAATCTTCTGAATTGTCTATTGACCAAATTTTGACCGAAGGTCAAGAAATTATGGTACAGGTTATTAAAGAACCAATCAGTACCAAGGGTGCTCGTTTAACAACACACCTTAGTTTTGCCGGTCGCTTTTTAGTTTGCATGCCTGGAACCAATTTTATTGGTGTTTCTAAAAGAGAACGTGATCCATCTAAACGCCGTGCGCTGAAAAAAGTGGTTCGTCATCACAAAGCGCAAGATGTTGGTTATATCGTTCGCACCAATGGCCTTACAGAATCTGAATTTGAAATCAAGCGTCAAATGCAAGAACTTGAAGCGAAATGGGAAGAAACGAAAATCAATTTCGAAAACATGCCCGCCGAATCTTGCATTTACGAAGAATCTGATTCCATTGAACAGACTATTCGTGAATATTTTAGCGAAAACACAGAATCCGTTTTTATTGATGATAAAGATGAATTTATGGCTCTTCGCGACTACCTAAGAATTCTCTCGCCAGATAAGGTCAATAAGCTTAAATTTCATTCGGCCGGAAATCTTTTTGAATTATTCCATATAGAAGACGATTACGCCAGAACTCTGCAACGCCAGGTTCCGCTTCCTCATGGCGGCAACATCGTGATAGAACAAACAGAAGCCTTAGTTTCTATTGATGTGAATACGGGACCAAAAGTTCATGGAAAAGATCAAGCAAAAATTATTCTAGAAACAAATCTTGATGCTTGCCATGAAATTGCAAAACAGTTACGTTTACGCGATATTGGTGGTTTGATTATCATTGACTTTATCGATATGGAAACAGAAACCGATCGTGAAGCAGTTTATCAAGAATTTAGAAGAGCTATTCGTCGCGACAAAGCGCCTATTAGCCCATCTCCAATCAGCCAATTCGGTTTAATGGAAGTTACTCGCAAACGCGTTCGTGTAAATCTTATGACAGAGAAAACAATGAATTGCCCTGTTTGCAAAGGTGCTGGTCATATTTTCCGCTGGGACACAACTCTTGGTATGATCGATCGTTCTCTTTCTAGAGCCGCTCGCAAAGGTCACTTAAGTGAAGTTACGCTTGTGGCAAGTTCCACAATTATTGATATCCTTTGCCGAGATATGGGAAAGATGTTCCACTATCTTGAATACAAGAATAAAATCAAAATCGACCTTGTGGAAGATGAACGTGCTCATGTAAATCAATTTTTCTTATACAATAAAGAAGGCGAAGAAATCACTGATTTGTTCAACTTTTCGTAAAAGAGAAAATGAAATAAAAAATCCAAGCTAACGCTTGGATTTTTTTTAAAACTTCAAACCTAACCGAAGGTGATGATTGCCGCCTAAACTAGGATTAGCGGCATAGGCATATTCCACTTCTATTTTTCCAAAATGAATTCCAAGACCACCGCTCAAACCATCCTCGGTATCTGGTCGAAGAGCATACCCCATTCGCAACACAAGAATATCATGATAAGCAAGTTCAAGACCTGTTAAAAAATGCATATCAGAATCAGCGCGGCGGTACAAATCAGCATGCAACGCTACGTTAAAAATATACAGTTTAGGAATTAACGCAGTGATACCACTTTGCAATGCTGTTGGTGGTACCTCGTGTTCCGATTCGTAGGAAGTAACATAACCAACGTTTGTCAAACTAGCTCCAAAGGAGAAATACTTATTCAAATTCACCATCGCTCCAGCATCAGCTAAGAAGCCAAAGGCTGTGGCGTCATCTATTGTTTGCGAGGCAAAGCGAGCAGACACCGCCCAACGAAACATATTTGGCGAAAACCCAACTCCTAATTGCAAAGCATAAGCTGAACTAGAATATTCCCCAGTTAAAAAACCATCTTCGTCACGGCCTTCTAAATCTCCATAGCCAAGAAATTCAAGCCCGGCACTAAAGGCAAATTGTTTATAAGGCAAAGCGTAATACAAGGAAGTAAAATGAGCATCAACATCATCTGAAAAAATAATTTGATTCAAACCAATTTCTGCTTTTTCTGCAGATAGTGAAGCCAATGGATTTCTCGCTAGTTCCGCTGGAGATGCAGGGAATGCAACACCTGCTCCACTAATAGCAGCTTGCCTTGGCGAAGCCTTCAAACAGAGAAATTTCATTGAAGAAGCGCCTGGATCAGCGTTCCAATAATCTCCAGCAAAACACGCCATGCTTAAAATACTTAATAGAAAAAGAATCTTTTTCACATTATTCTCCGCGGAAAAATTCCAACAATTGGAGACAATCCGACAAAAGTTTAGATGAGCGTTCTCTACTTGCCGTTTCTACATAGCAACGCAATTCTGGTGCATTCCCGCTTGGACGCAAATGAATAATTTCATCTGTATCAAAGAACATTCGATAACCATCTGTTTCATTCACTTCTAAGAGCTTGCCAGAAAATTTTCCAAACAAAACTTCGCCTAAATTCCTTTCTCGAATTTCAAGAATTTTCTTTTTACTCAATTCAGTTGGAAAATTTTTTAATCGATCACTAGCAGAAAAACGTTTTGGTAATTGACTTAACAAACTAGATATAGTTGTATTTTGTTCTTTAGCATGAACAAGCACGCTGATAATTGGCAGTAAAGCATCTCTTGTTGGTAGGGCGTTTAAAATTTTCCCATTTTTTTCTACTGTAGTTTGTAACAAGAAACCTCCGTTTGCTTCATAACCAGCAACATGGGTTTTTCCGTCATCTAACGATTCCATACCCTCTATCACATAAGGACTTCCAATTCGCGTACGACATACTTGCTTAAACAATAGAGATTTTTCTAATGCGGTATTACAACTCACAGGAGTCGCTACGCTAGAAATCCCAAGCGCATTGGCTGCTAATATTCCAAGAACATCTCCTCGCAACCATTCTCCCGTTTCATCAGAAAGTAATGGTCTATCAGAATCGCCATCGGTACTTACTAACGCAAAGTAATTGTTCTTTGCCCATTCCTTTGCAAGTTCTGAATCTTCTTTACGAATCGCCTCAGTATCAACCGGCACAAAAATTTCTGAACGCCCTAAGGGAACCACCTCAGCACCCAATGCCGATAAAACTCTTTTTAAAATATCTCGTCCGACGGCAGAATGCTCATACACCCCAAGTTTTAGCCCATGAAGCGCAGTCGTTCCAAAAAATGAAATGTAACGAGCAACATAAGATTCCTCCGCAGAGCAATCAACTTCAGAAAGTTCCTCTGGAATTAAAAGCATTCCCTGCTTATCAAATAAAGTTTCATCTACTTCTATTTCTTGCTGAACGATTCCCTGTTCATCTTTTTTTGTGATTTCTCCTTGCGGATGATTAAACTTTATTCCATTGCGATCTTCAGGAATATGACTTCCAGTAACCATTACTGTTGGTAAAGATTTTTCAATTCCGTAAAGTGCTATAGCCGGACTAGGAATTCGTCCACAATGAATCACATTCCAACCAATACCTTTTGCCGCACATGCTACTGCACTTAAAATTCGCCCTGTACTTGGTCTTAAATCACCGGCAATCGCTAGTATCTTTTCAGAAGGATGCTCTTTTTCACAATGCAATAAAAAAGCTTTCGTATAAGCATAGCAAACAAAATCAGTCATCTGCACCACTAAACCACGCGCACCGCTAGTTCCAAAACCAACGCCACTTTCTTTCATTAATTTGCCAATGGACACTTTCATAAAAACTCCAATTTTTCTCCAAAATAGGAAAATTTACACATCAAAATCTATTTGAAATTCTAAATTCCGCAATATGGACAGAGCTAGACGTAGAAAATTCGGACAAAACTTTCTTGATGATGCAATGGCGCGTTTAATCGCCGAGGATTTAAAAGCAAATAACGAAACTCCTATTCTAGAAATTGGGCCAGGACATGGTGCCATGACTGTTCATCTACTGAAAATAGGAGCACCTCTTACAGCGATTGAAATTGATGAGCAATGTGTTGAAATTTTAAAAAAGAAATTTGAAAATAACCCTTTATTTGAAATTGAGAATATTGACTTTTTAAAATTTGATCTAGACTCTTGGCTTCTTTCTCATTCTACTCCATGGATTACCGGGAACCTTCCTTATAATGTTTCTACAGGCATTATATCTAATATTTTGCCAAAAATTCATAAAACTCTTGGCTTTATGGGAATGGTGCAATTAGAAGTTGCAGAAAGACTTTGTGCTACACCAGGCAATAGCGCTTATGGTAGTTTGAGCGTTTACCTTTCTTCCTTTGCAAATGCAAAAATTCTTCGTAAAATTGGGCCAGAACATTTTACGCCCAAACCAAATGTAGATAGTGCCACTGTTTTGATTACACCAAAAGAAAATCCTTTAAACGCTCCCAAAGAATTTTTTGATTTTGTTCGACAGTCTTTTGCTCAAAAAAGAAAACGCCTAGCAAATTCTCTTTCAAAAAATTATTCTAAAACTGAAATTTTCTCGGCATTAGACTCTCTCTCTCTTTCAGAAAATACTCGTGCAGAAGAACTTTCTCCAGAAATCTTTTTTAAGTTGTTCTCTATTTTGAAATAAAATCTTTCTAAAGAATAAAACTATATTTGCACACGTGATTCAAATACAGAACATAAAAAAAGAATTCGGCGAACAAACCATTTTTAATGACGCGAGTCTCTTAATTGCTTCTCAAGAACGCGTTGGGATTGTCGGAAAAAATGGTTCTGGAAAATCTACTCTTTTTAAAATTTTATTAAATGAAGAACACCTAGATGGCGGCAACATACAAATTCCTAAAAATTATTCTTTAGGTCATTTAAGCCAGCATTTGCATTTTGAAAAAGATACCGTTTACGAGGAAGCTTGTTCTATTTTAAAACCAAATGAAGATGGTTGGTTAGATACTCATTCAGTAGAAGCTATTTTGTTTGGACTTGGCTTCAATCAAGAAAGTCTAAATATTTCACCGGCACTTTTATCAGGTGGTTTTCAAATTCGCTTAAACCTCGCTAAAGTTTTAGCCGCAGAACCAAACATTTTACTTCTTGACGAACCAACAAACTACCTTGATATTGTTTCTACTCGTTGGCTTGCTCGTTTTTTACGTAGTTGGAAAGGAGAACTTCTCTTAATCACTCACGATAAAAAATTTATGGATAGCGTTTGCACACACACTGCGGCCATCTACCAAAATAAATTCAGAAAAATTCAAGGCTCTGTCGATAAACTTCTAGAAACGATTGCTACAGAAGAAGAAGTCGCTCTTAGAACAGCCGAAAATGATGCAAAAAAAAGGGAACAACTCGAAAAAGTCATAGAACGTTTTAGATTTAAAGCTTCAAAAGCTGCAATGGTTCAATCAAAAATAAAAGCCGTTGAAAAACTTTCAAATACAGAAACTCCAACAAATACTCCTACTCTAGATTTTTCTTTTACAGAAGCCTCATTTCCCGGGAAACGACTCAGTAAAATTGAAAATCTTTCTTTTGCATACGAAAAAGGAAAGGACTTAATATCAAATCTTTCTTTAGAAATTTTTAAGGGTGATAAAATCGCTGTCATAGGACCAAATGGTCGAGGAAAAACAACTTTACTTAATTTACTAGCAAGCGAATTACAGC
>Ga0233366_1000586_pt1 | contig 11797 bp, 9 predicted proteins | sample ElkDunMinimDraft_23_FD_191536 | JGI IMG/M metagenome (GOLD analysis project Ga0233366, IMG submission 191536) | Fecal eukaryotic communites from dung pellets of Tule Elk in California, USA - Elk Dung C4 | ecosystem: Host-associated > Mammals > Digestive system > Large intestine > Fecal | place...
CGAGTTGCCGATGCAGATGGTGCAGCCGTAGCCGACGGTGTAGAACCCGACCGCCTCGAGCGCCTTGTCCAGACCCGACTTCTCGTAGTAGTCGGTGACGACCTTGGAGCCCGGGCCGAGCGTGGTCTTGACCCACGGCTTGCGCTTCAGGCCCTTCTCGACGGCCTTCTGCGCCAGCAGACCGGCGGCGATCATGACCGAGGGGTTGGACGTGTTGGTGCAGGAGGTGATCGCGGCCAGGGTGACGGCGCCGTTGTCCAGCGCGTAGCTCTCACCTTCGGGCGTCGTCACCTCGACCGGCTTGGACCACTCGCGGTTGCCGCTGTTGATGTGCACCTCGCGGGTGGTCGGCTCCTCCTGGCCGGGCGTCTGACCGGGGTCGGATGCCGGGAAGGAGTGCTTCGACTCGAGGTCGACGATGTCGTCGCTGGTGCTGGGGGTCGCGTAGCTGACGATGTCCTTCTCGAACTGCGACTTCGCCTCCGACAGCAGGATGCGGTCCTGCGGACGCTTCGGGCCGGCGATGGAGGGGACGACGGTGGACAGGTCCAGCTCCATGTACTCGCTGAACGCGGGCTCCGTGTCGGCATCGTGCCACAGCGACTGCGCCTTGGCGTACGCCTCGACCAGTGCCACGTTCTGCTCGTCGCGACCGGTCAGGCGCAGGTAGTCCAGCGTCACGTCGTCGATGGGGAACATCGCCGCGGTGGAGCCGAACTCCGGGCTCATGTTGCCGATCGTCGCGCGGTTCGCCAGCGGCACCGAGGCCACGCCCGCGCCGTAGAACTCCACGAACTTGCCGACGACACCGTGCTTGCGCAGCATGTCGGTGATCGTGAGGACGACGTCGGTGGCGGTGACGCCGGCGGGGATCTCGCCGGTGAGCTTGAAGCCCACCACGCGCGGGATGAGCATCGACACGGGCTGGCCGAGCATGGCCGCCTCGGCTTCGATGCCGCCGACGCCCCAGCCGAGCACGCCCAGGCCGTTGACCATCGTGGTGTGCGAGTCGGTGCCGACGCAGGTGTCGGGGTAGGCCCGCAGCACGCCGTCGACGTTGCGGTCGTAGATGACCTTCGCCAGGTGCTCGATGTTGACCTGGTGCACGATGCCGGTGCCGGGCGGGACGACCTTGAAGTCGTTGAATGCCGTCTGGCCCCAGCGCAGGAACTGGTAACGCTCGCCGTTGCGCTCGTACTCGATCTCGACGTTGCGCTCGAGGGCGTCGGGCGTGCCGAACAGGTCGGCGATGACGGAGTGGTCGATGACCATCTCGGCAGGCGACAGCGGGTTGATCTTGCTCGGGTCGCCGCCCAGTGCGGTCACGGCCTCGCGCATGGTGGCGAGGTCCACGATGCAGGGGACGCCGGTGAAGTCCTGCATCACCACGCGCGCGGGCGTGAACTGGATCTCGGTGTCGGGCTGCGCGTCAGGATCCCACGAGCCGAGGGCCTGGATCTGCGCCTTCGTGACGTTCGCACCGTCTTCGGTGCGCAGCAGGTTCTCCAGCAGCACCTTGAGGCTGAACGGCAGCTTCTCGTACCCGGGGACCGTCTCGATGCGGAAGATCTCGTAGTCGGTGCTGCCGACCGTCAGGGTGCTCTTGGCACCGAAGCTGTCAACACTGGACACGTGTGGCTCCTTCGTCGGCGGCGGGTGGGAATGCAGCCGCCCGCTCTCCATCATCCCCGGCTTGACGGAGGGCGGCTAGTGAGGCGCACCTAACCCGTCCGGGGAGGAAATTTATCTTGATGTCAAGATAAATGTATCACTGCGGCTTGCGGATGTAGAGAGCGCGCGCGGCGAGCCATGTGACCGCGATGAGGGGCGCGAACAGGGGCAGGCCCATCACCAGCTTCAGCGTGCCCAGCGTGGCCACATCGCCGGCGAAGTACAGCGGAAGCTGCACGGCGAGACGCGCATAGAACAGCGCGGCCCACGCCAGGGCGAGCCAGAAGAACACGCGGCGCTTGCGTCGGTCACGGCGCCATGCGGTGCCCTCGCCCATGAGGTAGCCGGCGGCGAGGCCGATGAGCGACCAGCCGATGAGGGCCGACACCAGCAGAGCCGTGCCGTACGCGGCGTTCGTGATGAAGCCGGGGATGAAGTTGTCTTCGCCGCGGCCGGTCCACAGCGCCAGCGCTGCGGCGGCGGCGGTCGCGATGAGCCCGCCGATCGCGGCGGAGGGAGGCGTGCGTTGCAGCAGTCGGAGCAGCGTGAACACCAGCGCGAGCCCGACCGACAGTCCGAGACTCAGCGGCAGGTTCGCCTCCCCCGTGTCCGGGTCGATCGTGAGGGTGTAGGTGACGACGAAGACGAGCCCGGGCAGCACCGACTCGGCCACGCCGCGCCACCCGCCCATCGCATGCCACACGACGTGGCCGGTGGAGCGCTCTTCGTTCGGGTCGAGCCCCGCGCGCCGGGCAGCACCACTGAGCGCCTGTCCGAGGATGTCGCTCGCGCGCGGCTCCGGCTCGGGCGGGGTGTTGCGGGGGTCGTCTGTCGGAGTGCTCACGCGCTGCCCGGCGTGGCCGGCATCTTCAGCGGGATGAGATCCCGCGGCGGCATGGGCGTTCCGCCGCGCACGACCACGAGCGAGCGGAAGAGGTCTTCGACGCGGGCGGCGGCATCGGTGTCAGAGGTCGCCGCACCGCCGATCACGCCGCGGAGGAACCAACGCGGGCCGTCGACGCCGACGAACCGGGCGAGCCGCTTGCCGGTCGCGCCGTCGGCGCCGGCCACGGGGACCTCGGCGAGAAGCTCCGGACCCAGTGGCCCTTCGCGCTCCTCGACGCGTCCGCCCTGCTGGCGGATCTGCTGGCGGATCTGCTCGCGGGTCTCGTCCCACAGTCCCGTCGAGCGGGGAGCGGCGAAGGGCTGCACCTGCAGCGTCGAGTCGGCGTAGTCCAGTCCCACCGCGACGATGCGCTTGGTCTGCTCCTCGACCTCGAGTCGCAGGTTCAATCCTTCGCGGGGCAGCACCTTGATGCCCCCGAGGTCGATGTAGGGGCGCACCGGGTTGGCCTCGGACTCGTCGAACGGGCCGCTCGCGGCACGGTCTTCGGGTGCGGCCTTGCGCGGCGGCAGTTCCTGCGGCGTCTGGTCGGTCATGCGTCCGTTCCTGTCTTCTGGTAGCCGGTCGAGCCGAATCCGCCTTCGCCGCGCACGCTGTCGGGCAGTTCCTGCACCGGCAGGAATCGCACGCGTGGCACGGGCATGACGATCAGCTGCGCGATGCGATCTCCGACGGCGATGTCGTACGGCTCGGTGGCGTCGGTGTTGAGCAGGGCGACCTTGATCTCCCCGCGGTACCCGGCATCGACGGTGCCGGGCGCATTGACGATGGTGATGCCGTGCTTGGCGGCGAGGCCGCTGCGGGGCACGACGAACGCGGCGTAACCGTCAGGGAGCGCGATGCGCACGCCGGTGCCCACGAGCGCACGCTGGCCGGGGGCCAGGCGCAGCGCTTCGGCGGAGACGAGGTCCGCCCCCGCGTCGCCCGGGTGGGCGTAGGCCGGAACCTCGGATGCAACAATGGGAACGTCCACGGTTTCGGTCACCCCAAGAGGCTAATGCAGAAGACAGCGGCCGGCATGCGCCCGGCATACGCGTACCGCGAGCGGCTCAGTCCCTCGCTCTGGGTGCTGGTCAGCGCCGCGGTCGTCGGCCCGATGGCCGCGCTCGTGCTGACCCCCATCGCCCCCACCCTCGCCCTGGTGGTGGGCGCGGTCGTCGGTATCGGGGTGGTCGCCCTGCTCATCGCGCTCTCCCCCGTCGTCGAGGTGCGCGACGGCTGGCTGCGCGCGGGCCGCGCGAAGATCGAGGTGCGCTACCTCGGTGAGCCGGAGTCGTTCACGGGTGAGGAGGCCCGTCAGGCGCGGGGGCCGCAGCTGGACCCGCGGTCGTGGCTGCTGCTGCGCGCCGGGGTGGACCCGATCGTCCGGGTGCCGGTCGAGGACCCTCGCGATCCGGCGCCGTCGTGGCTGATCTCCACCCGCACGCCCGACCGTCTCAGCGCGGCGATCCGCGCTGCACGGCCGGGCGACTGAGGCTGCTTACGCGGAGCACTCCAGGCACACGGCGCCCGCGGGCGTCTCGTGGTCGATCTGGGAGCGGTGCTTCACGAGGAAGCAGTTCGCGCAGGTGAACTCGTCCTCCTGCGGGGGAAGCACAACGACATCGAGCTCGAGGTCGGAGAGGTCGGCGCCGGGGAGTTCGAAGCCGGACGGGTTGTCGGCATCCTCAACGTCGACTGCGCCCGAGAGCTTGTCGGGCACACGCTCCTTGAGCGCTTCAATCGACTCGCTGTCATCCTCGGTCTTGCGCGGTGCGTCGTAATCGGTGGCCATTCTCGAACGTCTCTTCTTCCAGTTCAGCGTGCTTGTTCGCCCGATCGGGCGGCCATAGTTTGCATGACGAGATGCCTTTTCGCAAATGCTCTCAGGTGCTCTCCAGGCTCTGTCCCGATCGCCATCGCGTGAAACTCGCGGCGCGCCCTGGTTATTCCGGGCGGAACGCGTGCGCTGTGACACCATGGGCCCACACGGCAGATTCGGAGGGGTGTTTCGTATGGAACAGCTCAAGGTGATCGGCACCGAAGACGGCACGATCGTCCTCGCAACCGAGACGGGCGAGCGGTTCGCCCTTCCCGTCGACGACGTGCTGCGCGCAGAACTGCGCAAGGCACGCCGCGACCGCGACGGCGAACGCCGCGCACCCAAGGCGAGCCCTCGGGAGATCCAGGCTCAGATCCGCTCCGGCATGTCCGCAGCGGAGGTGGCCGAACTCCTCGGTGCGCGTCTGGAGGACGTGCAGCGCTACGAGGGCCCCGTGCTCGCCGAGCGCGAGCACATCGTCGGTCAGGCGCTGTCGGTGCCGGTGCTCGTCGGCAGCGAACTCGAGCCCGACGCGCAGCCGACGTTCGGTGCGGCAGTGCGGGCCAAGCTCGCCGAGGCCGGCGCCGTCGCCGAGCGCTGGACCAGCTGGCGAGAGCAGAACGGCTGGATCGTCAAGCTCGAGTTCACCGCGAACGAGGTCGACCACGACGCCCGCTGGACCTTCGACCCGCGCCGCAGCACGTTGGCGCCCCAGAACAGCGACGCCACGCAGCTCTCGCGTCAGGGGTCGCTCCCCGACGGCCTCATCCCGCGGCTGCGGGCGCTGGACCACCCGGTCGGCAAAGACGAGTCCCGCTTCGACAGTGGAGCCTTCGGCCCGCGACGTCCGCAGGAGCCCGAAGCCGACATCGAGGTGCCCGAGGTGCGCGCACCGCGCTCCTCCGCCGTGCAGTCGGCCGCCATCAAGCGCGCGCCCGACGCGCCGGTCACCTCTTCGGAGACGGCCGATCTGCTCGAGGCCCTGCGTCGCCGGCGCGGCCAGCGTGAACCGCTCCCCGGCACCCCGGCGACCGCGTCGTCCTCGTCGTCGCCTTCGCCGATCGCCCTGTTCGACGCCGCCGAGCCGACCTACGACGCGGCGCGCACCGAGCAGCGTCCCGCCGAGGAGACCACGCCGTCGTCGCACGAGGCGCAGAACTCCGACGCCGCCGGCCGCCGCAAGGGTTCGCGGCCGTCGATGCCCTCGTGGGATGAGATCGTCTTCGGTGCCCGCAGCGAGGAATCCTAAGCCGCGTACGCCCCCAGTCGGATGAGCGGCACGATGCGCTCCTCCGACGTGAGCGAACCGTGCTGTCCGACCATCTTCTGCGGTCCCTTGTCGGTCAGTCGGTCGTCGTAGTACGCGATGCCGGCTCGCGCCGCCACGATCACGTCGCCGATGCGCGGCAGCACCTCGGCGGCGGTCCGGCCGAACAGGCCCGCCGCGACCGCCTCGTCGCGCGAGAGCACCCATGAGCGCTCGCCCTCGGCGGCGCGCCAGGCGGACAGCACGGCCGGTGCCGCGCCGTCCTCCGCGTACAGGTGCAGCATGCGCGGCTCGCCGCCGATGACGCGGACGCCCTCGGTCAGTCCGTCACCGTGGCCGAGCAGCATGTGTCGGTGGCGCGGCACGTCGACCATGCCGTGGTCGGCGGTGACGACGACGCCGGTGCGCGGCGACACGCGCTGTGCGAGCCGCCGCGCCGCGGCATCCACCCGTTCGAGTCCTGCGGCCCACTCGTCGGACTCCCACCCGTAGCGGTGGCCGAGCGAGTCGAGCTCGGGTGTGTACAGGTAGGTGAGGGAGCCGGGATGGCGCGCCGCCACCTCGGCCGCGCGCTCCACGCGCTCATCGAGGTCGTCGGCGGCGATGAACTCTCCCCCGCGCAGGATGGCGGTGGTGAGCCCGGTGTCGGCGTAGTCGGACTTGGTCACCACGAAGCAGGGGCGCCCGGCGTCGTGCTCGCGCTCGAGCAGCGGCTGTGCGCGCTGCCACGTGTACGGGTCCAGGCCGTGCGTCTCCCAGCCCTTGAGCTGGTTGGGGGCCTCGTCGGTGCCGGGGATGCGCACGCGGTAGCCGACGATGCCGTGGCTGCCCGGGTCCACGCCGGTCAACAGGCTCGTGAGGGCGGCCGCGGTGGTGCTCGGGAAGACCGTGTGCGCGATGTCGCGCTTTCCCATCGCCGCCGCGAGGAAGCGGCCGTGGCCGGCGCGGGTGGCGAGGTTCGAGCGGCCGAGACCGTCGACCACGAACGCGATCGCGCTCTGGGCAGGCGGGAGCCAGTCGTCTTCGCCGGCCAGTGAGGCCAGCAGGTGCGGCACGACACCGGTGAGGCTCCGGGCAGAGGTCGGGTCCGCGGGTACGCTGAGATACATCGCGGCCAGTCTCCCACACGGGGCGGACGGCCTCCTTTCCCGTCACCCGAGGACGCAACCACTTCCATGGCAGCATCGCGCAAGGACCCTTCTCCCGCCGCGCTCACCGAGCGCATCGAAGACGTCGACGTTTCGACCGAGATGCAGGGATCGTTCCTCGAATACGCGTACTCGGTCATCTACTCGCGGGCCCTGCCCGACGCACGTGACGGCCTCAAGCCCGTGCAGCGGCGCATCCTGTACCAGATGGCGGAGATGGGCCTGCGGCCCGATCGTGGTCACGTCAAGAGCGCTCGCGTCGTCGGCGAGGTGATGGGAAAGCTGCACCCGCACGGCGATTCGGCGATCTACGACGCGCTCGTGCGTCTCGCACAGCCGTTCGCGCTGCGGGTGCCGCTGGTCGACGGGCACGGAAACTTCGGCTCCCTCGACGACGGGCCCGCCGCCGCCCGCTACACCGAAGCCCGGCTCGCGCCGTCGGCGCTGGCTCTGACGGAGAACCTCGACGAGGACGTCGTCGACTTCATCCCCAACTACGACGGGCAGTTCCAGCAGCCCGAGGTGCTGGCGGCCGCCTTCCCCAACCTCCTCGTCAACGGCACCACCGGCATCGCGGTCGGCATGGCCACCAACATGGCCCCGCACAACCTCATCGAGGTCGTCGCCGCCGCCGTCCATCTGCTCGACAACCCCGAGGCCACGCTCGAGGAACTCATGGAGTTCGTCCCGGGTCCCGACCTCCCCGGCGGCGGCGTGATCGTCGGGCTCGACGGCGTGAAGGATGCCTACGCCAGCGGCCGCGGCACGTTCCGCACCCGGGCGAAGGTGTCGATCGAATCGCTCGGTCCGCGCCGCATGGGTCTCGTCGTCACCGAGCTGCCCTACATGGTCGGTCCGGAACGGGTGATCGAGAAGATCAAGGACGCCGTGACGGCGAAGAAGCTCGCCGGCATCGCCGACGTCGCCGATTTCACCGACCGCAACAACGGACTGCGCCTGGTCATCGGCATCAAGACCGGCTTCGACCCCCAGGCGGTGCTCGAGCAGCTCTACCGGCTCACGCCGTTGGAGGACTCCTTCGGCATCAACAACGTCGCCCTCGTCGAGGGACAGCCGCAGACCCTGGGGCTCAAGCAGCTGCTGCAGGTCTACCTGCAGCACCGCATCCAGGTCGTCACCCGCCGCAGCCGGTTCCGCCTCGCGCGTCGCCAGGACCGCCTGCACCTCGTCGAGGGTCTCCTCATCGCGATCCTCGACATCGACGAGGTCATCCAGGTCATCCGCACCTCCGACGACGGCGAGCAAGCCCGCGCCCGCCTCATGGACGTCTTCGACCTCTCCCAGGCGCAGGCCGAGTACATCCTCGAGCTGCGTCTGCGGCGACTGACGAAGTTCTCCCGTGTCGAGCTCGAGTCCGAGCGCGACCAGCTGAAGGCCGAGATCGCCGAGCTGCAGGAGCTGCTGGGCAGCGAGGTGCTGCTGCGCGCGCAGGTGGCGCGCGAACTGGATGCCGCGGCCGAGACCTTCGGCACGCCCCGGCGTACCCTGCTCCTCAACGGCGGACCCGTGGCGACGCGCTCCCGCGCGGCGGCCCCCGCCGATCTGCAGATCGCCGATGCCCCGTGCCGCGTGTTCCTCTCGGCCACGGGCCGCATGGTGCGCGCCGAGCTGCGCCCGGCGGGCGAGGCGGGCGAGGATGCCGGCACCGGCATCGTGCCGCCCGCGCGCCGCAGCAAGCACGACGCCATCCGCTCCGCCGTCGACACCACGACGCGCGGCGACATCGGCGCCGTCACGAGCACCGGCCGCCTCGTGCGCTTCTCCCCCGTCGACCTGCCCTCGGTGCCCGGAAACTCGGTGCAGCCGGCCGCAGGCACCCGTGCCGACCAGTACCTGGGTCTCGGCAGCGGCGAACACGTCGTGGCGCTGGTGCCGCTGGCGGAGAACCCGCCGATCGCGATCGGCACGGCACAGGGCGTGGTCAAGCGCGTCGCGGCCAGCGAGATCGCCAACAAGCACGACGTCGAGATCATCTCGCTCAAAGCCGGTGACCGCGTCGTCGGCGCCGCGGTGGCACCCGATGACGCCGAGCTGGTGTTCGTGACCTCCGACGCCCAGCTGCTGCGCTTCGACGCGACCGCGGTGCGCCCGCAGGGTCGGTCGGCCGGCGGCATGGCCGGCATCCGCCTCGCCGACGGTCAGCACGCCATCTTCTTCGGCGTCGTGTCGGCGGGCACCGAGGATCAGGCGGTCGTCGTCACGATCGCGGACACCTCGCAGACCCTCGCGGGTGCCGACGCCGGCAGCGGCAAGGTGTCGGCGCTGGCGGAGTACCCGGCCAAGGGACGGGCGACCGGCGGTGTGCGGGCCCAGCGCTTCCTGAAGGGCGAGGACACGCTGTCCCTCGCCTGGGTCGGTGTCGAACCCCGTGCGGTCGGGCCCGACGGCGCTGTGCGCACGCTCCCGGATGCCGGCGCCAAGCGCGACGCGTCGGGTCAGCCGCTGGACGCGGTCATCGGCGCCGTCGGCACCGTCGTCGCCTGACCGCCCCTCCCCCCGCCCCCGGTCGTTGAGCGAGCGAAGCGAGACGAAACGCGCCCCGGTACCCCCGGTCGTTGAGCGAGCGAAGCGAGACGAAACGCGCGACGCGTCGGTCTGTCTAGCTCTCGGCTCGACGCTGGGCCTGTTCGCGCGCGCTCCAGCCGCGCACGGCGTCGATGCCACCCGCGACGAATGCAAGCTTCTTGGCATGGCTCCAGCCCTGGAGTCGCTTCTCCCAGCGGAAGGCGTCCTCTATCCTGTCGAATTCTTCGCACCAGCGAAGAGTGACCGGTAGCCGCCGCCGAGTGTAGGTTGCGCCTTCACCGGCGCGGTGTTGCGCCAGGCGCCGCTCGAGATCGATCGTGCTGCCGACGTACAACGTGCCGTCTGCGCACTCGAGCATGTAGACGTGCGCCATGACGCGACCGTATGCGGATACGGCGTCTGCCCGCGTCGGCTCTCCACAGCGCGCGGAACGGCGGGCCCGGCCGCCGCGCGATCGTCGCGCGGCGTTTCGTCTCGCTTCGCTCGCTCAACGACCGGGGGCGCCGCGTTTCGTCTCGCTTCGCTCGCTCAACGACCGGGGGTGGGCGCCGGTCGTTGAGCGAGGGAGCGCAGCGACCGAGACGAAACGCGGTGCGGGAGCGGGTCAGGCGTCGATGCGGTCGCGACCGAGCCGGTCGCTGGATTCCACGATGAACTCGCGTCGCGGTGCGACGTCGCTGCCCATCAGCAGCTCGAACATCGCGTTGGCGGCATCGGCGTCCTGCAGGCGCACGCGACGCAGGGTGCGCCCTGCCCGGTCCATCGTCGTCGTCGCCAGCTGATCGGCATCCATCTCGCCGAGACCCTTGTAACGCTGCACCGGCTCCTGCCAGCGCTTGCCGGCCTTCGTGAGCTTGGACAGCAGCGCGTGGAGCTCCGCCTCGCTGTACGTGTAGATCGTCTCGTTGGGCTTGGAGCCCGGGTTCATGACGATCACGCGGTGCAGCGGCGGGACAGCGGCGTACACGTGGCCCTCTTCGATGAGCGGGCGCATGTAGCGGAAGAACAGCGTCAGCAGCAGGGTGCGGATGTGGGCGCCGTCGACGTCGGCGTCGCTCATCAGGATGATCTTGCCGTAGCGGGCGGCGGACAGATCGAACGAGCGGCCGGAGCCGGCGCCGATCACCTGGATGATCGCGGCGCACTCGGCGTTGGAGAGCATGTCGCTCATCGACGCCTTCTGCACGTTGAGGATCTTGCCGCGGATGGGCAGCAGCGCCTGGTACTCGCTGTTGCGGGCGTGCTTGGCGGTGCCGAGCGCCGAGTCGCCCTCGACGATGAACAGCTCCGACTGCGACACATCGTTGGTGCGGCAATCGGCGAGCTTGGCGGGCAGCGATGAGGATTCCAGTGCGTTCTTGCGGCGCTGGGTCTCCTTGTGGGTGCGCGCGGAGATGCGCGCCTTCATCTCGGAGACGACCTTGTCCAGCAGCAGCGCCGTCTGCGACTTGTCGTCGCGCTTGGTGGAGGTGAACCGGGCGTTCAGCTCCCGCTGCACGACGTTCGCGACGATCTGGCGCACCGCGGGCGTGCCGAGCACTTCCTTCGTCTGCCCCTCGAACTGCGGCTCGGGCAGGCGCACCGTGAGCACCGTCGTGAGTCCGGCGAGGATGTCGTCCTTCTCGATCTTGTCGTTGCCGACCTTGAGGCGGCGGGCGTTCTGATCGACCTGGGCGCGCAGCACCTTCATGAGCCCTTGCTCGAAGCCCTGCTGGTGCGTGCCGCCCTTGGGGGTGGCGATGATGTTCGCGTACGAGCGGGTCACCGTCTCGTAGCCGGTGCCCCAGCGCAGGGCGATGTCCACGACGCATTCGCGCTCGATCTCAGTGGGCACCATCGCCCCGTTGGCCTGAAGCACGGGGACGGTCTCGGTGAAGGTGCCGGTGCCGGTGAGGCGCCACGTGTCGGTGATGGCGGCGTCGGGGGCGAGGAAGTCGGCGAACTCAGAGATGCCGCCATCGAAGCGATAGCTCGTTTCGATCGGCTCCTCGCCGCGTGCGGCACCGCGCTCGTCACGGATGACGATCTCGAGCCCGGGCACGAGGAACGCCGTCTGGCGGGCGCGCTGGACGAGCTCGTCGAGGACGAAGGCAGCATCCTTCGTGAACACCTGCCGGTCCGCCCAGTAGCGGATGCGCGTGCCGGTGACGCCCTTGGCCGCCTTGCCGACCACGCGCAGTTCGCTCGCGCGCTCGAACGGGGTGAAGGGCGCGTCGGGGCTGGGGCCTGCGAACACGCCCGGCTCGCCGCGGTGGAAGGACATCGCCCACGTCTTGCCGCCGCGGTCGACCTCGACGTCGAGGCGCTCGGACAGGGCGTTGACGACGGAGGCACCGACGCCGTGGAGCCCACCGGAGGCGGCGTACGAGCCGCCGCCGAACTTGCCGCCGGCGTGGAGCTTGGTGAAGACGACCTCGACGCCGGAGAGCCCCGTGCGCGGCTCGATGTCGACGGGGATG
>Ga0233366_1000589_pt1 | contig 11765 bp, 12 predicted proteins | sample ElkDunMinimDraft_23_FD_191536 | JGI IMG/M metagenome (GOLD analysis project Ga0233366, IMG submission 191536) | Fecal eukaryotic communites from dung pellets of Tule Elk in California, USA - Elk Dung C4 | ecosystem: Host-associated > Mammals > Digestive system > Large intestine > Fecal | place...
TTACTTCTTGTACTTTTAATAGAAAAGCCATTTCACTGACTAGTGAAATGGCTTCTTTTTATTTATTGTTCCCCTGAGAGGACTTGTGACCTCGTAATGAAATGACGGTCTTCTATGCTATCAAGCGAGAATTCAGCGCCTTTTCCGGGAATGGCGTCAATGATCAGCTGAGTATGCTTCCAATAAGCATACTGGCTCTCATGGATATAGAAAGGAACACCACCAATAATCCCGAGCAGCAAATCGGCATTTCCAATCCGGAAGTCATCCTCCCTATAGCACATCGGTGCGGAACCATCACAGCAGCCGCCAGATTGATAGAGAAAAATGCTGCCGTGGGTATTCCTCAATTCCTCAATCAGTTTAAGTGCCGTATCCGTTGCAATTACTCGTTCAGCCATGAGACACCAGCCTTTCGATTTAGAAGAAGCCTTGTGGCTTGCGGTCATAGCTGACCAATAGGCATTTAGTTTGTTGGTAATGGTCAAGCATCATGGCATGATTTTCACGGCCAATACCGGATAATTTATATCCGCCAAAGGCAGCTCCTGCCGGATATTGATGGTAGGTGTTGGTCCATACGCGTCCAGCTTGGATGGCACGTCCAGCCCGGTAAGCAAGGTCTCCGCTGCGGGACCATACGCCAGCTCCTAAGCCATATAATGTGTCATTAGCAATCTCCATCGCCTCATCAAAATCCTTAAACGTCGTCACACCAAGAACCGGTCCGAAGATTTCCTCCTGGAAGATACGCATTTTGTTATGTCCTTTAAAGACGGTTGGCTCAATATAGTTGCCGTTTTCCAATCCTTCACCGAGATTGTTCTCTCCTCCGCCGATCAGGCATTCCGCCCCTTCTTCTTTGCCTAATTGGATATAGGATAGGATTTTTTCTTTTTGCTCATTGGATGCTTGGGCTCCCATCATCACCTCAGTGTCTAGGGGATTGCCGACTTTGATTGCCTTAACTCGTTCAAGAGCACGTTCCATGAACTTGTCATAAATGGATTCTTGAATGAGCGCACGGGAAGGGCATGTACAAATTTCGCCGGAATTGAGGGCGAACATGACTAATCCTTCAATCGCTTTATCAAGGAATTCATCATCCTGGTCCATCACATCCTCAAAGAAGACGTTAGGTGACTTGCCGCCAAGCTCGAGCGTTACTGGAATGATGTTTTCTGTAGCATATTGCATGATTTGGCGTCCAACGGCTGTTGAGCCAGTGAAGGCGATTTTTGAGATGCGTTTATTTGTTGCAAGCGGCTTGCCAACCTCAATGCCGTAACCGTTAACAATATTCAGTACGCCGGAAGGAAGCAGGTCTTGAATGAGTTCCATCACAACCATAATGGAGGCAGGAGTTTGTTCTGCCGGCTTTAAGACGATGCAGTTTCCGGCTGCAAGTGCCGGAGCAATCTTCCATGCGGCCATGAGGATTGGGAAATTCCAAGGAATAATTTGTCCAACTACACCTAAAGGCTCTTGGAAATGGTAGGCTACGGTATCATTGTCTAGCTGAGTCGTACGGCCTTCTTGAGCTCTGATTGTACTGGCGAAATAACGGAAATGGTCGATTGCTAATGGAATATCGGCATTTAAGGTTTCGCGGACAGCCTTGCCGTTATCCCAGGTTTCAGCAACAGCAATCATTTCTAGATTATCTTCCAAACGGTCAGCGATTTTGTTTAGGATTCGTGCACGCTGAGCAGCAGATGTCTTCCCCCAAGCATCCTTTGCTGCATGTGCTGCGTCTAATGCGAGCTCAATATCTTCAACGGAAGAACGAGCAGCTTGTGTAAACACTTCTCCATTAACAGGTGATTTATTGTCAAAGTATTGTCCTTTAACAGGAGCAACCCATTTACCTCCAATGAAATTATCGTATTTCTCCTTGAAATGAATAACGGCCCCATCTGTATTTGGATTTGCATAAATCATGAAGTGATCCCCTTTAATTCGTATTGAAAGCTCTTCTGATACCCGCATTCAAGAAATATGTAAAATCGGGATTATCTGTAAGCGCTTACTAAACTCTATTAAAATAGTTGTTCACAAAAATTTCAACTAATATGATTGAACAGGTATTATAAGATCCCGGTCAATGGCTTTAAATTCATTGAATATAGTCCTTGATTAACAAGGTCGATATCATAAATGTTCTTCTCTAAGAAGAATTGAATGACTAAATCACTTGTTTCACTTTTAGAAAGGGAATAACCAGCCGCCTGCAAAAGTAAATCCAAATCACTCTTATTAAGCTCCAAAGCCAATCCGAGGGCGAGCAATGTTCGTTTGCTTGGGTGATAGGCAGAGTTTGTACGTATCTTGGAGAACAGCTTACGGTCAATGCCGGCGCGCGTATAAATCTCTGCATCTGTTTTTCCGGTTTGGTCGATAAAACTGAATAGGATTTGCTGCAGGGAAGGTTTGCGTTCTATCTCGATGAAACTTAAGAGCTCCTTCTCTTCAGCCTGAATAGGGGCAGAGCGCAGCAGCGAACTTTCAAAGACAACCGTTTTAAGCTGATGTTTCAAAACATACTCTTTCAATTCGTGCATCAAGTAGTCGCTATTCATAATAACCCTCCTCAAAGTCGCTTTCAAAGCGACCAAATAGTTCCGTATCCTTACTAAAATTATAGCATGATAGATAGTTCATTTTGAGAGGATGAATGAAGATGAATGAACAATTAACTGAGCTTATTTTTATCCTTGATCGGAGCGGTTCGATGGCTGGTTTGGAAAATGAAACAATAGGCGGTTTCAACTCATTAGTGGAAAAGCAGTGCGAACTGCCTGGAAAGACGAATGTTACAGCTGTCCTGTTTGATGATGAATATGAGGTTTTATGGGAAGGAATGGATGCCGAGAAGATTGTACTAACTGAGAAGGAGTACTATGTGAGAGGGATGACGGCCTTGCTGGATGCAGTAGGCAAAACCATTCTAAGCGTGAGAGGGCGGCTTGCGAATACAGCTGCAGATAAGCTCCCTCGGAAAGTGCTTTTTGTCATTACAACAGATGGCTATGAAAATGCCAGCACGGAATTTACGTATGAAAAAGTAAAAGAGCTGATTAAATTCCAGCAAGAGAAACATCAGTGGGAGTTTCTGTTTATCGGAGCCAATATCGATGCAGCTAAAGAAGCGGGGCATCTGGGAGTCTCAGAAAAAGATGCGATTCAGTTTGAGGCGTCAACCATCGGTGTGCAGAAAATGTATGCCTCCGTCCATGAGGAATTGACGGTAAGAAGGAAATGATAGCTGCTATTTAGTGGGGAGGAGAACATGTGGTTCTCCTTCCTTTTTATCATCCAAAGGAAAATGGATTAGCCTGTTGAATAGAATGAAAATGGACCGATATATAGAACGACATAGTACTTTTTTCTTATAGGGGGAGTCGTTTTGTATTCAAGTGTCCAAGCTACTCGAACATCGATGCACCATGAATCTAATGTATATGTCCATAATCGCTTAGGTTCAGCCATTATAGCAGTCCTCACTGGAGCAGCTTCAATAGCTGCTATGCTATTTGGCTATTATGCCGCCAGTTCATACGAGATGGCCGATTCGATTGATATCTTGGCGATATCCATCAGCTTCCTTCTGGCATTCTGCACATTGCCATTTGGATTGGCAGCTCTTTATTCAAGCAAAGGAAAAGGTCTTGCCATCATTGGTTTAGTTATGTCACTTCCAGGTCTGCTGCTGTTTTTCATTCCGATTGGCTATCTGATTATACGTTCTTTCTAGAAAAGGGTCTGCAGATTTCAGCGGGCCTTTTGCTTTTTTATACACGATGTAAGGCATTCGGAAGGGGGCTCTGAAGGATTCGAAACACGCTGACAGGGCCCAGCAGAGCTCCTGAAGTATTCGGAGGGGGTTTGCGAATTGCTCGGAAGCCTCCTATAATGGAACAATCAAAGATGAAAAGGTAGATGTTGAAAATGCTTCATGAATATACAATCTCCATGCTGCAAAGCGCTGTAGATGAAGCCATCGAGAAGCTGAATATGCATGGATATTATAATTCCTATTACGACCAGCCTATTGAGCAATATGCCTCGGATAATGGTTATAGTGTCCAAGAGTTGGAGGAAGGCACTGTTGAATTGAAGGTGATTGTGGAAGAGGGTGCCGTTCCTGTAGACACGGAAAGAGAGAGAGAATCGATTGCGGCCATTCTCGGCCTGGGAAAGGATCATGTTCGTTATCAGCTGCTTGATACGGTTGAATGGCAAGAGCCGTTTCCTGTCATTGATCTTCAAAATGGCTGGTTCATTAAACCTGTGGAGGAAGAGCATATCCCAGAGGGCCATATCATTCATTTTGAACCCCCGCGCGCTTTTGGTTCGGGGCTTCATGGAACGACTCAGGATTGTCTCCGCCTTATTCTTCGAGAAGAGATGACGGGGATGAGGATTCTTGATATTGGGACAGGAGCGGGCCTTTTGAGTGTGGCTGCCGCGCTTATGGGCGCAAAGGAAATACAAGCGGTCGATATTGAGGATGTCAGGGAAGAGGTCCTGTATAATGCCAAGTTAAATGGTGCAGAAGACAAAATAAAAGTCACTCATGCGGATGTCTTAGCCCCTCAGTTTAAAGTGGAAGGATTTTTTGACTGGATATTCGTTAATATTGCTGCCAATGAAATCAAGCAATTAGTTAACTTCATCGATCAGCATTTAGCGGATGGAGGAAAATTGATTCTTTCAGGGATGGTGACGTGGAATTATGAGGATGCTGTAATGGCTTATCAAGAGCTAGGATATCAGCTTATAGAAATCCATCATGCAGAAGAATGGGTGACAGCCTATCTTCTAAATAGTAACTAAGAGCAGGACAGCCTATCATGTGCTGTCTTATTTTTTTGCATATGCAGAGATTTCCCCAGCCTTATAGTAGAGAAGATGGTCATATAATCCTTCTAAGTCCTGAGTGAATGTCTTTTCATCGATACCTGCTTGCTTGCATGATTCGATTTTCAAAAGAATTTGGAATAATAATGATTTTGCCTCACAATTATGCAGGTCATCAACAATCATTTTTAGAGTTTGCAATGGTTTCTCCCCTTTTTTATAATTTAAATTTCTACATATCTCCTTATTACCACAATATAAGACAAAGTAATCATCTTTAGAGATGTTTATTGTAAATTTTTAACTTTAAAAGGTATTATATGGAATAAAAGTGGGTATATCGAGTGAAAAATTACTAATGTTGATCAAATACAGAGGACTAATAATCTCTCCGATTTAATATGTTTTATCCAAACGATTGATATATATCGTAATGAGTAATAAGTGCCTACTAAATTGGGCGCTTTTTTTCGTGTGTTTACCAAATGATTATTAAGGTAAAGGGGAATAGCGAATAAACAGGAGGGGGCGGGATTAAAGATGTTTACACTTAATTGGGGAGATTTAGGAAGGATTATTCTTATTGGTATTTTAGCCTATATAGCGTTAATCATCATGCTGAGGATTGCGGGAAAACGGACATTAACGCAATTGAATGCTTTTGATCTAGTCATAACTGTTTCGATTGGATCGGTTTTTGCAACGATTTTATTGGATAAAACGATCTCCATATTTGATGGATTAGCTGCATTCTTTGTCTTGATAGCTCTTCAGTGGATATTTTCAAAGACAACGACAGAAACGAGCAAAGTGAGCAGCATGATTAAAGGAGAAGCATCTATCTTATATTTCCGAGGGGAGTATTTCAAGGATGTGATGAAATCAGAACGAATTGAGAAGGAGGAGATCATCCAGGCGATGCGGATGCAAGGTAAGAATCAATTGGAGGAGGTGGAGGCAGTCATATTGGAATCAAATGGCCAGCTTTCTGTTCTCTCTAAGTCCAAAGGAGACGGGAACACAACAATACCGGAATAACCACTAGATATGATATTCTAGAGATAATTCTAGTGAGATGGGGTTTGGGTCAAGATATGGTGATTAAAATGGTACTCATGATAATCCTTACGGTTCTAATATACGGAGTGATATGCTTTTATTTATGGCGGAATGGGAAAGCCTGGCTTTCGGTGTCCCCGTTTAGAAGGTTCAAGAAAACGTACACGGTATTGTTTCTTCTCCTCTCTGTGTCGATGCTGATTGGAATGATACCGCATCTTGGAATTTTTAAGTGGATTGGCGGTTATTGGTTTATCATCGTTGGCTATAGTCTTCTATTGCTCCCTATATTTAACCTTGCTTTTTATCTATTAAAGAAAAAGGGTCTCATGGTTATGGGAATCATTTATTTCCTCTTCATTGCGGGAGTCATTGCTTATGGTTCCTATCAGGCGTTTAGCCCAGTCGTGCGCTATGATCATGTTGAGCTTAATAAGGAGGCGGGCCGTGACTCCTTGAAGATATTAATGGCCTCTGATACCCATTTAAGTCCCATCGTAGGGAGCGGCCATCTGGAGAAGCTCGCACGGATTGTCGAAGAGGAGAAACCGGATATTGTTCTGATACCGGGTGATATCATTGATGATCAGATAGAAACATTTAATGAGGAGAATATGATTGATATCTTTAGTAGAATGGAGCCTCCGCTCGGAGTGTATATGTCCCCGGGCAATCATGATTATTATGGAGACGATCTTGACGAGCTTGAGGAAGAACTGGAGGATGGCGGCATCCATATGCTTATGGATGAGACCAAGGAAATAGAGGGGCTTTATCTTGTCGGACGCAAGGATTTGACCGATGATAAACGCTCTTCTATTAAAGACCTTGTTGAAGGGCTTGATCAATCTAAGCCTGTCATCATGCTTGACCACACACCGGTGGAACTGTCACAAGCCGAGGCAAGCGGAGTCGACATCCTCCTTTCTGGTCATACACATCGTGGACAGGTCTTCCCAGGGAACCTGATGACTGATTGGATTTATGAAAATGATTGGGGCCATTTGAAGAAAGGAAATCTTCATTCCTTCGTATCCTCTGGCTTTGGTACTTGGGGACCTCCCCTTCGAATCGGATCTAGATCTGAAGTATGGGTCATTAATGTGAATTTCAACTAAGACAAGCACGCATCTTGAAGGATGCGTGCTTTTTGTCAATATATGTTAAAATGAAGCTATTCAATTCGGATAACGGAGAGGTACTCGCTATGCAATTTTCTATCCAAAAGGACTATCTCAAGCAGGCTGTGCAAGAAGTCATGTATGCGGTCTCCAGCAAGCCGGCAAATCCCATATTGAGCGGAATTAAGTTGACGGCAGATGCAAACGGAGTGACCTTGACTGGCGGCAATTCCAATATCGTCATCCAAAGAATCATACCTGCTATCGCGGATGAAAAAGTCATCGTTCAAGTCTATAAAGAAGGAAGTGCCGTCATCCCCGGTAAGTACTTCAGCGAAATAGTGAAGAAGCTGCCAAGTGACATGTTTATCGAGGCAGATGGAGATTTCCATATTACAGTGCAGGCAGAGGATATTATCACGACTATGAATGGATATAATCCAGAAGAATACCCCGTACTCCCTCAAATGGACGAATCGAGTACAGTCTCTTTGCCTGGAGAAGAATTGGCAGAGATGGTCAAACAGACAGCTTTTGCTGTGGCAAAGACAGAATCGAGGCCCATATTGTCAGGCGTTCATATTTCTATACAAGGCGGCGAGCTCACCTTAGCAGCCACCAATGGGCAACGCCTGGCACTGCGAAAGGCGAAAGTAGCAGCGGAATGGAACAGCGGATGTATCGTACCTGGTAAAACCTTATTGGACTTAGCGAAGCTATTGCAGCATTCTCATCCTGTGAAAATGGCTATCTCTGAAAATCATATCCTCTTTCAATCAGATTCCCTCCTGTTGTTTTCAAGGCTGATTGAAGGCAATTACCCGAACATAGGGAATCTGTTTCCAAAAGAAGCGAAAAGTGTCATTGTATCCAACCGGAAGAATCTTTTGCTTGGCGTGGACAGAGCTTCTTTATTTGCAAGTGAATGGCGGCATAATACCATCTCGCTTGCTGTCAAAAATGGAAGCAAGCTCAAGATTTCCTCTAAATCGAACGCGGTCGGCAAAATTGAAGAAATACAGGCGATTGAGCTGCTAGACGGAGAAGAAGAGCTGGAAATCATGCTTGATGGCCGATATCTGCTGGAAGCACTCAAAGCAATTAGAGAAGAAAAGGTCGTCTTAAGCTTCCACGGATCTATCAGACCAGTAAAGGTTCAGCCATTTGGTGATGAACAGCATCTGCATTTGATTTCCCCAGTACGAATGTAGAAAGGATAGTTTGAGAGATGAAAGAATAGCCAGTTCTTGGAACTGGCTATTCTTGTTTTATGAAAGCGAAAATTGTGATGAATGGTAGCTGCAAAGGAACCGATAGCTTAACTTTCCTCTCTATGGCTACTCTCTTTAACATATTCACTGATTCGAGTGCGAGTGCAATCTTTTTGTTTTAGAAGATTTTGATAATATAATAAAAACAAAGGAAACCCTTTTATTTTGAGTAAGTAAGGGGGAGATAAGTAATGTTTCAATTAGTGCCGGTCATGCTGGAAAAGGTGGGGGTCATTGTCATTGTTGCCTTCCTTTTGTCCAAGATTCATTCATTCCGGCAAATTGTGCAGGAAGACCATAATAGATTTGAAAAGCTGAACCTGATTGTACTGTTTGGTGCGTTTGGAATTATTAGTAATTATACTGGAATAGAGGTATATGGGCATTCGATTGAACAGAATAGTTGGCTTTCAGAAATAGGTACAGAAAGTGCTATCGCGAATACAAGAGTAATGGGTGTGGTTATCGGCGGCTTGCTTGGTGGCCCTGTTGTGGGTATTGGAGCCGGCCTGATTGCGGGCATTCACCGATATTCATTGGGTGGTTTCACAGCCTTTTCCTGTGCTATTTCTACGGTTATTGCTGGACTAATAGCTGGTTATATCGGACGGAAATGCAAGGAGGTATCCAGGCCGGTGACAGCCGGTTTTGCGGTAATGGTTGGGATGTCATTGGAAGCATTGCAAATGCTTATTATCCTGCTTGTTTCAAAACCATTTGGACAAGCATGGGAACTGGTGAGTTATATAAGTATCCCAATGATTTGCATTAATGGGCTTGGTACATTGCTGTTCATGTTCATTCTGCAGTCTGTCAAGCGTGATGACGAGATAGGCCGGGCTATTCAGGTGAACCAGTCGTTTGACATTGCCGATCAAACACTGCCCTTTTTTCGTCAAGGACTGACCCAGCACTCAGCTGAGGAAACAGCGAAAATCATGCTGAGGCTGACCAATGCAGATGCGGTGTCTATCACGAATACTGAGCTGGTGCTTGCCCATGTTGGAGCCGCTTCTGACCATCATATGGCCAATTTGCGTCCTGAGACAGGCTTGACAAGGAGAGTTCTTGAAACGGGGAAGGTATCGGTTGCCCATACGAGAGAGGAAATTTGTTGCGGGCATAAGGACTGCTCGCTTATGGCGGCCATCGTCATTCCCTTAAAAGTAAAGGATAAAGTTGCCGGTACGCTCAAAATGTACTACACCGAACCATCGAGGCTCGATAAGGTACAGGAGAAGCTGGCGGAGGGGCTTGCTAACCTATTCTCTACCCAACTGGAATTGGCAGAAGCGGAAAAACAGACCAAGCTATTAAAGGATGCCGAAATCAAGGCATTGCAGGCGCAAATTCATCCCCATTTCTTGTTTAACAGCATGAATACGATATCTGCCCTTTGTCGCACGAATCCGGAAAAGGCGCGGAAGCTATTGCTTCAGCTAAGTGTCTTCTTCCGCGGCAATCTCCAAGGAGCGAGGCAGTTGCTGATTCCGCTGGAGAAAGAGCTTGAGACCTTGAAGGCTTACATCCATTTAGAGCAAACGAGATTTCCAGATAAATATGATATTCGGTTTGAAGTGGACCAGGATCTATTAAAAACCTATATTCCTCCTTTTACTTTGCAGCCGCTTGTCGAAAATGCCATCCACTACGGTACAAAGGGAAGGAAGACGAAATGCCTTATTTATGTGCGTGTTTATTTGAAGGAAGGCTTCTTGAAAATTGTGGTAGAGGATAATGGGGCAGGCATTCCAAATGAGCGGCTTCAATTATTAGGACATCAGATTGTTGAATCCAAAGCAGGCAATGGGACGGCGCTCTTTAATATACAGGAGCGATTGAAGGGGATATACAACGGGCAAGGAAAACTCATGCTTGAGAGTGCAGTAAATCATGGAACAAAGGCGGTGCTTATCATGCCATGCGATTTTAAAGGAGTTGATGAACAGAATGCTGCGAGTGTATATCGTTGATGATGAACCTTTAGCAAGGGATGAATTGAAGTATTTGCTTCTTCGCTCCAAAGAGGCCGAAATAGCAGGGGAAAGTGATTGTATAGATAATGCGCTGGCAGATATTCATATTTTAAAGCCGGATTTGGTTTTCTTGGATATAGAATTGGCTGATGAGAATGGTCTCAACATTGCTAAAAAGCTTGGAGAATACAATCCGGCGCCAGCGCTTGTTTTTGCGACTGCCTATGATGAATATGCGCTCCAAGCATTTGATTTGAATGCAGTGGACTATATTTTAAAGCCGTTTGAAGAAGAGAGGATTTTGAAGGCACTTGAGAAGGTCAAAAGGACGATAGGGATCAATAATGTTCAATATCGTCTAAAGTCCCAGCCTGTTCGAGAGGTTAAGGGGAAAATCCCCGTGCTAGTGGATGACCGAATCATCCTCTTGAATTGTCGTGATATTCTTTTCTTGGAATCAAGGGAAGGAAAATGCATCATCAAGACGAAGGAAATGGAATATAAGGTCGGCGATGCACTTGTGATGATTGAGAAGAAAATCAATGACGGAGCCTTTCTTCGTGTGCATAGGAGCTTTATCGTCAATGTGGACCAAATAGCTGAGATTGAGCCATGGTTTAATTCTACTTATAACTTGACAATGGAGGGTGGTTCTAAGGTTCCTGTCAGCAGGACCTATGTGAAGGAATTAAGGATGCTCGTTGGAATTTAGCTAGTTGTTATTCATATGTCGAATTTTGCAACTCAACCCTCGCTTTTTGTAAATTAGCCTGAAAATAAAATGTAAGCATTTTCATTAGCTAGAATAAAGGCAAATAACAACTAAGGGGGAGCGGAAATGAATGCGATTACAATAGTGGTCGGCGCCATTTGTATTTTGATGATTGCGTATCGGCTATATGGAACATTCATGGCAGCTAAAGTTTTAAAGCTGGATGATTCAAAACCAACTCCGGCTCAGAAGTTAGAGGATGGACAAGACTATGTGCCGACAAATAAATGGGTCGTGTTTGGCCATCACTTTGCGGCGATTGCCGCAGCGGGTCCGCTTGTCGGGCCAATCCTGGCAGCCCAATTTGGTTATTTGCCAGGGTTGATTTGGCTCTTGGTGGGTGCGGTAATTGGAGGAGCTGTCCATGATATGGTTGTATTATTCGCCTCTATGCGCAGGGATGGCAAATCATTATCTGAAGTAGCAAAAGAGGAGCTTGGCCCAGTCGCTGGATTCTGTACAGGGCTTGCGATGCTGTTTATTATCACAATCACGATGGCTGGTCTATCAATGGTTGTTCTTGGAGCGCTTGAGAGAAACCCATGGGGGACCTTTGCGGTAGGTATCACGATTCCAATCGCGATGGCTGTAGGTCTATATCATAAGAGAACTGGCAACTTAAAGCTTCCTACAACAGTTGGATTCATTTTAATCATGGTTGCCATTGTGCTTGGACCAAATATTCAGGGCACATGGCTAGGCGATC
>Ga0233366_1000597_pt1 | contig 11693 bp, 13 predicted proteins | sample ElkDunMinimDraft_23_FD_191536 | JGI IMG/M metagenome (GOLD analysis project Ga0233366, IMG submission 191536) | Fecal eukaryotic communites from dung pellets of Tule Elk in California, USA - Elk Dung C4 | ecosystem: Host-associated > Mammals > Digestive system > Large intestine > Fecal | place...
GTAGATGCTCCAAATTTATAATTCACTTCTCTTCTTTTTAATTCTTTGCCTATTCTATCTGAGATTCCAAACAACCAAATAAAGAGAAAAATTATTAAAGCAAAGAGTAAAACATAAGAAATCTTTGTTATAATCATTGATTTTACCCAAAATCCTAATGCAAAAAGCAAACCTGCTCCTATAGACATAAGCCACAGATAGATATAATTAAAGGTTTTCTTTCCGTCTTGTGCCACAATATTGATTTCTTTTGACATTTTAGAAAGCATAAATGCTTGATAAATATGTCCTGTTATAATATCAAGCAAGACATACATAGGAAAACTTCTGTCGGTTGGTAATTTTTGTTTTTCTTCCATAGCGTTGTATTTTTAAATTTTTGTTTACTTTTGCAAAAGTAAGAAAAAAAACGAGAATTTATGTTAATAAAGGATAAAATCATCAATTATAATAATAAGATGAAAGGAAACACAAAATTGATTGCTGTTTCCAAGACAAAACCTATTGAAAACGTGCAAGAAGCCTACGATGCGGGGCAACGTTTATTTGGAGAAAACAAGGCTCTTGAAATGAGAGATAAATATTTAGCACTTCCAAAAGACATTCGTTGGCATTTTATTGGACATCTTCAAACAAACAAGATAAAATACATTGCCCCCTTTGTGGAATTGATTCATTCTGTGGATAGTCTTAACCTTTTGACTCAAATTAACAAAGAAGCAATAAAAAATAACAGAGTTATAGATTGTTTATTGCAAATTGACATTGCTCACGAAGAAACAAAATTTGGTTTAGACGATGATTCTGCCAAAGAATTGTTAGAAAGCGAAGAATTTTCTCAATTAAAAAACATCAGAATCTGTGGTTTGATGGGCATAGGCTCAATAACAGATGACAAAAGCAAAACAAGACAAGAATTTAAGCATCTAAGAGAATTATTTAACTGCTTTAAAGAGAAGTATTTTGCTGATTGCGATTATTTTTCTGAAATTTCAATGGGCATGTCCGATGACTTTGAAATAGCAATCGAAGAAGGAGCAACTTATATTAGAATTGGAAGTTCTATTTTTGGTGCAAGAGATTATGCTTCAAAGAATTAAATAGTTTTGTTGATATTTTGATTTGAAAGATTATTAGAAATTGGAAATTTATTAGTAATTTTGTAAAAGCAAACAAATAAAAAAAAGTTAGATTGTTATGGATTTTGGAGAAATAAGAGAGAGAGAAAGAGACGATGTCTTTTCCAAGGCAGTCAAAGCAGGGAAAAGAACTTACTTTTTTGATGTAAAAGAAACTAAACACGGCGAAAAGTACCTTACAATTACTGAAAGCAAGCGTAAATTCAATGGAGATGATGGTTCTTTTACTTATGAAAAACACAAAATTTTTCTTTACAAGGAAGATTACGCTAAGTTCCAAAACGCATTGAATGGAGTAATCAATTTTATTGAAACAGGAGTTGAGCCAGTCTTTGAAGATGAAGCCTTAAATGCTGTTGAAGAAGAATTTAATGCAGAGATAGAAAACATTAAATTTGATTAAAATATTAAGAATAAACATATTACAAAGCTGCTTTTTTGCTTAGCAGCTTTTTTTTGCAAGAAAAATATCATATATAAATGGGTAAAGTAATTGCTATTGCGAATCAGAAAGGTGGAGTAGGAAAAACAACAACTGCAATCAATCTTAGTGCGGCTCTTGCAGTCTTAGAAAAAAAGACTTTACTAATAGACGCTGACCCACAAGCGAATGCGTCTTCGGGAGTAGGAGTTGAACAAGATGAAGTAAAAGCTTCTATATATGATTGTTTGATAAACGGTGTTGAAGCCAAAAATGCCATTGTTCAAACATCAACTCCTAATTTAGACCTATTGCCTGCAAGCATAGACTTAGTAGGTGCAGAAGTTGAATTACCAAAAATGGAAGAGAGAGAAGAGAAATTAAAAAATATTATAGCACCTATAAAAGATGAATATGACTATATCATCATTGATTGCTCACCTTCTCTTGGTTTAGTAACAATAAATGCCTTTACTGCTTCAAATAGCGTTATCATTCCTGTACAATGTCAATATTTTGCTTTAGAAGGATTAGGTAAATTACTAAATACCATTAAGATTGTACAAAATCGTTTAAATACAGAACTGCAAATTGAAGGTATTTTACTAACAATGCTTGACGCAAGACTAAGATTAAATCGTCAAGTTGCAGAAGACGTGCGTCATCACTTTAAACACATTGTATTTAACACTCTAATATACAACAATGTTAAGTTAGCAGAAGCACCAAGTCACGGAAAAAGCGTAATAATGTACGATGCAAGTTCAACAGGTGCTGTAAACTATATGAATCTTGCTAACGAAATTATAGAAAAGAACACTTTATAGAAATTAAATAAAGAAAGATTGATATGGCAATTAAGAAAACTCCTGCCTTAGGAAAAGGATTAGAAGCGTTATTAGGAAATATAGACACTAAAACTTCAACAGACAAAAATATTAGTTCGGTTACAGCCGAATTGTGTTACATTCCTATTGACAAAATACTACCTAATCCAGACCAACCAAGAAAAGAATTTGACCAAACGGCATTAGAAGAACTTGCTCAATCAATCAAAGAAAGCGGAGTAATCGTTCCGATAACAGTAAAAAAAGAAAACGACAAGTATTTCCTAATTGCAGGCGAAAGACGTTTTCGTGCAAGTAAAATTGCAGGACTAAAAGAAATTCCTGCTTATATAAAAATTGCCACAAAGCAAGAAGTAATGGAAATGGCTTTGGTTGAAAACATACAAAGAGAAGATTTGAACGCTATTGAAATCGCTCTCTCACTCAAAGCCTTGATTGAAGAATGCAATATTACACAAGAAAAAATGAGTGAACGCATTGGCAAAAGCCGTTCAACAATTACAAATCATTTAAGACTTCTAAAACTTCCTGCTGATGTACAATTAGCCCTTCGTAACAATAAAATATCAATGGGACACGCACGTTCATTGATTGGTATTGAAGACGAACAAACACAAATCAGCATTGTAAAAGACATAATTGAAAAAGATCTTTCTGTTCGTCAAGTAGAACAAATTGTAAATCGACTAAAAAGCGAAGAAAAACCTCAAACAAAAAATAATACAAAAAAGAAATCTCTTCCAGAATTTCACAATACAAAGAAAGAAAGCCTAATAAAAAAATTAGATACACAAATAGAAATCACTCGTTCACAAAGAGGAAAAGGGGCAATTACCATTTCGTTTAAAAATGACGAAGATTTCCAAAGAATTATATCTTTATTAGAATGATAAATCTTTCAAAATGAAAAAGATTTTAGCATTTTTATTATTGATATTACTTTCTTTTTCGTATTTATCAGCACAAAATACTAATAAACCGCACTCTGCCAAAAAAGCGAGTACTCTTTCGGCAATTTTACCTGGTGCAGGACAAGTCTATAACAAACAAGCGTGGAAAATTCCTATTATTTATGCCGGTGCAGGAGCGGTTTCCTATTTTGCAATCACTAATTACCAAAATTCCATTAAATTCAAAAACGAATATTACAATAGAATAGAAGGAAACACTGCTGATTTATTGGCAGATTACACTAAATACAGCGATGAAAACATTCTTTCGCTATACGAGGCGTACAATAAAAATTTTCAACTAAGTCTTGTAATCGGAGCAGCCGTTTATTTACTTAACATAATTGACGCTATGGTTTACGGACACCTTTATGAATTTAACATAGATGACAATTTAACAGCAAAAATCACACCTTTCTATCTCCCTCCTACTCATTTAACAAATCATAACTTTGGAATAAATTTAAGTATAAGTATAAAATAAATCTTAAACAATGAGAACACTTATCACAAACATCAAAAGTTTAGTTCAAGTAGAGCAAACGCCAAGAATTGCAGTATGTGGACAAGATATGTCTTCAATAAACTGCATTGACAATGCTTACTTAATAATTGAAGACGATAAAATAGCAGATTTTGGCACTATGAGCCAACTTCAAGACACTAATGCAGACAAAATAATAGATGCAAAAAATCGTTTTGTTTTACCTTCGTTCTGCGATTCTCACACTCACTTGGTTTATTCTGGTTCAAGAGAAATAGAATATATAGATAAAATAAAAGGATTAAGTTACGAAGAAATCGCAAAACGCGGTGGCGGAATCCTAAACTCTGCAAAACGTTTGCAACAAGCAAGTGAAGAAGAATTATATGAAGATGCAATGCAGCGTTTAGAAGAAATAAAATCATACGGTACAGGAGCAGTTGAAATAAAATCAGGATATGGACTCACAACTGAAGCAGAATTAAAAATGTTGCGAGTAATTAGAAAATTAAAAGAAAACTCTCCTCTTACAATAAAAGCAAATTTTCTTGGAGCACACGGAGTTCCTATGGAATATCGAGGAAAACAAGATAAATTTGTAGATTTGGTAATAGACGAAATGATACCTCGTGTTGTTGAAGAAGGACTTGCTGACTTTATAGACGTATTTTGTGACACAGGATTCTTCACTGTGGAAGAAACAGATAGAATGCTGTTTGCTGGAGTAAAGAATGGTTTGATTCCAAAGATACATGCAAACGAACTTGATTACTCTGGTGGCATCCAAGTAGGAGTTAAATATAACGCTTTATCGGTTGATCATCTTGAATGTGTGGGTGAGGCTGAAATTCAATGCTTAAAAGCATCTCAAACAATGCCTACAATTCTTCCAGGAGCAGCATTTTTCTTGAATATGCCATATTCTCCTGCTCGAACAATGATAAATGCAGGTCTTCCTGTGGCTATGGCTTCGGATTTCAACCCTGGTTCATCTCCAAGTGGAAATATGCAAATGGTATTAACATTTGCTTGCGTTAATTATAAACTTACACCACAAGAAGCACTGAATGCAACTACAATAAACTCTGCTTACGCAATGGGAATCAGTGAAACTCATGGCTCAATTGCAAGAGGAAAACAAGCAAACTTCTACATAACAAAAGATATTCCTACAATAGAATACATACCTTATTATTACGGAACAAATAAGGTAGAAAGAGTATTCTTAAACGGTAAAGAACAATAAGCAAAGGCTTTATTTCTTCTTTTTTTGAACAGAAAAGCCAAAGAAACCTAATTGTTCTCCGATGGAATAATACTTACCGTGAGAATAAGTCATAAGTTTAGCGGATTGAAGGTCAAACAATCCGCTTTCTTTATTTATATACTTTTCATCAGCGTGTACTCCAACAACATTTGCAATAAACATATCGTGCGAACCGAGTTCTTTAATTTCCACAACCTTACATTCAATACACAAAGGGCTTTCATCAATCATCGGAGCCACCACATTAGGAGCCTTAACCGCAGTAAGTTTCATTTCTTTGAACTTATTGATAGTTTTTCCTGACTTAACACCACACCAATCTGTTTGTTTAGCAAGTTTTTCTGTTGTAAGATTAAGCACAAACTCTTTGGTACGAGAAATAATTGAATGAGAATGTCTTTGTTTTCTAAGACTTATATAACACATTGGAGGGTCTGAACAAATTGTTCCTGTCCATGCAACAGTCGCAATATTATATTCTTCGGGTGTTTCTCCACAACTAACCATCAAAGCAGGCAAAGGGTAAATCATAGTACCCGGTTTGAAACTTACTCTACTCATTTTTGCAAATCATTTGAAGTAATCACTATTTTTTCTGGAACAAATTTTGACACATCTCCATTGAAACTCAAAATTTCTCTAACTAATGAAGAACTGATTGCAGCATCATCTGGTTTTGTTAAAAGAAATATTGTTTCAATCTCGCTATCTAATTCTTGATTTATGCGAGCAATATTTCTTTCATATTGAAAATCCACTGAATTTCTAAGACCTCTTAAAATATACTTTGCTCCTATTTGTTTACAATAATCAATTGTTAAACTATTAAAGGTAGATATTTCAATATTATCATAACCCTCAAAAGTTTTTCTTATCCATTCAATACGTTTTTCTAAGGAAAAAACTGAATTTTTAGCGTTATTGCTTCCGATTGCAATAACAATTCTATCAAACATCGGCAAAGCACGAAGGACAACTGACTCATGTCCTTTTGTAATCGGATCAAAACTTCCGGGGAATAAGGCTATCCTTTCTTTCATATAAAGTTTTAATAAGATGTTCTGTTAATATTTCTATCCAATTCTTTGCTACTACGTTCGTTTATCATATAAATGATTCTAAAACTCATATAATTGTTTCTAAAATCACGCGACCATGATTTGAATCCATTAGTTCCCGCAGGGTAACCATTGTAAAACCACACATCTTCTCTAATTGGCACAAGCGAATATTGATATCGAAACGAGAATTTAATTTTTTCCCAAATTGTAAAGCGGATATCGGCAACTACACTAAAATCATTGCGTTTGAAAGCAGGCAAAACGCCATCAACAGGACGCTCAAAAGAATTTATAATAGTATCTGGCAATCCCCAATCTTCTTTTATCTTGAACAAACGACCATATTGCCATCCTAATCCAAAGGTCCAACCTCCTTTTACATCAACAAAATGCACTAAAAGAGGAATATCTACATAGTGAAGAGAGGTATTGTAACGGAAAGGGTCAAGTTTTTCCTTTGCTCCTTTCTGTGAGTAAAGTAATTCAGCACTTAACTGCCAGCCTTCATTAGGTTTTCTCATATTAAAAGGCATTATGATTCCTAAACCTGCCTGTGGAGAAAATTTTTCATACCCATAGACTTCATCTCCGTCTATTTGCGAAGCGTTTAAGCCGACTACGGTGTATGCTTTCAACATTTGTGCAGAGCAAACAACGCTTGATAAGCATAAAACTATAATTAAAATCAATTTTCTACAATTCATATTTAATCTTGGTTTAATTTCAAACTCAATCCTATACGTTTCCTTTCATAATCAAGAGAAATAACTCTTACTACCACTCTTTGATTGATTGACAACACATCACTTACTTCTCCAAAAAACTCATCTGCGATTTCACTTCTATGAATCAATCCGCTAACATGTACACCTAAATCAACAAAAGCTCCAAAAGCAGTAATATTTGTAATAATCCCTTCTAAGATTTGTTCATTTTGTATTTGTTCTAACTTATTTATTCCTTTATTTAACGATACTTCTTCAAATTTAGTACGAATATCTCTTGATGGTTTTTCCAATTCATTGAATATATCTATCAATGTATGTAATCCACAATTGCCCTCCACATATTTATATAAGTTTAAATCTACTCTTTTTGAAGAATCATTTATCAACTCTTTAACACTGCAACCTGCATCCTTAGCCATCTGCTCCACAACTCCATATCTTTCAGGGTGAACCGCAGTATTATCCAAAGGGTTCTCTCCTTGACGTATGCGAAGAAAGCCTGCTGATTGTTCAAACGCTTTTTCACCAAAACGTTTTACTTTCAATAATTCTTTTCTTAAAGAAAATGCTCCGTGTTCGTTACGATAATCAACTATATTCTTTGCAAGTGAAGGGCCGATGCCTGAAACGTATGATAGCAACTGCGTACTTGCTGTATTAAGTTCTACTCCTACTTGATTTACGCAACTCTCAACACTCTGATGCAAGCTTTCTTGTAAAAGGCTCTGGTTTACATCGTGTTGATACTGCCCTACACCAATGGATTTCGGCTCAATCTTCACCAATTCCGCTAATGGATCTTGCAATCTTCTTCCTATGCTAACCGCACCTCTTACTGTAATATCATAATCGCCTAATTCCTCTCTTGCAACCTCAGAAGCAGAATAAACAGACGCTCCATTTTCATTGACAATACTTATGATTATTTCTTTTCCAAAGTCAATGCTTCTGACAAATTCCTCTGTTTCTTTTGAGAATGTGCCATTTCCTATTGCAATTGCTTCAATATCATAAGTTTTTACAAAATAGGTTAATATGCGAATTGATTCCGCAGCATTAGTTTGTGGAAAAATAACATCATGACAAAGCAATCTTCCATTAGCATTTAGACATGCTACCTTACAACCTGTTCTTACACCAGGATCTATTGCCAATACTCTTTTTTCTCCAAGAGGTGCCGCCATTAAAAGCTGACGCAAATTTTTTGAAAAAACATATATCGCCTTTTCATCAGCCTTTTCTTTTAGTAAAGCCCTAAATTCATTTTCTATTGAAGGGGCTAAAAGTCTTTTATAAGCATCTTCGCAAGCGTATAACTTCTGCTGACTTGTAGAATTATCTCTTTTTATGAACCCTTTTATGAGATATTCTATTGCATAATAATCTTCCTGTGGCGAAAAAGAGACTTTCAACTCTCCTTCTGCTTCTGCTCTGAAAAGAGCTAAAATTCTATGACTTGGAGCTGTGTATGCGAGTTGATTTATGCCAAGTAATTCTTCATATTTAGAGTTTTCTTTGTATCCTTTTGCTTTTGAGGTTTTTATTACAGCATTTCGCTTGAAATAATTACGCATCTTTTGACGTGAAATAGGATTTTCGCTTACCCATTCTGCAACAATATCTCTTGCTCCTTGCAATTCGTTATCTATAAAGTTGGCAAGAGAAATATTTCTCTCACCAATGATAGCCCAAGCAAGAGGTTCTAGCCCTTTTTCTTTGGCTATTGTTGCTCTTGTACGCCTTTTAGGTTTGTATGGTAAGTAAAAATCCTCTAACTCTGTAATATCATCTATCGCTTCTATCTTTTCTTTTAATTCTTCGGTCAATAAACCTTGGCTTTCTATACTACTAAGAATTACCTCTTTACGAGCAAAAAAAGTTTTAGCCTTTTTAAGAGTATTTACAATGGAATTGATTATTACTTCATCTAAACCTCCTGTTAATTCTTTTCTATATCTTGCCATAAACGCAACCGTACAACCATCTTCTATGAGTTTGATTGTGTTTTCAACATCTGTTGCGTTCAACATCAATTTTTCTGAAACGTATTTAATATATTCCTGCATTATTGTATTGAAAATAAACGTTTCATTAGTTCTTTTTCTATCATATCGCTTCGTCTAATAGTGCGTTTTGCCCATTTGATAAGCGTTTCTATTCGTCTGTCGGCAGAAAGGTGATAATCCACACCGCTTTTTCTTAATCTGTCTGTCAATGTGTACATACAAATTGCAGCAGAAACAGAAATATTGAAACTTTCGGTAAATCCATACATCGGAATCTTCATATAAATATCCGCATTCTCTATTAACTCCGAAGAAAGTCCCTCAACCTCATTGCCAAAGACTATTGCCATCTTTTGATTCACATCTAAATCGGGCAAATACACATCTTTCTCGTGCGGAAGTGTTGCTACAATTTTGTAACCCTGTGATTTAAGTTTATTTATGCAATCAAGAGTGTTGTTTTCCTTACGATTGTAACGATGAAGGTCTATCCATTGACTTGAACCCAAAGCAACATCGGGATTTATCTGATAAGTATTGTTATTTTCTATTACATGCACTTGCTGAATGCCTACACAATCGCAAGTTCTTAGCACAGCAGAAGCATTTTGTGATTGATATATATTTTCAACTACTACACATTGCATATCGGTTCTTTCCTCTATTACTTTCTCAAAAAGAGAAACTCTTTCGGGAGAAATCATTTCACAAAGTTCTTTGTAGTATATTTGTTTTTGTTCAAAGGTTAATTTTTCTAAATAATTCATTACAAAAAATGATTTAAACATTCGGTTTTGCAAATCTAAGAAAAAAATTTTTTTTTCTTTGTTTTTTTGAATTATTTCTTAGAGTTATTTTCTTAAAACAAAGAAATATTCGTACTTTTGCAAAGAGAAATTTTAAGATTTTATGACAACAACAAAACAAGGTTTTACAACAACATTGAAGAGTGTAGGAAACATTCTAAAAACTTCTAAGTTTTGGGTAGAATTGCTAATAATGACACTCGGTATGATGGTAACTGCTTGTGCAGTTTACTACTTTTTGGTTCCAAGTAAATTGATTATTGGAACAATCTCAGGTTTATCAATTGTGATAAGTGGAGTTTCAGAACAATTATTTGGAGTTGCTTTGCCGGTTTCTACGGTTATTTTTGTAATCAACGCAATTCTTTTGGTGCTTGCTTACTTTTTGATTGGCAAAGAGTTCGGAATAAAAACTGTTTATACGGCTTTAATTCTTGGACCTATGATTAGCGTTTTGGAAACTTACTTTCCATACGAAAATTTCATAAGAGAAGGCGGTGCAATCCCTTCAATAATGGGCGATATTTGGTTTGACCTTTGCTGTTTCGTACTTTTATTAAGTGCAGCTCAAACAGTGCTTTTCCGTATCAATGCTTCAACAGGTGGACTTGATATTTTAGCAAAGATTGTTAATAAATACTTACATTTTGACATAGGAGCATCGGTGTCAGTTGCAGGTGCAATTATTTGTTGTACAGCTTTTGCAATCAATCCTTTTCACATGGTAGTCATAGGCTTGATTGGAACTTGGATAAACGGCTTAGTAATTGATTATTTCACTGCCGGATTGAACAACAAAAAAAGAGTTTGTATCATTTCTTCTCAACACGAACGACTAAGAGAATTTATCGTAAACGATTTAGTAAGAGGTGTTACTCTATATGAAGTAATTGGCGGTTATAGTCAAGAAAAGAAAATAGAAATTGAAGTATTGCTTAACAAAGATGAGTTTACAAGATTGATGAAACTAATAGATGAAGAAAAAATTGATGCTTTCGTTACAGCAGGTAATGTAAGCGAAGTTTACGGTCTTTGGATGAGCAAAAAGAATAAGCAAAGAAGAAAGATTTAATCTTTCTTTTCATAGGTTTGAAATATGATAACTTCACCTTTTGTAAAGAGAGTGAAGTTTTCTTTTATGGCTTCGTTTAGGCTTGCTTCCCACCAATATTTGAATTTACGGTTTTCTATCGGGTAACGTAGGTTTTTTGATGTTAGGGGATTGTTTGCATCAAGCGAAAAAATAGATACTTGTTGTTTTGCAAAGGAAGAAAGGGTTGTTGTTTGGGAAATTGGAACAAAAACTCCATAATCGGTAAACATTCTTACGTTTACTTGTTTTGAATATTCGATAAGTAGTGAGATATTGGCTAATGTGTGATCTTCTCTTTTGCCTGTCGCTCCAAGTATTGCAACTTCTTTAAATCCTTTTTCAATGCAGAAATTCATTGCTTTGGTTAAATCGTTTGTTTCTTGGTCTGCAATAAAATGCCACCTATCTAAGTATTTGTTTTTCAATTCTTCGCTTACCGAATCGCCATCTCCTATTAGTGCTAAGGGCGTTTTGCCAAATTTATCCAAAGCCTCTATCGCTCCATCGCAACAAACAACGGGAATAGGTCTTTGTAATAGCGAAAGAGGTATTTGATTTATTGGAAATTCTCCGTTGGCTAATACAACAACTTCTATGTTTTCTATATTTAATGTATTGATTGTTTTTTCCATTTAAAGTAACCCATTATTGCTATTATGGTATAGATTAGATAAAGCACGGCTGTTGCGTACATCTCTGTTTGTAAGGACATTAAAATAATGATTGGCTCTACTATTATCCAAAATATCCATTGTTGATAGTACTTTTTGGCCAATAACCACATTGCTACTACGCTTAATGCTGTGGAAACACCGTCTAAAAGCCAAACTTCATTGCCTGGTATTTGTTTTAAGATTAGGGAAATTGCGATTGAAAGTATTATTGTTATT
>Ga0233366_1000598_pt1 | contig 11680 bp, 10 predicted proteins | sample ElkDunMinimDraft_23_FD_191536 | JGI IMG/M metagenome (GOLD analysis project Ga0233366, IMG submission 191536) | Fecal eukaryotic communites from dung pellets of Tule Elk in California, USA - Elk Dung C4 | ecosystem: Host-associated > Mammals > Digestive system > Large intestine > Fecal | place...
GAAGGCCGAGAGTGCGGCGGCGACCCAGTTGGTCGTGACCAGCAGCAAGACGGTGGATGCCACCGCCAGCGTCCACGAGAAGATGAGCGCGCCCCGCGGCGAGACCTCGCCGGTGACGAGCGGGCGACCCGCGGTGCGCTTCATGTGCGCGTCGATGTCGCGGTCGAGGTACATGTTGAACGCGGCCGCAGACCCGGCGCTCATCGATCCGCCGATCACGGTGGCGAGCACCAGCCAGATGTCGGGGAAACCGCCGGCGGCGAGGATCATCACCGGCACGGTGGTCACCAGCAGCAGCTCGAGAACGCGGGGCTTGGTCAGCGCGATGTACGCGCGGACGGTGCTGCCGAACGAGGGTGCCGTCGTACGCACACTGCTCGACGTCGTCGTGATATCCATTTCCCCCGCCATCGCCTTCTACCGCTGCCCCAGTCTATGCCATGACCTTCAGCCGCCGATCGCCCTCACGCGCGCACGCACACGTCATGAGAAGACCTCGATTACGCCCCGCGGGACCCCACTTCGGTATGCTGAGCACACACGCGCGCCAGTGCCGCCGACCCCGCTCATCCTCCGCTTTGTCGCGGGTTGCGGACCGGCTTTCGCATCACGCGCATCCCCTCGAGAAAGGCGACCGAGTGTCGGAGTTGCAGTGGGACGAGATCGATCGGCGCGCGGTGGACACTGCTCGTGTGCTGGCGGCGGACGCGGTGGAGAAGGTCGGAAACGGTCACCCCGGCACCGCCATGAGCCTGGCGCCGGCGGCCTACCTGCTCTACCAGCGGGTGCTGCGCCACGACCCCACCGACACCGACTGGCTCGGCCGTGACCGCTTCATCCTGTCGGCGGGTCACTCCTCGCTGACGCAGTACGTGCAGCTGTACCTCGGCGGGTTCGGACTCGAGCTCGACGACCTCAAGTCGCTGCGCACGTGGGGCTCGAAGACCCCCGGCCACCCGGAGTACGGTCACACCGCCGGCGTGGAGATCACCACCGGCCCGCTCGGTCAGGGCCTCGCGTCCGCCGTGGGCTTCGCCTACGCCGCCCGCTACGAGCGCGGCCTCTTCGACCCCGAGGCCCCCGCCGGCCAGTCGCCGTTCGACCACTTCGTGTACGTCGTGGCCGGCGACGGCGACCTGCAGGAGGGCGTCACCAGCGAGGCCGGCTCGCTCGCCGGTCACCAGCAGCTGGGCAACCTCATCGCGATCTACGACTCCAACCAGATCTCCATCGAGGACGACACCAACGTCGCCTTCACCGAAGACGTGGCCGCGCGCTACGAGGCCTACGGCTGGCACGTGCAGACGGTCGACTGGAAGCGCACCGGCGAGTACGTCGAGGACGTCGCAGAGCTGTACGCCGCGATCGAAGCCGCCAAGGGCGAGACCGACCGCCCCTCGATGATCATCCTCAAGACGATCATCGGCTGGCCGTCGCCCGGCAAGCAGAACACCGGCAAGATCCACGGCTCCGCCCTCGGCGCCGACGAACTGGCCGCCACCAAGAAGGTGCTCGGCTTCGACCCCGAGAAGTCCTTCGTCGTCGCCGACGACGTCATCGCACGCACCCGCTCGCTCGCCGAGCGCGCCGCCACCGAGCGCGCCGCCTGGCAGCAGGCGTTCGACGCGTGGGCCGCGGCGAACCCCGAGCGCAAGGCGCTGCTGGACCGTCTCGAGGCCCACGAGCTCCCCGCCGACATCGCCGACGCCCTCCCCTCCTTCGAGGCGGGCAAGGATGTCTCGACCCGCGCGGCATCGGGCCTGGTCATCAACGCCCTCGCCGAGCAGCTGCCCGAACTCTGGGGCGGATCGGCGGACCTCGCCGAGTCGAATCTCACCACCATCAAGAGCGCGAAGAGCTTCATCCCCGCAGAGTGGTCCACGCATGAGTGGTCGGGCTCGCCGTACGGCCGGGTGCTGCACTTCGGCATCCGCGAGCACGCCATGGGCGCGATCGTCAACGGCATCAAGCTGCACGGTCCCACCCGCCCGTTCGGCGGCACCTTCCTCATCTTCAGCGACTACATGCGCCCCGCGGTGCGTCTGGCCGCACTGATGAACGTGCCCTCGATCTTCGTGTGGACCCACGACTCCGTGGCCCTCGGCGAGGACGGCCCGACCCACCAGCCGATCGAGCAGCTGGCCACCCTCCGCGCGATCCCGAACTTCACTGTCGTGCGTCCGGCGGATGCCAACGAGACCGCCGCGGCGTGGCTTGAGATCCTGCGCCGTCAGGGCAGCCCCACGGGCATCGCGCTGACCCGCCAGAACATCCCGGTGTTCGCCCGCGGTACCGGAGAGGCCGAGGGCGACGTGTTCGCTTCAGCCGACAACGTGGCCAAGGGCGCGTACATCCTCGCCGAGGCACCCGGCGGCACGCCCGACGTCATCCTCATCGCCACCGGCTCCGAGGTGCAGCTGGCCGTCGCCGCCCGCGAGACCCTCGCCGCCGACGGCATCAACGCACGCGTCGTGTCGGCGCCGTCGCTGGAGTGGTTCGCCGAGCAGGATGCCGCGTACCGCGAGCACGTCCTGCCCGCCGCCGTGAAGGCGCGCGTCTCGGTGGAGGCCGGTTCCGCCCTCACCTGGCGCGGCATCGTCGGCGACGCCGGCCGGTCGGTCTCGATCGACCACTTCGGTGCCTCCGCCGACTACAAGACCCTGTTCGAGAAGTTCGGCATCACCGCCGAAGCCGTCGTCAACGCGGCGCGCGAGACGCTCAAGGAGACCCACGCATGACCACCCCCACCGCCCGGCTGTCCGCGGCCGGCGTCAGCATCTGGCTCGATGACCTCTCCCGCCAGCGCATCACGACCGGCAACCTGCAGGGTCTGATCGAATCCCGCGACGTCGTCGGGGTGACCACCAACCCGACGATCTTCCAGGGCGCGATCTCCGCCGGCATCGGCTACGAAGAGGCCATCGCCGCGCAGGCCGCCAAGGGCGCCTCGGCCGACGACACGATCTTCGCGCTGACCACCACCGACGTGCGCGACGCCTGCGACATCTTCCGCCCGATCTACGACGCCACCAAGGGTGTCGACGGTCGCGTGTCGATCGAGGTCTCGCCCGACCTCGCGCACGACACCGCCGCGACCGTGGCGCAGGCCAAGGAGCTGTACGCGGCCGTCGACCGCCCGAACGTGCTCATCAAGATCCCCGCCACCAAGGCGGGGCTGCCGGCCATCACCGAGGTGATCGCGGCCGGCATCAGCGTGAACGTGACGCTGATCTTCTCGCTCGAGCGCTACAACGACGTGATCGACGCGTACCTCGCGGGCCTCGAGCGCGCCCACAGCGCGGACTTCGACCTGTCGCAGATCCACTCCGTCGCGTCGTTCTTCGTCTCGCGCGTGGACACCGAGGTCGACAACCGCCTCACCGCGATCGGCACCGACGCAGCGCTCGCGCTGAAGTCGAAGGCGGCCATCGCCAACGCGCGCCTGGCATACGAGCTGTTCGAGAAGAAGTTCGCCGAGAAGCGGGCGCAGGATCTCGTGGCCATCGGCGCCAACGTGCAGCGGCCGCTCTGGGCCTCGACCGGCGTGAAGGACCCGGCACTGCCGGACACCCTCTACGTCACCGAGCTCGTCGCCCCCGGCACGGTCAACACCATGCCCGAGAAGACGCTGCAGGCGACCTTCGACCACGCCGAGATCACCGGCGACACCATCACCGGCGCCTACGCCGACGCCCACCGGGTGTTCGACGAGCTCGCCGCGATCGGCGTCGACCTCGTCGATGTCACCCAGGTGCTCGAAGACGAAGGCGTGGAGAAGTTCATCGCCTCGTGGCACGACCTGCAGGGCACGGTCGCCGCGGCGCTCGAAGGGGCCAAGGCCCGGGCATGAGCTTCGACATCCGGGTCACCGGGCACGCCAAGTCCACTGTCGACGAAACCCTTCCCGGTCTCGTGGGCAGCCTCATCGCCAGCGGCATCACCGCCGGCGATGGGAGCCTGTGGGGCCCGGATGCCGAAGCCGAAGCGTCCCAGCGCCTGGGATGGGTGCAGGCGGTCAGCGTCTCGCGGCCACTGGTCCCCGAGATCCTGGCGCTGCGCGACGAGCTCGCCGCCCGCGCCATCACCCGCGTGGTGCTCGCCGGCATGGGCGGGTCGTCGCTGGCCCCCGAGGTCATCGCGCAGACCAGCGGCGTGCCGCTGGTGATCCTCGACTCCACCGCCCCCGGCCAGGTGCTCGCCGCGATCGACGGCGACACCGAGACCGGTGGTCTCGCCGAGACCGTGCTCGTGGTGTCGTCGAAGTCCGGCTCCACCGTCGAGACCGACTCCGCCAAGCGCGCCTTCGAGGCGGCCTGGCGGGACCTCGGCATCGACCCCGCCGCGCACATCGTCGTCGTCACCGACCCCGGCTCGCCGCTGGACCAGTCGGCCCGCGCCGACGGATATCGCGTCTTCAACGCCGACCCCACCGTCGGCGGCCGCTACTCCGCGCTCACCGCATTCGGCCTCGTCCCCACGGGCCTGGCCGGAGTGGACATCGAGGAGCTGCTCACCGAGGCCGAGGCGACGCTGCTGGAAGTGGCGATCGACAGCCCGGAGAACCCCGCCCTGGTGCTGGCCGCGGCCATCGCCGGGGGGACGCCGCGCCGCGACAAGCTCGGGCTGATCAGCGACGGCACCCACATCGTGGGTCTGCCCGACTGGATCGAGCAGCTCGTGGCCGAGTCCACCGGCAAGGACGGCACCGGCATCCTGCCCGTCGTGATGCTGCCGGTCTCCCCCGAGCTCGAGACCAAGCCCGCCGATCTGCAGATCCTGCGGCTCGTCGACGAGGCCCACGAGTTCCACCTGTTCGAGCACCACGAGGGCGAGATCCTCGTCTCCGGCTCGCTCGGCGCGCAGCTGGTGGTCTGGGAGTATGCCACTGCGATCGCGGGGCGGCTGCTGGGCATCAACCCGTTCGACCAGCCCGATGTCGAATCCGCCAAGGTCGCCGCGCGCGGTCTGCTCGAGTCCCGCCCCGAGGCGACCGCACCCGCGTTCGCGCAGGACGGCGTCGAGGTGCGCGTATCCGATCCGGCTCTCGCGGCATCCGGCACGATCGCCGGTGTCCTCGAGGCGCTGTGGGACCGCATTCCCGCCGACGGCTATGTGTCGGTGCAGGCGTACGTCGACCGGCTCGCGCTCTCGCCGCTGGCCGGTCTGCGCGAGATGGTCGCCGCCGACAGCGGGCGGCCCACCACCTTCGGGTGGGGACCGCGCTTCCTGCACTCCACGGGGCAGTACCACAAGGGCGGACCCGCCAACGGCGTGTTCGTTCAGATCCTCGACGGCGGCCAGATCGACCTCGAGATCCCCGGGCGACCGTTCACCTTCGGTCAGCTCATCCGCGCGCAGGCGGCCGGCGATGCCGCCGTGCTCGCCCAGACCCACGGGCGCCCCGTCGTCACGTTCACCCTCACCGAACCGCAGGCAGAAGTGCTGACGCTGTTCGAAGCCGTCCTGGAGGACTGATACAACCGATGACCGTCGAGATCCAGCGCGGCCGCAACCCGCTGCGCGATCCGGACGACCGTCGCCTGAACCGCATCGCCGGTCCGAGCGCGCTCGTCATCTTCGGCGTGACAGGCGATCTGTCGCGCAAGAAGCTCATGCCCGCCGTCTACGACCTCGCCAACCGCGGGCTCCTGCCGCCGGGGTTCGCCCTGGTCGGCTTCGCCCGGCGCGACTGGGACGACGACGACTTCGCGCGCGTCGTCTACGACGCCGTCAAGCAGAACGCCCGTACGCCGTTCCGTGAGGAGACGTGGAAGCAGCTGCTGCAGGGCATCCGCTTCGTCTCGGGCGAGTTCGACGACCCCGACGCGTTCCGGCGTCTGCGTGAGACGGTGCACACGCTCGATGTCGAACGCGGCACGATGGGCAACCACGCCTACTACCTGTCGATCCCGCCGAAGGACTTCCCCCTCGTGGCGAAGCAGCTGAAGGCATCGGGGCTCGTCGACGACTCTTCCGCCGGAGACTCCAGCTGGCGTCGCGTGGTGATCGAGAAGCCGTTCGGCAGCGACCTGCAGACCGCGCGTGCGCTGAACGAGGCGCTGGAGGTGGCCTTCCCGGCCGACTCGATCTTCCGCATCGACCACTACCTCGGCAAGGAGACGGTGCAGAACATCCTCGCGCTGCGCTTCGCCAACGAGCTTTTCGAGCCGATCTGGAACCGCAACTACGTCGATCACGTGCAGATCACCATGGCCGAGGACATCGGCGTCGGCGGGCGTGCCGGCTACTACGACGGCATCGGCGCGGCGCGCGACGTCATCCAGAACCACCTGCTGCAGCTGCTCGCGCTCACCGCGATGGAGGAGCCGATCTCCATGGATGCCAAGCATCTGCGTGCCGAGAAGGAGAAGGTGCTCGCGGCGGTCCAGCTCCCCGAGGACCTCGCCACCGCCACGGCGCGCGGGCAGTACGCCGGCGGCTGGCAGGGTGGCGAGAAGGTCACCGGCTTCCTCGACGAGGACGGCATGGACTCGGGCTCCACGACGGAGACGTACGCCGCCATCAAGCTCGAGATCGCCACGCGCCGCTGGGCGGGCGTGCCCTTCTACCTGCGCACCGGCAAGCGGTTGGGCCGGCGCGTGACCGAGATCGCCGTGGTGTTCAAGCGCGCCCCGCAGCATCTGTTCCTGCGCAACCAGACCACCGAGCAGGGGCAGAACGCGCTCGTCATCCGCGTGCAGCCCGACGAGGGCGTCACGATCCGCTTCGGCTCCAAGGTGCCGGGGGCCGCCACCGAGGTGCGCGACGTCACGATGGACTTCGGCTACGGCCACGCGTTCACCGAGTCGAGCCCCGAGGCCTACGAGCGTCTCATCCTGGACGTGCTGCTGGGCGACCCGCCGCTGTTCCCCCGCCATGAAGAGGTCGAACTCAGCTGGCGCATCCTCGACCCTGTCGAGCAGTACTGGGCAGCCCAGGGCGGCCCCGTCGAACAGTACTCCCCGGGTTCGTGGGGACCGCCGTCGGCGGATGAGCTGCTGGCCCGCGACGGCCGCGTCTGGAGGCGTCCATGATCGTCGATCTGCCCGACACCACCGTGTCCCAGGTGGCGCGCTCCCTGGTCAAGGTGCGCGAAGAGGGCGGCGCTGTGGCCCTCGGCCGCGTGCTGACCCTCGTCATCGCCACCTCTCACGGTCTCGAAGAAGACGCGATCGACGCGGCCAACGACGCCTCGCGCGAGCACCCGATGCGCGTCATCGTGCTGATCAGCCACCGCGAGGGCGACGCCCGCCTCGACGCGCAGATCCGCGTCGGCGGCGACGCCGGGGCCAGCGAAGTCATCGTGCTGCGCGCCTACGGGGATGCCACCAGCAACCCCGACAGCCTCATCACGGGACTGCTGCTCCCCGATGCTCCGGTCGTGGCCTGGTGGCCCGATCACCCGCCGGCCGTCCCCGCGGAGTCCGGCATCGGACGCATCGCGCAGCGACGCATCACGGATGCCTCGACGAAGCCGTTCACGCCCGACCGGCTGTCGACGCTCGGGAGCACCTACGCGCCCGGTGACACCGACCTCGCCTGGACGCGGCTGACCCACTGGCGTGAGCAGCTGGCCGCTGTGCTCGACCAGCCGCCGTACGAGCCGGTCACCGCGGTCGAGGTGCTCGGCGCGGGCAGCTCGCCCTCGACGGCGCTGCTGGCCGCATGGCTGCGCCTCAAGCTCGAGGTGCCCGTCACGTGGCGCTACACGTCGCCCGACGAGTGGGACCACGGCATCCGCTCGGTGCGCCTCACCCGCGCCTCCGGCGACATCCTGCTCGAGCGCAAGAACGACATCGACGCGCACCTCGCGCAGCCCCAGCAGCCGGGTCACGAGATCGTGCTCCCCCGCCGCACGCTGCGCGAGTGCCTGGCCGAGGAGCTGCGCCGGCTCGATCCCGACGTCCTGTATGGTCGTGTCATCACGGAGGGCTGGGATCTGCTCGGCCCCGCAGTGACACAGGAGTCACATGGCTGAGTTCACCGCCGAGAAGCGGGTGGTCGTCCGGCCGGACCCCGCCCATGTCGCACGGTCGGTGGCGACCCGGTTCCTGTCGCGCATGACCAAACGGGGCCGTGCGGGACTGGTCAGCCATGTCTCGCTCACCGGCGGGGTTATGGGCGGCGTCGTCCTGCGAGCGATCGCCGAGCACCCCAAGCGCGACGAGGTGGACTGGTCGCTCGTGCACTTCTGGTGGAGCGATGAGCGGTTCCTCCCCCGCGAGGACCCCGACCGCAACGAGCGGGTCGGGCGCACCACGCTGTTCGATCACATCGACGTTCCCGCCGAGAACATCCACCCGATCCCCGCCTCCGACGCGGGCATCGACATGGATGCCGCGGCGGAGGCGTACGAGCGCGAGCTGGCGCGGTTCGCCGACGACGAGTCGGGCAACCCGTGGCCGTCGTTCCAGGTGACGTTCCTGGGCGTGGGCGCCGACGGGCACATCGCGTCGCTGTTCCCCGATCGCCCCGAGATCCAGGTCACCGACCGTGCTGTGGTCCCGGTGCGGGACTCCCCCAAGCCGCCGTCCGACCGCATCACCGTGACGCGTCCCGTCATCAACTCGGCCGTACGCGTGTGGATGGTGCTCGCCGGTGCCGACAAGGCTGCGGCGCTCGGGCTCGTGCTCGCCGGCGCCAGTTACGACAGTGTGCCCGCCGCGGGCGCCAAGGGCCGCAAGCGCACGATCATCTTCGTCGACGAGGCGGCTGCCTCGCAGGTGCCGCCCGAACTCATCGACGGCGAGTACTAGACCGTCCGTACAGACGAAGAAGGGGATGCCGTCGGCATCCCCTTCTTCGTCTGACCGACGTGCGGCCTCAGGTCACAGGCCGCGGCGCTCGCGCAGCTGCGTGAGCGCGTCGTCCAGGAGCGTCTCCGCCTCTTCTTCGGTGCGGCGCTCCTTCACGTAGGCGAGGTGCGTCTTGTACGGCTCGGGCTTGGCCAGCGCCGGCGGGTTCTTCTGGTCTCGCCCCGCGGGAAGGCCGGAGTGCGGAGAGTCGATGGTCTCCGGGATCTCCTCCTCGGCGATGCCGGCGGCGAAGTGGCGCACCGTCTCGTTGCCGAGGGCGTCCCAATACGACACCGACACACGGTCGGCGTGGAAGCCGTGGTCCTGCTCGCCCATCGGGCCGGCACCCACACGGGTACCGCGGATCGCGTTGCCACCTGTAGCCATGTCAGATTCCCTGGAACTTGGTGATCAGGCCCAGGGCCACGATCGAGACGAACCACGCGAGAGCGAGGATGACGGTGAAGCGGTTGAGGTTGCGCTCGGCGAGGCCCGAAGAGCCCATCGCCGACGTCATGCCGCCGCCGAACATGTCGGACAGCCCCCCGCCGCGCCCCTTGTGGAGCAGGATCAGAAGGGTCAGCAGCAGACTGGTGATGCCCAGCAGCACCTGCAGAGAGAACTCGAGGATTGGCACAGTCGTAGAAGCCTTTCGCTGCGATCCCTGCGGACCGCACAAAGATCGAGTATACCGATGCTGCTTCGTCCGGGCGTATCCCCCGCCCGGCGACCGCGGATCACGCGGCCGCCGGACGGGAAGATGTCGCTGAACGCAGCGGAAACGCGCGGGTCAGACCCCGACGTGCTTCTGATAGCGGATGATCGCCGCGAACTCGTCCACCAGCAGGCTGGCGCCTCCGACGAGTGCGCCGTCGACGTCGGGCTCGCGCATGAAGCTCGCGATGTTGCTCGACTTCACGGAACCGCCGTAGAGCACACGGGTGCGCTCTGCCGCTTCGGCACCGAGCTTGGCAGCCACGACGTCGCGGAGCTTTGCGCACACGTCCTGTGCCTGCTCGGGGGTGGCCGCCTGGCCCGAGCCGATGGCCCAGACCGGCTCGTACGCCACGACGATGTCGGCATCGGCGGGAACCGACTCGAGGGCGACCTCGAGCTGACCCACCGGCACCGCGCTGGCGCCGTGGGTCTCGAGGTCCTCGGCGGTCTCGCCGACGCAGATCACCGGAACGAGCCCGTGCCGCAGCGCCGCCTGCACCTTCGCCGCCACGACCTCATCGGTCTCGGCGTGGTACTGACGACGCTCGGAGTGCCCGATGATGACATACGCGCAGTCGAGCTTGGCCAGGAATGCGCCGGAGATCTCCCCGGTGTAGGCACCGGAGTCGTGTGCCGACAGGTCCTGCGCGCCGAGCGCGAAGGCGATCTTGTCGGCATCCAGCAGCGTCTGCACGGCACGCAGGTCGGTGTACGGCGGGAAGACCGCCACCTCGACACTGCCGTCCTCGTGCTTGGCATCCTTGAGCGTCCACGCGAGCTTCTGGACGAACGCGATCGCCTGCAGATGATCGAGGTTCATCTTCCAGTTGCCCGCGATGAGCGGGGTACGGTTCACTGCCATCCGAGGACCTCCAGTCCGGGCAGACGCTTGCCTTCGAGGAACTCCAGGCTCGCGCCACCGCCGGTGGAGATGTGACCGAACTGGTCGTCGGCGAAGCCCAGCTGACGCACTGCGGCAGCCGAGTCCCCGCCACCGACGACCGACAGGCCGTCGACTTCGGTGAGGGCCTGCGCGACCGCCTTCGTTCCTGCAGCGAACGCCTCCATCTCGAACACACCCATGGGGCCGTTCCAGAAGACGGTCTTGCTGCCGCGGATCGCATCGGCGAAGAGTCCGGCGGTCTTGGGTCCGATGTCCAGACCCAGCCCGTCAGCGCCGAACGGCGTCTCCTCCAGCGCGTCGACCTCGGCCACGACGTGGTCGGCGTCGGCTGCGAAGGATGCCGCCATGACGGCATCCACCGGCAGGACGATCTCCACGCCACGCTCAGTCGCATCCGCGAGGTAGCCGCGCACCGTCTCGAGCTGATCCTGCTCGAGCAGGCTCTTGCCGACCTTGTGGCCCTGGGCCGCGAGGAAGGTGTACATCATGCCGCCACCGATGCAGAGCTTCTGCACGCGCGGCAGCAGGTGCGCGATGACACCCAGCTTGTCGCTGACCTTCGACCCGCCGAGGACGACCGTGTAGGGCCGCTCGGGGTTCTCGGTGAGGCGGTCGAGCACGTCGACCTCCTTCTCGATGAGGTACCCGGCCGCGGACGGCAGGATCTCGGCGAGATCGAACACCGACGCCTGCTTGCGGTGCACGACGCCGAAGCCGTCGGAGACGAGCACGTCTCCGAGCTCGGCGAGCTGCTCCGCGAACGCGCGGCGCTCGGCTTCGTCCTTCGCCGTCTCCCCCGCGTTGAAACGCAGGTTCTCGATGATGGCGACATCGCCGTCTTCCAGTGCGGCCACGGCGTCATGCGCCGAGGGGCCCACGGTGTCGCGGGCGAACGCGACCGGCTTGCCGAGCAGTTCCGACAGGCGCTGAGCCACGGGGGCCAGCGTGTACTTCTCGTCGGGGGCGCCGGCGGGCCGGCCCAGATGCGAGCACGCGATGACACGCGCGCCCTGGTTGATGAGGTGATTCAGCGTGGGGAGCGCGGCCCGCACGCGGCCATCGTCCGTGATGACGCCGTCCTTCAGGGGGACGTTGAAATCAGCACGGACGATGACGCGCTTGCCGGCCAGCGAACCCAGCGATTCGAGGGTGCGCAGAGCCATGATCGTCAGAGCTTGCTTGCGACCAGCTCGGTGAGGTCGACGAGGCGGTTGGAGTAGCCCCACTCGTTGTCGTACCAGCCGACGATCTTGACCTGGTTGCC
>Ga0233366_1000599_pt1 | contig 11669 bp, 11 predicted proteins | sample ElkDunMinimDraft_23_FD_191536 | JGI IMG/M metagenome (GOLD analysis project Ga0233366, IMG submission 191536) | Fecal eukaryotic communites from dung pellets of Tule Elk in California, USA - Elk Dung C4 | ecosystem: Host-associated > Mammals > Digestive system > Large intestine > Fecal | place...
CAGCTGGCCAGCTCGTCCTGCTGACTCTCCACAGAAGCCAACTGGCGCTCGATCTCGTTGCTAGCGCGCTCAGCCTCGTAAGTGCTGGAGTAAAGCTTCTGAATCCGCTCCCCATTGTCTACCAGCATTCGGTCCCACTCGGCAACCTTTGCCGCCTGGGCCTTGAACTCCTTTTGATACTTGGACAGATCGGTAGCCCACCTGGTGATGATCTCGTCCATTGTCTTGTTCTTCAGACGTGGCAGCTGAGAGGCAGGGCCCATAGTTGAGGCAGACAAATTGGCTCCACCAGCGGCTGTCGTGGATGTAGCAGCCTTTCCATCCTGGCCTGTGGTGGTGGCAGCCGGCTTTGCGCCAAACAAGCCTGACGTTGTTCCTGCTGGGGTCGTTGTTGCAGTGGTTGTTGTAGCAGAACCAGCTGCGGTGGTGGCCTGCGCGGGCTTTGCTGTGAATAGGCTGGAGGGAGCGGCTGCCGAGGAGGCTGCGGGAGCACTGGTCCCCGGGGTCGCATTACCAAACAAACTAGGGGTTGCTGCTGGGGTAGATGCAGCCGCAGCAGATGTCGTTGCAGGCGCCGCTGGCTTCGCGAAAAGACTGGGCGTGGTGCTTGCTGAGCTGGCAGGTGCCGCCGTGCTTGCTGGAGTAGACGAGAACATGCTGGGTGCGGCAGCCGATGAGGCTGCAGGTGCAGTAGATGTCTTGTTTCCAAACAAACCAGATGTCGCAGCCGGGGTGGTTGAGGCGGCAGTTGTCGCAGGGGTAGAGCTAGCAGCGTTGCCGAACAACGATGACGGCTTTGCCGCTCCTGTACCGGCACCCGCGAACAGACTCGAACCGGTAGTAGCTGCGGCGGGTGCACTGGATGCGGGCGTGGCTTCAGCTGGCTTGGTGTTGCCAAATAGCGATGTGGTGGCTGCCGGGGTAGAGGCCTGAGCAGCTTTGGCAAAGACAGATGCCGCAGGCGCTGCGGCGTCCTTCTTTTCCGTGGTTGCTGCGGGTGCCGAAGCTTGACCGCCAAACAGGGAACCACCCGTCGCGGGATTCGTGGACGGAGCAGCGAACAGATTAGCTGTGGCAGGCTTTGTGCTTTCCGCTGCCGGAGGGGCACCGGCTGGAGTCGTCGATCCGGTCGCGTTGAATAAAGATTTGGCAGGTGTTGCCTGGGCTCCTCCAAACAAAGTGCTACCCTTATTATTACCACCAAAAAGAGTTGAACCACCGGTAGGAGCACTGGAAGTGTTGCCGAATAGTGAAGGGGCTGAGGTGGTTGTGGGTGGTTTGCTAGCCGCCGGTGCGGAGGTGGTAGCGGTGTTGCCAAAGAGACTTGGTGTTGCCGTCGGGGTCGTCGAGGAGGTCGTGGCCGCGTTTCCGAATAGACTACCGCTCTGAGATGGCTTGCTGGCAGCAGCAGCAGCACCAAACAAGCCACCAGTTGCTGGCGCCGCTGTTGATGGGGTGCTTGCGCCTGAATTGCTGCCGAAGAGAGGCTTCTGAGTGTTCGCTGCTGCTGCTCCAAACAGACCACCACCGGAAGGCTGTGCTGCGGGTGTAGTGGTCGAAGACGTGTTGCCAAAGTTGAATGACGGCGCGGCCGCTCCACCAGTTCCAAAGAGACCGCCGCCCGCGGGAGCAGAGGATGTCGTCGCTTGACCGGATGCGGCACTGGAGGCCGGTGCTCCGAATGTGAAAGACATTTTTGTGGTTGCTATGCTCGATGAAATATGTACCGCCTGGATCTATTATGATATTCGTATGCAATATTCGGCGGTTGTTGGGTGTATCACACGATCCTCCACATATGCCTGCGCGATGTGCCTTTGTAGGCAAGGCGGTTTCTGGGTCAATCCTCAGCCAGCCCAACGAAACGACCCTAGAAGCGCGCAAGCTTTAACAGTAAAACCGTTCCGGTACCTGCAAGCTTTGGCAATTGACTTTAACGGTCTAGTTGAAAGTTATCGCTAGGTTGCTAGATCCGACGTTCGCAGTTCGCTTCGGACAATAAAGGTCGTTGGTGTTGTTTACGCAATGAAAGGGCGAAGGTGCTCTTTGCGATGGCTCTTTTTTGTGGAGCTGCCAAACACTACCGCCATGCATTCAAAGGTCCCACGCGCGCCTTGCAAACGCCCCAGGTCGCGATGCTAAGCCTCATTTCTGTGGCTGGAACACAACAGGCATGCGCCTGACTGGCTGGTTCTGAGGCAGGTTCCCTAAGCTAGGTAAACCTACCCCCCATGTTCTAGCCCGCTGAGCCGCCCACAAGGTTCCCTCTCCACTTGAACGTCAAGCTCCTTGTTGGGCAAGTGGACGAGCGAGACCTGAGAGTTGCTGCAAGTCGGACAAGTCGCCCATGGATGTCTGTCTGTCTGCCCAATCTTAACCTCTTTGGCTGCAACCTACCTTATTGATGCTGCGCTGTGAGCACCACCTTCAATCTCACTTACGAAGCGATCACTTATTTTCCAAACAAACTCAGAACGAAGATACAACCTTTCCCCTATTTTCTTTTTGCTAGCCCTGCCTGCCTCGAGTATTGTCTATTGCTTTCGCAAGGTTGCCCCACGGTCACTACCACCCGTGGCAAGCACCTGCCTTTCACTTTGGCACACAAGATTGCTGTGTTATTGATCATCTGAGACCACAACACCCATACCATACCTTACCTTACATACGTAAGCAGGTCGCAATGTCATCAGAGCGCAGAGCCAGTCTGTCGCCTCCCGAAAGGAGGGGCACTGCTGATCCAGGCGCCCATGAGCTTGGTAGGTATCTCACTGGCATCTTCCCTCATATGTTCGCTGCATGTATTTAGGGACTGACAGGGATCGTCTTCCAGATGGCTCCGACACCGATGAGCACTACTCCGATGCTCATGAGGCCCCCACTCCGGCCTCGCCAATTCCGCGACTGAGGGTCGAAAGGGTGGACGATAAGCCAGCTTACGGGGAAGTCCCCGGCACCGAGGCCTATCGCATGAGGGAGGAGGATGCAGAGCCGGACGAGATAGCCCTGATTCCAGATCCCGACGACCAGAGTATTAACAAAGCTGCCGATGCTGAAGTTAATGAGCCTCGGTCGCCTGGCGGGCATCCCATTCCCATCACGGTGGTTGAGGAGACCCCTGACTCCCCGGGTGCCGTGACACATCACGACGTTGAGGAGAGGCATAAGGCGGACCCCTCGCCGGATCTGATAGTCAAGGCAGATGGGCAGCGGGTTGAAAATGGCGGTTCATCTGGTACGGATGCGTAGCACATTCTTTGAGCACATACACACATGCACAAGAGTTCCCTTTGTATTGACTTTCTGTTATCCGCGTAGATACTCCAATATCACCTACTTTAAACACTCCCACTTCGGCTCGTTCAAGGAGGAAATCATCAGTTGCTATGAGACGGTCGCCCATAACACCAATCTTCCCCGTTGCAGACAACGATGGAGAAGACGAGGGTGACGACGACGACGAATTCGGTGATGATTTTGACGACTTTGAAGAGGGAGAAGACATGGACGACGGTGACTTTGACGACTTCGAGGACGGCTTTCAGCAAGCAGATGAAGAAGCGCCTCCTCTCGCTCCTCCCGCTCCTCCCGCTCCTCCCACTCCTCCTGTTGCCCCTGCCGCCGCTCTCGCACCACCTCAATCAACTCTGTCGTTTGTACGTGGACCCTTCTCCTTGCGCCTGTCCTTAAGCTTTGCTTTTGTATAAATGGGACCGATCACTAATTTCTACTCTTTCCTCTCGGCAGCCCATACCGGATTTTGATGATCTGGACGCATCCGAAATCCTCTCAATAACAGAACCTTATCTCAATGCTCTCTTCCCTTCGCCAGACGACAACGATGATGACAAGCCACCAATATCTCTCCTTCAAGGCAAAGAATCTAACCCCAGCAACCCTATCTTCCTCACACCGCGCAGCGCTTCGCTGTGGTCTCAGCTCGTCGCCCCGCCGCCCTTGCAACCTCCAGACTGGATCCGCTCCCGTATCAGACGTCTCTTTCTCGTCTCGCTCGGCGTGCCTGTGGACCTAGACGAGATTCTGCCCGCATCATCCAAGCAAAAGAAGCTTGTTCTGCCATCCCTGCACCGCGCCACCTCCACTGGCTCCCTCCGGACGTCATCAGACTCGCGCTCCCGCTCCGTGTCGCGGGTGCGTGGTAGCGTTGGCGGAGAGGAAGGCCAGATCGGCGGGTCAGACATGGACTCGCAGGGCAGGAAAAAGTCGTCATCAAAACTCTCCGCCACCGATCCGTCCAAACGATCATCCAAGTCCAAGACATCATCCACCAACAACAATTCTACAAACAAACCCGACACTTCATCATCAGGAGCCACAGGAGCAGCAGCAGCAGCGCCGAGAAAGGGCCCGCCCCCTGAGCCTCAGTTCGACCTGGTGGCTGCCAAGCAGCTCTGCCGGACGACAGACGAGGCGCTCAGCGGCATGACGGACGACGAGCTCAAGGCGCACATCGCCAAGCTCGAGGCCATGGAGGGCGTGGCGAACGATGTTCTCGTATACTGGCAGCAGCGGACGGACGAGAAGATCGGCGACCGGGAGGCTTTTGAGGGCGTCATCGAGAACCTGGTCAAGCATGCCAGGAAGGTGAGGAAGTGATGATCACGCGACGTTCAAGAGAGGAAGGACCTATCGGGCAATGTGGGAAGACTTATAAGAGGGTGGAGAGCGTGGAAATATGGGTTGTGTGGGAATGAGTATGTGTATGTGTGTAAAGGGAACTGCTGTACCCCATAGTGGGAGCGAGGAGTTGGAGAGAGACAAGGGGTGGAGTACTTGCTTAGAATATGCGAGGTAGTTGTCTCGAGAGCTGGCTGGGCTAGCTGATGGACACGAACGGACAGGTTGGCTAAAATATAGACATAATTAATACTAAAAGCTTCTCTTCGAGTTTAAAGGGGTAAAGTGATAGGCCAGATAGAGTGCGTGAATTGCAAAGTATGGTCATTACTGCATGGGGCTTCTTAACTTGCTGACATTTCTAGAGGTTCGTTCATAACTCGCACAGTTGTCTACTTGCGTACAATTCATATCCATTTCTCTCATTTCCTCATATCACTTGCCCAGGTCCTAACATTCATGGACCCTGCATAGAAACGTAAGGGTGTAGATAATTTGAAGGTGGTATATGACAAGAAATGGGACAACATTGGAAGAAGAAAAGCAACACCTTGAGCGGCCTATATGATGAATGACCTAATATGTATGATACGCAGTGTAAACCCCTGATTTTTCCCGGCAACCCCCCTTTTCCCCCTCCCCTCAAGAAAACTGAACAAGGGGAGAGGGAAATGGGAGTTGTAAAACAGATCGCTTCTACAGTCTACTACTACCACCCATACTTTTGTCCCATTCATTCTAAGCCTGACCCAAGCTCCTTTTTGAAAACCCCGTGTCATGATCTTCAGATGCAAAAAAACGAACATTGACTATTATTTCTTTACGAAGTGCTGGGCTCCAGCGTCACACCACTATAGGACCATAACCATTAGTATTTGTTCGTCATATCGAAAGAGCGGAGTGAGATAGGAAACTTACGCAGCAATAGTGGCCCAACCGATCAAACGCCAATGCTTCTCAATACGTCTGCTGAGGGCAACCTTCTCGCCGATGTTTGTGCAGGCAGGGCTCGTGAGAATGAGCTTGGCGGCATCCTTCTTGATGGCCGAGACCTTGGCACCAGTCGAGGTCGAGCCAATGTTGACCATGATAACCTCGTTCTTGGCAAGCTTGTCGACCTTGGCCTGCTTGCCGTCGGCAGTCCGGACACCGAGTAGGCGACGAAGGAGGTAGAAGTTGACCTCGATTTCGCTGTAGATCTCGGGAAGGCGGCCCTTGCGGCCAAGCACGAAACCGACCAGACGATCGGCTCTGCAGAGGGTAGGGTCAACCTGGGTGCCGACACCGATCAGACCACCGGGAACGGCATATCTGAGATCGTTGGACTCGGAGTTAAGAGACACGATCTTGCTGAAAATGGGAGTGCACTTGAGGTCACCCTTGTCATCGCGGGTGACGATACCGGGGCGAATCTCAATCTCATCACCAATCTTGAGAACACCGTGGAGAATGGAACCACCGGCAACACCACCCTTGAGCTCGTCAATCTCGGAACCGGGCTTGTTGACATCGAACGAACGAATTACAATCATGTGAGGGTCCTGAGTGAAATCCCTGGGAGGAACAGGGATAGTGTTGACAATAGCGTCGTTGATAGCGTCGATATTGAACTTGAGTTGGGCGGAAATCGGGATAATGGGCGACTTGCCGGCGACGGTGCCACGGATGAACTTGAGAATCGAGTCGTAGTGCTGCTTGGCAGCCTCTTCCCGCATAAGATCGACCTTGTTCTGGAGGATAATGATCTTGTCAAGCTTCATAATTTCGATGGCAGCCAAATGCTCAGACGTCTGGGGCTGGGGGCAAGATTCGTTGCCAGCGATAAGGAGAAGGGCGGCGTCCATGACGGCGGCACCTGACAACATAGTGCTCATGAGAATATCGTGACCAGGGCAATCGACGAAGCTGCTTCTGATTAGCCATGTCCATTCGTTCAACATAGTAAGAAAGGGGTCTTACGAGACATGGCGCAACAGGCGGTATGTACCCGCACATCCCTCGCGCTCGCAAGGAGGATCAACCTCCTTGTCGCTCTTGTAGCTCCTATAGCATGTTGGCCGAGGACACTCGGGGTTGTCGCACTGGTAGATCTTGGCGTTGGCATAACCAAGCTTGATGGTAATGTTGCGAATCAACTCGTTCTTGAATCTGACAGTCTGCACACCCGAAATGGCCTTGACGACGGTCGACTTTCCGTGAGCGACGTGGCCGATGGTACCAATGTTGATGGTGGCTTGCCGCGCAATAATCTCGGGAGTCAGAGGGCTGAGGGTCTTGACATCAAGATCCTTGGGTTCTGTCTGAGGCGGGAGGTACGGCTTTGTGACGGGTGCTGGGGGAGCCTGCTTCATGGCCGACTTGCGGGGCTTGGGGGCGGTCTCGTTGCCCGACTCCTGGGCCTCGACCTGGGACTCATTGCCGGAGTCAGACTCGGGCTCGATGTCGTTTCCGAACTTATCGCCGTTTGACGCCATGGTTGTGGTGTTGTCGCGGGGTTCGTTTCGGTTTCTGGTTTCCTGATATTTTTTTTAAAAGTTGACCCCTCTTCCTCACAGATCCTCCTTGTTGGACCTTGTGCGTAATTTGCGCCGAGATGGATGGCCCGCTAAAGAAACCTGGTCTAATGCCTGAGGTTGATGGACTTGGTTTGTGGGGTTGGCGAAAGTTGCAGGATGACTCCAAAACGATATTTGCCCTTGGGGATTTTCGTGTGCAGTCATAAGCCTGCGACCAATGCGCAAGCATTTGCTAGGTGAGCGGTACGACCGCCTGTAACCCCGCTAGGCCCAACGTGCCCCACCGTTATCGATAAGTAGGAAGCTGTCTCGCTCTCAGCGCCAACCCTAACAACCCTGGATACGGAATATACTCAGCAAAAACCTGGAAGTACCTACGGGATAAACCCATTCATGTACTGTTTTTATTGGTTTAATTTTGTATATATGTTCTCCCTCGGCATAGGACACAAATAACATTATAGCATCTACAATTGATACGACCGAAACCCTCGACACACTTCACTACCTTACTTTCCTAGAAACGGGCTCAGTTTACCCAGTTCATCTGCTTCCAACCATCAACACAAAGAACGCTGTCCCAAAGATCCATTTGGATTTCAGTTCTCACCTTCCAGGCCCCACAAACCCGGAAACTTTCACCTGACGGACATTCGGCTATCCAACACAATACTACGAGAATCGCCGTTATCATTCATCTCTCAGGCCGATGGGCTATGAGCTGGGAGCGTCTCCTGTGTGAATTGAATTCGCCCCTTTCGCTCACCTTTTACTTCTAGGATATAGGTACCTTACGTTCATCGCCATCGTGCTCTAGGGATGCACTGGTTCTGTCTGCGAGGCTGAACGTTTCTTTACGGCACAGCCTACAAAGTTCAAGCTTGGTGTTTTTGTTGGCACTGGGTCTCAGCCTGTTGAGTGCTATCAGTACAGTCGATTGTACTTTTAGTCAACATTTTTTCTGAACATCCATGCAGCACTTCTGGCGACTTTAATTTCAAGAGACAAACCAACTCTGTCCCAACATTCCTTTGCCTGCGCAAACAGCATTTCGGAATCAACTCCGCCCGGCCCATTACTAGGTCCAGGATCTACGCCAGCAGGCACTGCTGGCTTTCGATATTCTACTCCGGCTTATACCTTTGGCTACTATTTCAGTCTTCGATGTCTTTACTTCTCCCGCCATCGCCACGTACCTAAGCTGAGACTCTGAGTGGCTTGATGAGAGAGGCTTTTGTCCCACTACGAGAGCTTAGTGTTCAAAACAAAGCAAAGAACTTGCGGCAGTGACAACAAAGAAGAAAGCAGTGGGAACTCGATTCTCATGACGATGAAGAGTTACTCAAGTCGTGGTTGAGTTGACTAAAAGAACTCTGCATATTGCACGCAGTTAAGCAGGCCACATGGCTCGAGTGAGCTGAGGCTATATATGTCGCGGCAGGACCCGGGTCTTGGTGCAAACCCGGAATCCAGCTACCGCTTGAGACTGTGTTAAGCGTCAGACCCGGAACTTGAGAATAATGCTTCAGGACCAAGTGAATACCCTAGAACAAACAACCCCGATTCTCCGCACGACTTCTGTCCGGACACAATGGAAGTTTTCGGTTCTTTAGCCAGACCGCCAGGTGTCTCACTTAGTTGCCGGTAGGCTAACAAAATGGAGAGAGGAGGACAGGGCAAAAGGTTGCCACGCAGCCGACCGTCGGTGAGAGATGCTAGAGCATCGACCACGGACAGTTTTCCCGTCACCTCGGAGTGCCTCGGTTTCTATATCTGGCCCCATGGGGAACCCAGGAGGCGAACACCCAATGCCTGGATGCGAAAATGGAGGGTCGGCGACGTTGACTCATTATATCGGGTTGACCACTCCAGACGATTTTCCCCCGGCCAGTACCGTCCTCTCAGGAGTCCGATGGGATCATCATCATCATCGAAGAGGGTACTTGGGCAGACCTTATCAGTGGTTGGAATGACGAAGCTCGCATGTTTCGTTTCCTGCACGAAGCTTGGCGTGGCTGTTTCACGGCAGCTGGCGAGAAGGGGTTGGTTTCCAGAACGTGACTTTGGTCAGCAAAGACACCCAGCCGGGAACACAAGGGTCTTCGCTGGCAGAAAGAAGTCTGAGATCGCACAAGGCGGAAAGATCGTCTCCACCGCTTGCTAGTGTCCATCCGGTCCCCTCGGCCTGGGACGCGGCCATATATTTAGCTGTTCTCGATGCAGCCTTGGATGGTATGATGGCCAGACAGGTGCAGCTTTCCAGGACTTCTCCATCCGTCCGTCCGTCTGTCCCGCCGGTTGATGAGCTTCGGGACCTCATAAGTAGGGCAAGTGAGAGAGAGCAACATTGGCACCGGGCCGGACGGACTGAGCATTTCAGTGGGTCCTGGACCGTTAAAAATATACTGCATGAACCATTGTCTGGCTCAATGTTACCCGCCTCTACCACCCACCGACGCTCACAGATCGTTGTAGGGTTAAAAATACCGAAAGGGTGGACACAATGGGTTAAATGCGGCCTCACTATATGCAGTGACCAATGCATGGCCCTCCCTGACTGGCCTCGCTTCCAGCCTTTCATCAAGTCAGGGTAAAATGCAGGCTGTTTTCTTGTTGGGTAGCACCTTGGTCAGCAAAATCTACAGCGTGGCTATGGATTATATTCGAGCTTTTGGTCCAGATCACTGATGACATGTGAGTGCATCCAGTGATAGCAGAAACTAACAGCACACACAACCTAGGATATCCAAGTGTTGCAGGGAATGTCTTTTCCGCTGGCCTGGTTGTTTGCTTGCCTCGTCTGCCCCGATGGCTCGGGCCTCTCGGCATTCAAACATACCGCAAAAGGTTTCTTTCCAAAGACGGCGCAGTGACGTGAAAAGGGTCAGGACCGATCTCACCGCGGTGGTGTACCGTGGACAAATCTCACGGGACGTTGGATGAGAGAATAAAATCGTGAAGTGGGCAAAAATAAAGCAGCTTGGCATGCTGTCTATATTGTACTGCATGAGGTAACCGGGGTCACTACTTCCTCGTGCGGTACAGTAGTATACCATCCATATGATGCGAGTCTTGGGGTGTACTTTGTACGTGAGATTATTCTCTCTCTACCCGCCAAGGGTGAGGTGATCACAACTTTCGAACCACCCCGCACTTTAACGACGGATGTGTTACCGGGACAAGCAAGCACTTTACGGGAGATGTACTTTCCCTCCATCTTTCTCACTTCCCCTCAGCGGAGAGGCTTTTGGGTACAGCCGGCTCCAGGATGCAGGTTCGCTCTCGCTGGACGACCCAGTGTTAAGTATTCGAGGCGAAGGACGCGCAATGCCAGTTCTCAGCTGCTTCTGTAAATGGTTGATGAGAGAAACAAACCAAAAGGGGGCCACACGAATACCTTTCGTTCAATTCCGATTCGGGTGGGGAGGGTCTCCGAGCACTGCCCTGAGGGCGAGCAAGAGAGTGGTTCAGTGGGCGATAAGTAGATACCTACAGTAGCTAGGTGGTTTGTGTGGCACAGCTTACCGCCGGTATGCATGGCTGGCAGCTTGATCACAAAGATTTGACCGGTGATTGGCTGCCTGTTTTGGCCCGCGCAGTGGTCGGGCCTATCAAGACGATCATTGACGGCAGGGGTCTTGCCAATGACGAGCAGGGGAGGGAAGGAGGAACCCAAGATGGACCAAAGAAGATGCACGGCAGGGGATCCGGAAGACAACGTCGTTCCTCGACTTGCACCAAAGCACAATTCAAGTCGTTGCTTTGCCGCCCAACCACGGCCCGTCGTCTCCATTTCTCGTCCGCTGCTGCTGCTACTTTTCCCGCCTTTGCTGCTCTTGGCCAACATCCCGACGATGCCGTTGGTCAACCTCTTCTCAAATCCGGCAGAAATGCTACCACCCACGCGGGCCCCCATCCAATCGAAGTCGCTCACTTGCATATGCGAGTCCCGGCCTTCGAACAACCTGGGCGCCAAGTGCCAGAGACAGAGTAAAGTCCTCGACCCTTCGTCTTGAGAGGGCGGCGATATCGAGTGGTATGGCTGTCCTGACCTGATTTTCTTTCTTGAACTGCCCCCAAAAAGAGCAAGCTGTTCACGCCTCCCGCACACATTGTAGCGTTGCCATGTGCCCACATGCATCCATCAGCAGCAGCAGCAGCAGCAGCAGCATCTGTACCGAAGTTCACGGCTTACGGTGCTAAATACAACACACACAATTGGTATATCGAATCCGACCCCTCCTCTCCGTCTGGTCCGTTTGGTTGGTGTTATGCGTGCTCGCCTTATCTAGGTCATCTCTGCTTGCTTTCACATCTCCAGTCACTCTTCTTCTTTCCCCCCTCTTCCCCATCTATACGCTCTCGAGGCTCTGTTCGAGATCTCTCAAGTCCGACGCAGGAACAAAGAGACTCAGAGACCCAGTGACGACCCTCCTTTGTTCGTATTGTTGCAGTCTAGTCCCAGCTGTCCTGTTCTGCACCCGATACCCGATCTGCACCAGTCTCGGTGGCCGG
>Ga0233366_1000602_pt1 | contig 11618 bp, 9 predicted proteins | sample ElkDunMinimDraft_23_FD_191536 | JGI IMG/M metagenome (GOLD analysis project Ga0233366, IMG submission 191536) | Fecal eukaryotic communites from dung pellets of Tule Elk in California, USA - Elk Dung C4 | ecosystem: Host-associated > Mammals > Digestive system > Large intestine > Fecal | place...
CCAGCCCCAGTAGGTGTGGCGTCATCGTCGTTGGCGCCGGACCCGGGAGGTGGTGTGGCGATCAGCTTTCTTGCGTCCTCAAGGGTTTTAGGAACCACCAGCACCCGCTCGCCGTTATTCGTAATGGTTGAGAGAAGCGCCTCGGGGTGCTCGCGCAATTTGCCGAGAAGGAACTTGTAGCTGTCACCCAAGCTGTTGCCTATCGTCTTCAGGCCCTGGTCCGCCGTGTTTATGAGCGAGTCGCTGGCAGCGTTAAAGGCCTGCGCAGGGGTATTAACCAGGTCGCTCAGCCGCCGGTTGCGCAGTTGTTGAATTGTAGACGCGCGGAAGCCTGCGGGCGACGGACCGGGTTTCAAGCTTCCGCTCAGCATGCTGGTGCTTTCTGTCGTAGACGATGTTGATTTTCCAGTCGCAGAGGTGGTCGTAGTTGTGGTGGTAGCCGCTGCTGAAAGGCCCGTCGAGAAGGCAGGAGGAAACGTGTCCTGTCTTTTCAGCTCGCCTGGCGCAGAGGAACCTTTGGTGGGACCAGTGGGCGCCTCATCCGCGCGGAGGGTGGACAAGTCGACAGTCTCCAGGAAGCTGATTGTTGCTTCCAGGTTGGTAAGACAGTAAGCCGTCTCACCTGTGAGCTTCGGTTCCCAGCGGAAGCGGTGAATGAAGTTGACATCACTAATTACGTTGATGTTCTCTGGTGGAAGGGTGATGAGAGTGTATATCAGCATGGGCATGAGCTCGTCTGCCGAAGATGACGGGTGGAAGTGGGAAAGCGTGTCGATGATGCTTTTGTGAGCAGCTTTGAGATGGTTGAGCTTGCCCAGGGGGTACCGCGACTGGTTCATAAGAATCAGTTCCTTCCTGGCGCCCTCGAGCCACTTTTTAACCTCCTCTTGTTTCTTCACTACTGCCTCCGGATCCTTGGCTTCCTCCTCCTCCCCGACAAGCTCAACACCCAAATCAACGGGTCCAATTCCCACAACGGCCAGCGCAGCGGTTTTCGACCTAAGTTTACCGTCTTGTGCCTCGTCCTGCGTGGTGTGGTGGCGGTAAATCTTGTCATAGATGCCCTCGCATAGTCTTCTTTCAACAGCTTCTTCTAACAAAAGACGCTCTTGCTCCATTGCTTTCCTTGCCTTCCTCCGGTCCGCATACTCGTCTGCCGTCAACATCTGCTGATCCGAGCCCTGTCTTGCAAGGGTTGGAGCAGCCGCCTTCGCCTTATCCTTACTGCTCAGGGAAGCGGCCTTGGCCCGCAGTAGGCTTGCTGCGGACGCGCGCGACGAGTTTGTAGGCGTTGGAGAGCCATCGCGTCTCCTGCGACTTGCTAGACTGTCGACATGCGTTTGGATATGAGAAGCCGCGGTAGCATAGAAGTCCTGGAAACGACTGGAGAGGCTCTCGATATTGGGCGGGGTAGGATGGACCTTGGCCGTCAACTGGTCTATAAAGCTGTCGGTCAAGCTGACAAGCTCGATGGGAAGACCCTCAAGGTCCACAGACACCCTCGGAGGTTCTGTTATCTCCTCGCTGATCCTGCTTTCGAAGGTATCTGGCGCTCCCCCCTTATCGCCTTGCTTTGCTGCGTTGGAGCTCTGAAGCGTGCTGGCCCTCTTAGGGCGAGTTGTGTCTGGCGAAGGGGAGGGAGGATCGGGTCGGGTAAAGGAGCGCGATGTCCTCAGGGGACTGGGCCGAGAGGCGGCATTCTTGGAGTTGGAGGCCATGAGGCTATTGTTCAGGATGTTGATTAGTCCTGCCCTTTAACCTGGTTGTGCAGACAGCTCTAGACTTGGTGGGGGGAAAGGATAGACGAGGCTAGACGAGATCGACAGATCTTTTGACATCTCTCTCAGGGGCTCATGCAAATTCCCTCCAAGATACAGGGTGCGGATGAAAGGAGGTTCAAGAATGGCGAAAGATATGTTGATTGAGACTGATTCATGGAGGGGAGCTTCGACGTACCAAAGCTACGCGCTGGCGCATGAAGCTCCTACAACGATTTTGAAACCGCGGCCAGGGGCGCAAAGACAGCCACTACCGTAGGTATCTAGGTAGGTAGGCGGAAAGACAAGAACAACCTAGAAGTAACGGTCTTGGCAGTAATCCCCCAAACTGTATCATGCCACGGTGTAGATTAACAAAGAAAAAGACTGAAGCTTTACAGGTTTAAGAAAAGGCGACTTCGGGACTCGAAAAGACGAGAATGTGTAAAAACTTCCAACTTGGACGTGATCTCGAACGTCAGTGCTGGGAGTCACAGCGTGCGGCGGTCACAGCGCGTCCATTGACAAGGACAGTGGGCAGGTCTCGCGAAACACGGATTCCGCATTTGCCTTCAGCCCTGCTGAACCCCACCTTTTGGAGCAAGTGGAGGCTGTTAGTCACGTAAACCACCAAGGTTCCTACTACAGTGACGGTGTAGGTAAGGTAGCGGCTGTTGATGCCTGGAATCACCTGTTGTCGTTGAGAATACGAAGAAAGACAGAAGACATGTTCCCCAAACGTCTTGGCCTCACCTCCCAACACCTCGTACGACACACCATAAGAAATCGAGGATCTTGTGAACCCTAACCCTTCTATGTTGCCACGCCATGTGACGGTTGCGTCTGATGCAGCTGGCATGGAAATGCTCTCATGTTAGTCTTCACCATGTGGCCATATATATTCAGTTCGACATGGGCTGGGTGTCTGGAAGTGCGGAGAGTACGCCGAAAATCGAGGTTACTTTCTGGTGGGCACATGATCTGCATGATAACCTTTTAACCTTTACATTGCCTCCCTCTGTTTAAAGCAAGTGGTATTGTGTTAGTGTAATCGATAAGGGAGCCCGTTAGTACTTTCCATCATCGGCTATCGGCTCACAAGAGCGCCTAGCAGCGTCGTCACCCAACCGCATTCATCTCGGACAAAAAGGATTTTCCAGCGATAGATAACAGTTCTTAGCAGCTCTGACGAGGACAGCTACTCAGTTAATAAAGCATTATTAAGTATTTTGAAGTATTTGGCTTTCGCAAATACTTAGATCTGAATCAACGAGGATTTCGGTCATTGTGCTAGGAACATATGCAATAGAGTTATGATGTCTACCAAAGTCCGAGCCTGGTATATTTTGTGCAGACGGATCTTTGCTGACGCTAATATGCCAGCCACGGGCCCACGAGGCACGCGGGGAACGGGGGACCTTGCCGCTATGACGACCAACCTTCACCCATCCAATACCTATCCCATGCACCCCGTCACTTGTTGACTGAATTTCAGGGCACATGTTTCTCAACAAAAAGCATACATACATCTCAGTCATCCATTCATTTGCCTCTTTCCTTCCCTCTACTTTCTTGTGGTCTTTCAACAGTTAGCCCAGGATGATTTTGAGGAGGAAGAGGGCAGATGCAAGCTCGTGCACCTCTACGGGTAGCGTCACCGCCCAACTGTTGTTGTCATTCCTCGCCCTCTCCTCTCCATTATCGGCGATAGCAGCAAACACCCCAAAACAAGATGCACAACTCGTTCTCCCCATCGACTCGCCGCAGTTCCAGACACCTCTAATACCAGAGTCGCCAGCGCCTGCAGAACACAAGTTTGTATGTTATTTGTCTTTGTATTTCTTTAGCACAAGGATGGACCGGGTTGAGTGAGCTAACGGCGGACTCGCCACCCGACAACAGACACTCCGACATGTCTATCACCACGGCACCAACAGACACCCTACTCTCCACCGCAAACGCGATATAACTCATTCGAACGCCGACATATGGTTAGCAGCCGAAGATGAATTCTCGGAGCAGCGCATCGCTCCACTCAAGGCGCGCAGCAACCCGATGCGCATACAGCGACTGGCGGATCGGAGGCCGAGTGTGGTAGATCCTATGGTCGCGCAATCACGGCAGCGCGGCTTTGTGTCGGTCCTTTCGCCTTCGGCCTGGACTATCGATGATGTTCCTGGACCGGATATCAAAGACAAGGAGACGGTTCTAAGCTTGGCGTACATGACTGCGGACGCCTATGTTCAGAACCCCGATATGCCGGACTGGGAGGACGTCGGTGGCCCTTTCAACAAGAGTGCGGATTTTGGGTGGGAAAGCGATGGACTACGTGGACATGTATGGGCGGATGAGACGAACTCGACCATCGTGATTGGACTCAAGGGCACGTCCCCAGCTGTGTTTGACGGGGACGGGACGACAACTAACGACAAGGTCAACGACAACCTGTTCTTCAGCTGCTGCTGCGCTCAACAGGGCCCCTGGACCTGGCATCAAGTGTGCGACTGCGCGACCGGCACTTATACATGCAACAACACCTGTGTCGTCCAGGCGCTGAGGGATGAGAATCGATACTATCAGGCTGGACGAGAGCTTTATGCCAACGTCACGGAACTGTATCCAAACTCGCAGGTTTGGCTCGCTGGCCACTCTCTTGGTGGTGCAGTCAGCTCGATGATAGGTCTCACGTACGGCGTCCCTGTGGTGACATTTGAGGCTGTTCCGGAAGCCCTTCCAGCCAGCCGACTAGGACTTCCGGTACCGCATGGATCAGATCCAAGTGCGCCTCAAACGCGAGAATACACTGGCGCATTCCATTTTGGACACACAGCCGACCCGGTCTACATCGGAACGTGTAACGGGGCGACAGCGTCATGCTCGTTCGGAGGGTATGCGATGGAGTCGGCATGTCACACGGGGCGGGAGTGCGTTTACGACACCGTTGGCGACAAGGGCTGGCGCGTTGGTATTGGCACGCATAAGATCCGGTCGGTGATCCACGACGTGATCTTGAAATATGAAACCGTTCCCGAGTGCAAGTTTACGCCTGAGTGCAGGGATTGTGGAAACTGGAAGATGTATGAGAGCAATGGGACAGAAAGCACGACGACGAGCAGCTCGTCAACGTCCATGACAAAGACAAGGACGAGGACGGAGACGTGCAAGACACCGTGAGTATTCCCATGTTGATTTGTTCAAGACTGAGAACACTTGCTGACCGACTATACAGCGGATGGTGGGGATGTTTGGATGAGACAACGACGACCAGTGCCACGACGACGACATCGGAAGTTACGACTACATCGTCGACCTCGACTTGCAAGACTCCGTAAGTTGAATACGCAGTGATCATGATAAGATGAATACATTTCCATGTACTAATCATCTCAATAGGGGCTGGTTTGGTTGCAAGGATAAGACCACTTCGCAATCTTTCATATCGACTATCCCGCCGACAGCATCCCTTACTTCCACCTCGACCAGCAGCACGACTTGCCTTACCCCGGGAAAGTTCTGGGGCTGTTATGACAAGACCGTAACAGGCAATCCCAGCGACAAAACCACCACGGCAACAGACTGTCCTCACAGTAGTATCACCAGTCCTCCGGTCATGCCTACTGCCACCAGTCCTCCGCCTCCACCCCCAAGCTCGTCGGCATCTCCCTCAAAGCCAAGTGGAGAACCAAGGTGTGTGAGGCGAAACTGGGTCGGGATGTGCCAGGAATGGGAAGATGGCGAGGGCAAAACATTAGGGGATGGTGATATATAGATGCACCTTCCTCCTTTTTTGGCATTTGGATTTACTGCGTTCAGTATACAGCGAAAAATCAGACGGCATTGGTTTTGGCTTTGACTCTTGAAGAGCATACACATCAGATATGGCGCAACAATGGGAATTGGGAGTTTTGGAACGGTCAGGTCAGCATGTCCGTTGGTTGGTTGGTTTCGTCTGCTTTCGCCTTGTTCGCATACGCATACTACATTCGCATCATTGCATCACCTACACAGAAGAAAAATCAAATAAAGTTCACAAGCATGACTGTTTGAATAGAGCCTTGTAAAGAGCTTACGCAATCCAATGTTTTAGTTTCCATTTACGTTGAATATGTGGCCAACAATTATACACCGAATCGCATCCACAGACCTGCTGACTTGCTACTATGCACTGCCTGGTGGAGTCTAGGGGAAAGGATTCAGGAAGAGAGCTCAATTACAGTTACTAGTATGGGATAAAGATGTGACCCGGATTGGGACTATAAGCGGGCCAACCAACGTTACGATGTAAACTTCTCAGCTTTCCCAACGGTTTCTTCTCTTCGCCGATCTTTAAGTCCCTTTTTGGGCAATGCATATCCGTCCACTAAGTCATACATATAGTATATGTACGCCCTCGGGCAGCGGGCAGCGGGCAGCCCGCTTTCTGCGATTATCGTCGAATTGTGGCGCTCCTAGACAACCCTTTATGAGCGGGATGGACGAGTTACAACGGGCACTTGTTTTGGGAGGTTGACCTGGTCGAGAATTGTATTGGAAAACATGGAAGCATGAGAAATCAGCGGTCGATATTGAACTGGACACTGGACACACTGCATATGCCCAGGACGCAGGCTGCGGGGCACCACACTGGCACACACACATGGACACACCGTTCCTTCCACTCGCGGGCGCAAACCAATGCTGCGGCCAAGTTTCCAGTGGACACCACATCCCCATCCATGGCATCCGTGGATACGGGGACAGGTACTCACTCAACTCAGCCCAGCCCAGTTGTCTTGAATAGATGGATGGATGGGTGAGTGGATGGATCGCCAACCCAACTAATAGCGCCCAAGCCCTCGGGAGGCAGCTTGTTAAGCTGGTTTAAACTAGTGTGTGCCCCTCGAATGCATACTACAAATAGCTATATTCGCTATATTCCCCGTAACCTACTCCCCGTCACTTTTTTTTGGCAAACAAACCCCTGTCGCTTCGTCGTCTCTTTGTATACTCTTGTCTCGTGTCTTTACCTTTTCCCTGGCCAAATTTATTATTTGGTCCCTCTTCATTCGTTTTCTTGTTGTTTGCGTTTGAAAAGCGGCACGGAGTGGTTCACTCACTATCGCATACAAACATTTGAGGTTTGAGGGTATACTCGGGCACACGACGATGGTGGATGCGACGACTGCGGGGAGCAGTAGCAAAGGAGGGGGAGGGAGAGGAGGAGGGGGAGGGCACGCGGCGGTCAACCTCGAGAGTGAGTTGACATGCTCTGTAAGTTTTCACACTCTCATGCTTTTCTCTACCTAATCAGCATGTTTCCAGAAAACAAAAGACGATCTGCCCGGAGAAATGGGGCCGCTAATAATCCACCTCAAAAAAATGTAGATCTGCACCGAACTCCTCTACCAACCCCTCACCCTCCTCGACTGTCTGCACACATTCTGCGGCGCCTGCCTTAAAGAGTGGTTCTCATGGCAGGCGGTGCGGGCCGAGAGCGCGCCGACGCCGCCCCGGGACGGGCCCGAGTCCGTCTTTACCTGCCCGTCCTGCCGCGAGCGGGTAAGGGATACGCGCCATGACGCCCGCGTCACTACCCTGCTGGACATGTACCTGGCCCTCAACCCGGACCGTGCCAAGCCCGAGGCCGAGAAGAAGGAGATGGACGCCAAGTATAAGAAGGGCGAGAGGGTCATGCCGAAACTGAGTTTTGCCGATCGGACCCCCGAGCAGAGAAGGCTGGACGAGGAAGAACGGAGGCTTCTGGAGCAGGTCCAGCAGATGAGCCTACGGGAGGCCGTTGCTGATGCTGCCGTGGCGGCTGAAGGGTCGGATAATAGGAGGAGGAGAAGAAGAGGGGACGAGAGGTCGGCTGCTGCTGCTGGTTACTCCAGTGGTGGTGGTGGGGGACGGAGCAGCCGGGAGCAGAGCAGGGTCCGGACCGGGATGACTGGCCGGGAAAGCAGCCGGGTGCGCTCGCAGAGCGCCACACTGCACGCTGATAACCAATACGCCGAGGAGCGAAGGAGGCGGAGAAGCGAGTCTCGACACAGGGTGACGGCAACTGAGGAGGTAGAGGCGGCAAGGCGCAGGCAGGTGGAGCACCAGTCATCTCTCCGGTCTCTGATCGACACGGACGGCATGAGCCCGCGGGATCTTGAGCGCGAGATCGAAGAGTTTGCGCGCCAAATCCAGGAGGAAGGGCTGCTGGACGGGCTGGATCTGGACAACATCGACTTGGACAATAACGACGAGTTGAGCCGGAGGATCACGGAGGCGTACAGGAGGCGGCACCGCGAGCGGTCACGGAATCCTAGGCCCGATGGGGCGGGAAGCGGCGCGCGGAGGAGCAACACCAGCTCGCACTCGCATCGATCCGAAATCTCAGCGGCACTGAGACCGAGGTCGAGGACAGGGGATGGCATTGTTCCGGCTGGGAGCCCTGCCGCCTCTTCACGACCGCCCAGCAGCAGGCGTGCAGGATTGCATTCGAGGGAGCCGAGTGCAAGTAGCGATGGCGAGAGAGGACGGTATCCGCCGCCTGCAAGCTCGGCGGCTCTCCTCGAGGTGCAGGCCTCCGGTGGGGCGTCCTCGCGGACGAGAAGGAGGACCCCAAGCGGTGGACGCAGCGCGACGGTTCCGGTTGGCCCTGTTTCTGTTCCGGCACCTCCCGAGGCCAGAGTCGGCGCCGGCTTGCGCTCGCAGACGGATCTAAGCGGGAGGCCCAGCGCCGGCGTGATTGCTGACGCGACCAGGAGCACGAGCTCGCCTACAATTGTGTCGTCCCCTGTTACGGGGGCTCCCGCGACGGAGTCGCCTGCTGGAGAGCTCAGGGGACTGCCGTTCAGCGCCAGAGCCACAGCAGCAGGGACAGGGACGGGGTCATCGCCATCCGGATCAGGGGCTGGGCTGGGAATCTCCCAGACCCAGGCGACAGAGACTCAGTCCGACTCTAGCAGCGGCGTCAATGCTGTTTCTGCAAGGAAGAAGAAAGCTACTGCTACGGCACGCCACCATCGCCCAGCTGATTTGAACCTTGACGGCACCCCCTCCGCGCCCCTGGTATCCGCAAACTTTACGAGCACGGGAACCAGCAGTTCCTCTCCTTCGAGCCCCGGGCCCCTCAGTCCAGGCTTTGGCAGCGCCGGCAGCGGCTCCTCCCCCAACCAACGAGCCGTAGCAAGGCCGAGATACAAGGAACCCTTCATCACCTGCGACGGCTGCAAGCGCGAGCACATCGAGTACGAGCTGCACTTCAACTGCTCTATCTGTCACGGCGGCGAGTGGAACATTTGCCTCGACTGCTGGCGCCGCCGCAAGGGCTGCCTGCACTGGTTCGGCTTTGGGAAGGCCGCCTGGGACAAGTGGGAGAAGCTTTGCCGGACACAGCAAAGTCGACACCAGCAGCAGACAGCAGACCCCCACGCCCGGATGCCCTCCCCGCCCAGCCCGCCGCACATGCTGCGGGCGAGCCGGTACCTGCCCCCCAAACAGATCCCCGGCGGCGCTGAAGGCCGCCGCACCCTGACGACCGAGAACCCGGATGACCGGCTGCAGAGCGGCACGTTCTGCTGCCGGTGCTCCGAATGGAGCAACGAGTGCTACTGGCGGTGCGAGGTCTGCAACGAAGGGGAGTGGGGGTTCTGCGACTCGTGCGTCCAGACCGGTTGCGCGTGCACGCACGAGCTGCTGCCCCTGGGGTACTGGGGCCCCGCGGGGCCCGACGACGCTCAGGACGTCGAGGGCGACGACAACAGGCAAAAGGTCCTGGGCGGCGCGAGGCGGCCCGAGACGGCGACCTGGCTGTACCGCTCGGCGGCGTTCGAGTCCGGAGGGAACTTCCGCCCCTTGACGTTCGCGCCGCCCTGCGAGGTGTGCAAGCGGGCGATCCGCCCGGCCGAGGAGCGGTATCATTGTGACAGGTGCCCATCGACGCTGCTGACGGGGGCGAGTACGAGTAAACCCGGGAACCTGAATATCTGCAAGGAGTGCTACGAGGGGATCGTGGAGGACGGCACGATAGCGAGGGAGAATGGGTATGAGGGGTGGAGAAGGTGTCCCCTTGCCGGGCACAAGATGGTCGTGGTCAAGTTCGTAGTGGATGCCCAGACGGGCGCGGAGAGGAGGAAGGTGGTGCGGGACCTGGTCGGCGGTCGCAGGGCCAAGTTCGAGCCCTTTGTCGTCTCGCCTGGGAAGCGGTCGCCGAAGTTGCTTGTCTGCTCGTGGTGGGATGCCGCGCTGCGAAAGCAGGTTGAGCGGCTCGTGGCGGTCGACGTCAGCAGGAGCGCGGCCGATGTGCTGGCGGATGAAATCAGGAGTGGTGGTGGTGGTGGTGGTGGTAATTCCTCTAATGGGCAGGCAGCCGGTGAGAGTAGGGAATCAAGCAGGGAGAGGAGAGAAAGGGAGCAGCAGATACTGCAGAGGTTCACGCAGGACAGGTTCCCGCCCGAGGGCGGCACGGGAAGCAAGGCTGTGGCCGGGTGGGGGTGGTTCCCCAAGGCCGGGGTGGACGACGAGCTCATGTTTCCTAAGGGGGCCGGGATCGTCGAGGTCGAGGACATGAATGGGGAGTGGTTCCACGGGTTTTACATGGGCGCCGAGGGCTTGTTCCCGGCGCCGTATGTGAGGATTCTGAAGGGGTGATGATGTGGTTGGTCGCGGTTTAATGATTATGATAATGACGAGCATGATCCATCCACGAGTATAAGTGGGCGTGAGGATAGGTCTCTCATATGGAATACTGTAGTTATTTAGCATGGAAAGAATTGGGGAGGTTGGGTGATTGCTTGAATTGGACATAATGTTTTGGATCTCACCACGTATTATGCATGATGTTATTTGCTCTGGTCCCATTGCCCTCTTTCCATCAGCTTCTCTTAGGGGGCAAGTTGTTGTTGTCATGCCTGAAGATGAAACATTTAAATTGACAGGTTTTCAGCCGTTGATTATAGTATCATCCAAAATTTGTTCATTGACTTATTTACATGACATTCATATCATAATACAACTCTTCTTTCTAACCCTTTTTACTCGTGGCTCCACTCAGGCTTCTTCTTCTCAGCAAAGGCGTTCATGCCAATCTTCTGATCCTGGCTGCCAAACAGGCTGTGGAAGACGCGGCGCTCGTACTCGACGCCGTCCCTGAGGGGCAGGTCCTGGCTCTTGTTGACCACCTCCTTGGCGGCCATGACGGCCACCTTGGAGTAGCCGGCGATCGTCTCGGCCGTCTTGAGCGCGCCCTCCATCAGGGCGTCGTACGAGTCGAACGCCCTGGCGGCCATGCCCCACTCGGCCGCCTGCGCGCCCGTGAAGCTGTTGCCCGTCAGGATGGCCTCCATGGCCTTGCTCTTGCCAATGGCCCGGGTCAGGCGCTGGCTGCCTCCCGCTCCGGGGATCGTGCCGAGCTTGATTTCCGGCTGGCCGATGTTGGCGTTGGCGGTAACGTAAATGATGTCGCACATGAGGGCCAGCTCGCAGCCGCCGCCGAGGGCATGGCCCGACACGGCGGCGATCAGGGGCTTCTTGAGGCTGGTGGTCAGCTCGGACCACGACTCGATGAAGGAGGTCGTGTAGGCCTTGCTGAAGGTCAGGGGAGCCATCTCCTTGATGTCGGCGCCGGCGGCGAAGGCGCGCTCGGAGCCGGTGAGGACGATGGCGGCGACGGTGGGCGAGGCATTGAGTTCCTTGAGGGCGTGGTTGAGCTCCTTGATGAGGGGGGTGCAGAGGGCGTTGAGGGCCTTGGGGCGGTTGAGGGTCACTAAATTACAGGATACATACTGATTAGTTTATTTGTTTTTTTTGTATTGCCTTTTTTTCCCGGATGAAATTGAGAGACTGAGGGGGAATTACCCTGCGCAACACCGGTTCTGGGCTCCGAGGCCTTGA
>Ga0233366_1000603_pt1 | contig 11608 bp, 8 predicted proteins | sample ElkDunMinimDraft_23_FD_191536 | JGI IMG/M metagenome (GOLD analysis project Ga0233366, IMG submission 191536) | Fecal eukaryotic communites from dung pellets of Tule Elk in California, USA - Elk Dung C4 | ecosystem: Host-associated > Mammals > Digestive system > Large intestine > Fecal | place...
GATGATAGCACGGCGACCACCTTTAAGGCGAGCGTCCCAGTTGTATTTCTTCTTGCCGAAGAGCCACTCCATGAGTCCGCAGTTCACCATCTTAGCAGGGTCGGTCTTGCCTGCATTGAAGCTATTGAAGCGAGGCATGATCCATCCCATGAACTCGTGGGTCTCGTCACCCTCAGCGAGTACGGTGTATTGGTTGTCGTAGATGCTAACCATCTCATCAGCGCATACTTGGTGGCCAGAGAGCACGTTACCTGCTACGAGGCGAGCGTTGCAGCCCTTGTAGATGTTGCTGGTGAAGATTGCACTGAGTGGCATGCCTGGCAATACGTTGTAGTATTGTGCACCGCTGGCGAGAGGGCCTGTGAGCGCCACTTTCTTTTGCATGTCCACGATACCTTTGGTAAAGAGGCGACCGATGAGCGCGAGGTCTTGGATGTTGATGGTCCAAACGGTCTCGCCCTTAGCGATAGGAGCCACGTGGTTGATTTGTACACCTACGTTGCCTGCTGGGTGAGGACCTTTAACCTCGTATTTCTCGCAGTTGGTCAAGCCACGGAAAACAGGTGCGCTTGCGCAACATTTGATACCTACGTACACAGGTGCGATAGTAGCCAGTGCATTGACTGCTGCTTGCAGCACTGCACCTTGTCCATTGAGCACCCACTCGTAGTTTGGTGCTACAGGAGCGGTGTCGAAGGTAGAGATGAAGATGGCCTTAGGTTGCTTGCTTGGGAGAGCGATGCAGTCGTAAGGACGTTGCTTAATGAGTGCCCAAAGACCTGATTGCAGCAAGAGGGTTTTAGCGTCTTGCTTAAGGTCGAAGGACTCATACTCAATCGTAGCATCAGCTTCGATGTCGATGGACATCACCTTGCGGCGTTCGCCACGTACAATGGCTACCACCTTACCGCTAACAGGCGATGTGAAGAGCATCTCAGCAAATGCCTTGTCGTGGAAGAGGGGAGAACCTGCTTTCACGCTGTCGCCTTCGCGGACCATGAGTTTTGGGGTCACGCCAGCGAAATGGTCTGGGACGATGTGGAAGATAGCAGGACGATTCACACTACCGAGTGTGAGGGCTGCCGCTCCATCAAATGGGATGTCCAAACCACGTTTCAGTTGGATTTTTTGCATGATGTTAATTGATTTTATTGTTTTGTTTTATGTCTTTTTTTAAGATTTTTGTCGCTTGGGGGCTTTTTATCGTTGGCTTATCTTCGGGGTATCTTCAGGGTATCTTCGGGATAAATGAAGATGGAAGAAAAAGTGTAGATTCTTAAGAATCCATAAAAAGCGTGCAAAATTACAAAAAAAAATCAAGATATACAAATTTATTTGTAAATTCTCAGCGCTTTAACATAAATTTAATAAAATCTGCCAACCTTACTTTTCAAATTCTTCTTTCTCAACTCATAACTCATAATTCCCCTACCTTTCTCTTTTCATTTACGTACCATATACGTAGGATATACGTAACATATACGTAGGATAATCGGGTTGTTAACCAGAGAATACCCTATCTTCCTCCTATCTTCCATATGCTTCTTTCCCGCTTTCTTTCTCGAAACCACACCGTTATCATCTCGTTACCACTTCATTGCCATCCAATACTTTCCCCGTACTTTCCTGCTATTTTTTATATTTTTCCCTCTTCCTCTTGCGCAAATCAAAAAAATGTAGTAATTTTGCAACCGCAAACCCAAAGTTTGCAGACATATTATTAAAAGCGTTTATTAGCGCTTGTTTTAGAGATTCGAAATCCTGCAAAATTTCATCCTATCTAAAACAAGAAGGCAGTAAACGCCCTTTGGGATATGACTATCCCGCCCACAGAGCATCCTTTATTGGATTGCTCTGTTTGGTGGCATTCATATTCGGCGTGGGCGTTCGTTGCTTATTCTTATAGGATAGGGTCTTGCAGGAACCTCGAATCTGAGAATAAGCAAAGGTAAGGTTCCACGCTTTTCTTTTGTATTCACGGGTCGTTTGGAACCAATGTCCCAGAAAACAACAAAAATGAAAAAGTTATTCTTATTTCTACTAAGTCTGTACTTATGTAGTGTAAGTGTGCCTATTCTTGCTCAGGATGCCGAGCTTGTACCTGCTATGGTGGTGCAGATGGCTGACGGCAGCCAGCAGGTGGTGCAATTGGACTATACTTCAGTGACGGACTTTAGTGTATTGTGCAGCAAGGGGAGTCTTGCTGTGAGTGTGCCTGAGGCAGATTTGACTGGTGTTCGTAGTATCACATTTGCGATGGTTGAAGAAAGTACGATGACCGCTTTAGAGGAAGTGTCTTCTTTGGACAACGCCACGACAGACAAAGTGCTATTCAACGGTAAATTATTTATCCGTGCCACCATGCCTAATGGCAAACAAGTTTGGTACGATGTGATGGGACTGAAACTCTGAAACATTGAAACAAGCGCTTCGCGCGTAAAACTTTGAAACTTATAAAATAATAACAATATGAAAAAGATGTTTATGGCAGTCATCGCCTTAATGATGACAATTAGTGCTTCCGCACAGTTTTATATTTATTGTAGTGATGGCAATGTCATCAAGGTGGACAGTATCAGTATGGTAGCTCCTGAAGAGCCAGAGCAACCAGACCCTTCTGCAGGTATTGGTACTTTTTCTGTGTCAGCCGACAAGCAAGTAACTTTCTCCAAAGGCAATTTGCAGTATCATCCAGCAAATGATGAGTGGCGTTTTGCGGAGAATCAAACAGATTATATAGGTGATGCAAATAGCAATTGTTCTTCTACTTACAATGGTTGGTTGGATTTATTTGGTTGGAGTACGAGTACTACCAATTTTGGTGTGAGTACTTCTGAAGATTGGGATGGTTACTCAGGTTCTTTTGTTGATTGGGGTACGAATCAGATTGGTGCTGATGCTCCTAATACATGGCGTACATTGAGTTATGATGAGTGGAATTATCTTCTCAATACTCGTACCAACGCAAGTTCTCTTAAAGGTGTTGCTCAGGTCAATGGTGTAAATGGTTTGATATTCTTGCCTGATACTTGGGTTTGCCCAGAGAGCATTACCTTTAAGTCAGGTTTCCATATTAGTTATGGTGTTGATTATTATGCTGCTTACCAAACTTTCTCTGCTGATCAATGGTCTAAGTTAGAATCCGCAGGTGCGGTCTTCCTCCCCGCGGTAGGCCTCCGCGTCGGCTCGCTTGTGAGCTACGTGCAGAGCAGCGGCTACTATTGGTCTGCCACTGAGGGCGATAGCTACGTCGCGTACTGCCTCTACTTCGGCTCGGGCGGAGCGTACGTGGGCGACTTCGATCGCAACGACGGTCAGTCTGTCCGTCTTGTTAAGGATTTATAATAAGCATCTCGATTTTGTTCGCAGGCATAGCCACGACAAAATCAAAACCTAAAAAATACTCCAAAAGGTGGCAACCCAGCCACCTTTTTTGCACTATTTTACCCAAATATTTGCATATATCAAGAAAAAGTAGTACTTTTGTCGCCGAAATGGTGGTACGCGTACCACCTTTTAGCAAACATTTTTATAAATTTGAAGTGAAATGAGATATTTAACATTAGAGAAAGCACTAGAAGCGTGGCAGAAAATTCAGCCACTTACGGAGGGGAATATACAGAAGTTGAGTCGTCGATTTACAATTGACTTCAACTATAATAGCAATCATCTCGAAGGAAATACATTGACTTATGGTCAAACTGAGATTCTATTGCTATTTGGTAAGGTAATTGGCGAGGCTAATGTGAAAGATGTACAGGACATGACTGCGAGCAATGTTACGTTAAAAATGATGAAAGAAGAAGCGCTTTTCAAAGAAACACCATTGACCGTGAATTTCATCCGCACCCTTCATCATACATTGCTTCGTGAAGATTATACCGTTTATCGCCAGTTGCCAAATGGTCAGCAGACGAGTTATATGATTCATGCTGGGCAATACAAAACACGCCCCAACAGTGTCATCACTCGCTATGGGGACCGTTTCGAGTATGCATCGCCCGAGGAAACACCTGCACTGATGACTGACCTTGTGGATTGGTATAATCAAGCAGAGCAAGAAGGAAAACTATCACCAGTAGAGTTGGCTGCGTTGTTCCATTATCGCTATATTCGTATTCACCCATTTGAAGATGGCAATGGGCGTATTGCGCGTTTGTTGGTGAACTATATTCTTGCCAAGCACAACTATCCAATGATTGTGGTGCGAAGTAAAAACAAAAGTGAATACTTAGAAGCACTGCATGCGGCTGACTTATTGGTGGGCGATATTCCTAGTGTTGGTGCACATGCTTCGTTGCAAGATATCCGTCCCTTCTTGCAGTATTTCAAAGGATTAGTCGCAAAAGAGATTTATACAGATGTATGTTTTTTGACAGAACATAGAGAAAACTTATGGTGGTATGATGGTGAACGAATCGAATTCCGTTCGCCTAACTATAGCAAGATACTTATGCTTATGATGACAGAGCCTGTTTTAACATTAGCAGATATGCAACATAAAACAGGCATCAACAAATCTGCCATTATCAAACTCACCAATCAGTTGTTAGAGAAACACTATGTTGAGCGCGGAACAGCAGACGGCTCTTGGCGCGTATTTATCACTCCATCTATCTAACTTCCTCACAACACCACTTCCCCATGCTACTCGCGTTCCTCTTTTCCATTCTAACTGCCACATACACACTCTCTTCCACCACTTCTGTCGAAGCGAGTGGCATACTGCCCGAAGGCGCAACCCACACCTACGAACGTAGTGCCACCACGGGACAAAAAGGGCAGATGACCGCAGGCAACTCCACACGCCTCTATCTGACAGGTTGGGAAGGCTGCACCATACGTACCGTCACGCTCTCCATGCGCTCCAACAAGTCTGCTGGCGCAGGATCACTCCGTATGCGAATTGGCAATAACGAGGTATGGAGCATTGCCGACGAACCCTTTGATTCCGACGCTTGGGCGGGGCAATATACCACGGATTTTGTCCCTATATGCAAACACATGCAGGCGACTGTAGATGGCGACATCGAAATCGTCATATCGGCGACTGAAAACAGCCTCTATATCCAAAGCTATGAAATTGCTTATGAAGAAGTTGTGCCCACATGCTACACCGTCAGTTTTGTCACAGGCTTGGACTTCCAACCCGAGCCTATCACGCAAACGGAGATAGGTGCCGAGATTATCTTACCCGCGTGGCAAGACACTGCCATTTGGCATTTCGAAGGCTGGAGCGAAATAGAGGTAGAGGAAAACGATAGTGTACCATCTCTCATGCAGCCAGGCACATCGTACCTGCCGAAGAAAAACACACGTTTATGGGCAGTATATAGAGATGTGGACAATATCCTGCCTATTAGCGAGATGGTTTCAGGAGAATATGTCTTGACCATGCACAACGACCTGACAACCAGCCTATCGGGCTCGGGCATGGCAATGTGCGATGCAGTGGCGAACAAGCAAATCGCGCTATGCGAAGTATCAATGGCTGCTTTGCCTGACGGAGGATACGATCTCTGCTCCCCCTTAGAAGAATCAATGGTATATGACATCACTGTGCTTTCTGATACCACATTGCAAATGACCCATCTCCTAAGCAATAGCCCAATTGGTCATGAAGCACGTGCGCTATCTGCTGAGCCGTCATTGTGGCACTACACCGCATTAGACGATGGCTCTTATGCCATCTATTACCCCTACGACAGCAAGACATACGCTTTGTATTTCGGCTTGGATAGCTATAGCAATGTAGTGGCTACTGCCATGAAGTTGGACGTAGCTAAATGGCATAAGGATGGTCTCTGGCTCTTCCCTGCGCTCTACGCCACACATACCAGCTGGCCCTTTGGCAAATTGGAAGGCGTAGAAAATATCATTTCACCCGATTTCAACGGTAAAAATGCGGAATATATAATGCATTTTGGTGCCTATGAATTGCGAGTAAACAAGGGGCAAAAGACCCTTATCCTGCCCCACTAATCCATACGAAAATGCTGAATGGCTTCACCTTTCAGTTTTCCGTTTTCACCTTTCAGTTTACAGTTTTCACCTTAAAAAGTTGCATATATGCAATTTTTTTCATACCTTTGCACGAATTTTTGCAACTGATATGAGAAAGATAACGCTGATACTATGCTTAATGCTCACATCCATGTGGCTCAGTGCCGATGATATGATGCATATCCTACGCGGTGGCTACGATGCTAAGACCCTGACTGCCGACACTATGCAATATATTGTCAATCAGGGAAAAACCACCGACCGCTATCGTTTGGAGTACGAGAATAAGCAGCAACTGTTTCGCCATTCCTTCATGGCGGATTACTACCTAGTAGATACCCAAAAGCACACCCGCACTCGCCTGAGCGATGTACCTGTGCGCGATGCTTACCTCTCGCCCAATGGCAAGTATGTGGTCTATGCCAAGGCCGACAACAACCTCTATATCTATAAAATAGACTTCAAAACCGAGGTGGCACTCACCACGGGCGACAACACCGAAATCTTCAACGGCATCTCCGATTGGTTATACGAAGAGGAGTTTGGCGTTACCCGCCTCTTTGCCTTCTCACCCGATAGCAAACTAGTAGCTTTTGTCCGTTTAGACGAGACCGAAGTGCCCACTTTCGATTGGCAAGTGTTCTTAGGTACCAACTATCCCAAGACCGAGTCCCTCCGCTATCCCAAAGCTGGCGAAGCCAATGCCAAAGCCACCGTATGTGTCTATGATATCCACTACAAGACCATCCGCACCATGGAGTTGCCCGCTAACCTCGATGGCTACCTCCCTCGTATCACATGGACACCGCTGACCAAGCCCACCAAGAAGGACGAGCAACCTACCAGCGACTTGGTCATCCTCCATATGAATCGCGACCAAAACAAGATGGACGTACTCAAGGGCAATCCTAAGTCCACCGTCTGCCATCCCTTCTATAGCGAGCAGAGCAAGCAATACTACGTGGACTTCGCCCTCTTCGACCAATGGCAATGGCTCTCCGACGGTCGTGTGATCGTGCTCAGCGAGAAAGGCGGCTACAACCAAGCCTACCTCTACTCCTCGCAAGGTATCGAGCAGAAGCTCCTCACACCTCAGCAGCAGGATATCACCGCCTTGTATGGCTACGACGAGAAGCTGCAAACCCTCTACTACCAAGCGGCCAACACCCCAATGACGCGCCATGCCTATGCGCTCAATCTCAAGAAGAACACTACCACCTGCCTCACGCAAGGCGATGGGACACACTCGCTGACTTTCTCTCGCGACCTCACGAGATATATCGATTGCTATCAATCCATCAACCTCCCACAACGCTATACCTTGCACACCATCGGAGGAACCTCCGAGCTTATCTTAGACAACGACTCGGTGCTGCAAGCATGGAACGCCAGCGGACTGCCTAACAAGGAGTTTTTCACCATCACCACCGAGCGTGGCGACGTGCTCAACGCATGGCGTATCTTGCCCAAGGACTTCGATGCTACCAAGCGCTATCCTGTCGTTATGATGCAATACAGTGGCCCTGCCAGCCAACGCGTGACCGACACATGGCGCAAGCGCTTTGGTCACTACCTCGCTGCGCAAGGCTACCTCGTGGTATGTGCCGACGGACGTGGTACCAATGCCCGTGGTCGTGCATGGCGCAATGCTACCTACATGGAGTTGGGCGTGAAGGAGGCTGAAGATCAGATCAGCGTAGCCCGCTACCTCAAGACTTTGCCTTATGTGGATGCTTCGCGCCTCGCATTGTGTGGTTGGAGCTATGGCGGCTACCAGACGCTCATGTGCCTTAGCAAACAGGGCGGAGAAACGATCTGGCAATGCGGTATTGCCATTGCCCCCGTCACCTCGTGGCGACTCTACGACTCTGCCTACACCGAGCGCTACATGCGTCGTCCGCAGGTCAACGAGTTCGGCTACGACAAGGCCGACGTCATGCAGCTGGCTAGCGACTTGCAGGGGCAACTGCTCTTGGTGCATGGCCTCGCAGATGACAACGTGCATGCGCAGCAGTCCTGGCTCTACGTGGATGCCCTCGTGCAAGCGGGCAAGCAGTTTGAGATGCAGTTCTATCCCGACGACAATCACTTCCTGCGCAATCGCTCCAACTACGAGCACCTCCACCGCCGCATCATGCTCTTCCTCAACAAACAACTTTGAACAATATTGAACCACATTGAACTATACTGAACAATAATTAACAATAAAAAATTCTAATCGTATGACAAACAACAAATCCAACATCCTCCCTATTGTGGTGATGTTTCTCTTGTTCTTCATGATTGCCTTCGTAACCAACTTTGCTGGTTCGATGGGTGTGATTGTGAAGACGCAGTTTGGTGCCTCCAACGCGATGGCACAGTTAGGTACATTGGCCAACTTCATTGCTTACGCAGTAATGGGCGTGCCAGCAGGTATTATTCTCAAGCGCAAGGGCTACAAGTTCACTTCGCTCTTGGCAGTATCCGTAGGTTTCGTAGGCGTAGGCGTGCAATGGTTGAGCGGTTATGCAGAGAGCTTCGCTGTGTACGTATTGGGCGCTTTCATCGCAGGTTTCTCCATGTGCTTGCTCAATATCGTGGTAAACCCAATGCTCAACACCCTTGGCGGTGGCGGCAAACGTGGTAACCAATTGATTCAGTTTGGTGGCTCATGCAACTCCATTGGTGGCACCCTTGCTCCTATCATCTTGGGTTATTTGATTGGTGGTAGCGCAGCTGCTGCACAAGTAGGCGATGCTGCTCCTGCTATGTTGGCTGCAATGCTCATCTTCTTGTTGGCATTCGTGATTATCTCGCTGACCAAGATTCCTGAGCCACATATCGAGACTGCTGAGCAACGCGCTGCGGCTAAGGCAAATAAAGACCAATATAGCCCACTCAGCTTCCGTCACTTTGTATTGGGTGCTATCGCTATCTTCTTCTATGTAGGTGTTGAGGTAGGTATTCCTAATACTGCCAACCTGTATATGTCCAACAACCCTGCTGTAGGTCCTGCTATCGCGGGTACTGTAGTGGGCTTGTACTGGTTGATGATGATGTTCGGTCGTCTGATTGGTGGTGCCGTAGGTGGTAAGGTGAGCAGCAAGGCGATGTTGGTGGCTGTATCGTCATTGGCTATCGTGATGCTATTGTGCGTGATGTTCTTCCCTGAGGCATGGGTAGTGACCTTCAAGGGTATCGAGTTGCCAGTGAGCATGATTCTCATGTTCCTCTGCGGTCTCATGACCAGCGTAATGTGGGGCGCTATCTTCAACCTCGCTGCTGAGGGCTTGGGCAAATATACCCCTGCTGCCAGTGGTATCTTCATGGCATTGGTTTGCGGTGGTGGTATCTTGCCATTCTTCCAAAACCTCTTGGCAGACCACAGCAACTACCTTATCTCGTATATTGTACCTATCGCAGGTTTGCTCTACATCCTCTTCTATGCCCTCGTGGGTAGCAAGAATGTGAATAAGGATATTCCTACAGAATAATAATTCAAAATTCAAAATTCATAATTCAAAATTAAATAAAGTTATGCAAAAGAAACCTTATGTACTCGGCCTTGATATGGGTGGTACCAACTCTGTATTAGGCGTTGTAGATGCACGTGGTCACGTATTGGCACGCACATCCATCAGAACACAATCTTTCCCTGACATCAACGACTATGTGAATGCTCTTTACGAAGAAGCCCTCAAGATCGTTGATTCAGTAGGTGGCATGGATCTTATCCGTGGTATTGGTGCAGGTGTACCAAACGGCAACTATTATACAGGTATGATTGAAGGCGCTATGAACTTGCCTTGGCAATCTATTCCATTCGCACAACTCATGACCGACCGCTTCGGTATCCCATGTAAGATCACCAACGATGCCAACGCTGCGGCTATGGGTGAGATGACCTATGGTGCTGCTCGTGGTATGAAGAACTTCATCATGATCACCCTCGGTACTGGCGTAGGTTCTGGTATCGTGGTAGATGGCAAGGTAGTGTATGGTCACGACGGTTTTGCTGGTGAGTTAGGTCATACATGCGCTGTGCGTGGCGAGGAAGGTCGTCCATGCAACTGCGGCAAGAAGGGTTGCTTGGAGGCATATGCTTCTGCTACAGGTGTAGCACGTACCGCTAAGGAGATCATCGCTTCTACTACCAAGGAGACCGTACTCCGCAACCTCGACATCGATGCCATTACTTCTAAGGATGTCTTCGATGCAGCGGAGCAAGGCGACGAGGTAGCAAAACAAATCTTCGACTACACAGGTACTATCCTTGGTCAACAATTGGCTGACTTCATCGCGTTCAGCGCACCAGAGGCTATCGTCCTCTTTGGTGGCTTGACTAAGTCAGGTCACTGGATCAAGGACCCAGTGGAGAAAGCTATGAACGAGAATGTACTTCCTTTGTGGCGTAATAAGGTACAAGTACTCTTCTCTGACTTGAAAGAGGCAGATGCTGCTGTATTAGGTGCTTCAGCTTTGGCATGGGGTGATTGATATCAACTGTCAACTGTTAACTGTTAATTATCAACTGTCGACTCCTATATCAATTCCCAACATGGATGCAACGCCTATATAGAGGTGTTGTATGGCGAATGAATCCATCATCGAAGGTCGTCTATTTGACCTTCGATGATGGTCCCATTCCCCAATGTACGCCACAGGTATTAGACATTCTCCGCCAATACAATGCCAAGGCTACCTTCTTCATGGTGGCGGAGAATGCAGAGCGTTATCCCGAACTGTTGGCACGTGTCAAAGCGGAGGGACATAGCATAGGCAACCATACGTATAGCCACATGCGCGGACATCAGTCCTGCAACCATACATATGTCTCTGATGCCTTACATGGCGAACAGATTCTCCATACCCGTCTCTTCCGTCCGCCTCACGGGCGCATGCGCTATTCCCAAAAGAAAGCTATGTTGCAGGCGGGATATACCATCTATCTGTGGGATGTACTTACCCACGACTACAATCCTTGCTATACGCCGGAGAAGATGCTCCGTGTCGTACAGCGCTTTACCCGCAACGGAAGCATCATTGTCCTCCACGACTCGCTCAAATCCTGCGACCGCATGCTCCTTGCGTTGCCACTCATCATCCAGTGGCTACAGTCCCAAGGCTACAAACTCGAATCCCTAACCTAAACTATCAACTCTCAACTGTAAACTGTCAACTGTAAACTGTCAACTGTCAACTCCCATGACTCGCTATATTTACATCATCAGCATATTCTTCTTGCTCTTAGCATCGTGCGCCAACCGCGGTCAAGGTCCACAGGGTGGACCACGCGACACCATCTCCCCTGTTGTTCTCAAAGAGGTGCCACTCAATGGCACTCTGCTATTCACAGGCAAGGAGGTGCAGGTGTATTTCGACGAGTATATCCAGCTTGATGATGTAGCCAACAAAGTCCTCATTTCCCCACCTCAGCAGAATCCTCCAGAGGTCAAGGCCATTGGCAAACACCTCTCGGTGGTCTTTATGGAGGAATTGCAGGACTCTACCACCTACACCATCGACTTCGGTTCTGCTATCTGTGACTACAACGAGAAGACGCCGCTCACGGGCTATGTTTTCTCTTTCTCTACAGGCGATGTCATCGATTCGCTCTCCATAT
>Ga0233366_1000605_pt1 | contig 11582 bp, 5 predicted proteins | sample ElkDunMinimDraft_23_FD_191536 | JGI IMG/M metagenome (GOLD analysis project Ga0233366, IMG submission 191536) | Fecal eukaryotic communites from dung pellets of Tule Elk in California, USA - Elk Dung C4 | ecosystem: Host-associated > Mammals > Digestive system > Large intestine > Fecal | place...
TAAAGCAGCCGTAAAAAAGCTAGTATGCCGAGAATAGGCTTTTTAAAGCCTTTCTAATAGACTACCTTTTACTATAATACGACTACTATTCGTAGAGTTCTCGATCGTAGGGCGTTATTACTATATAATAGTATAATACCTTTTACCTTACATCTCGCTTACTAATCAAAATACGGTAATAAAAATAGTACCATTAGAAAGCTCTTTTTAAGGCCAATCTAACACTACTATTTGCAAAAAGCACGGACCTTTATAGGCCGTATAGTAGCCAAGTGTTCGTATTGTATAAGTGGGTGTAAGTGGCTAGCGTAACCCCCAGATCTTGAGTTGGGGCCTTAGACCAGTTTTGGGAAGTTTGAAGCGGGCTCGCTAATTAGCCCACGTTAAGTGGGTCCCTTCCCAACACAGTGTCTGAACCTGAGACTACATATATTATCTTAGTGACGTACTTACTGAGATACCTCGATATTTTTAAAAGCACCGAAACGCCATTTTTTGCTGAGTAGGTATGTTGTTGCTTCATTGTCGAAGCAGGACCTCCGGTCATGAGCTTAGTGGTTAACTATTGCTTTTGGTAAAGCATGTAAGTCTACCCTGTACTAAAGCATTGGATTCAAGCTACATGAATAGTAGTGACAGACTAGGAGAATGGGCATTGGTGTTGTGTTAGGCCATGAGAGCCAGGGTACTAAGAAACGCGCAATAATCCTTAGGTTTGCATATAAGAAGATGACATGTTTCCATCTCTCATTCAAGCAATAGTGATTAAACTGAGTAGGTATGGAAATGAGCACCGCATAATGAGGCTACTTCTGTTGAGTGGTAGCAAAAGTTGAAAAAAAAATTGGTCGCAAACGAATTCGAACCCGGCGCTCTTGCGGAGTGTTACACACATTCAAGCCGGTGCAAGTGTTGGCTGCGGAGAGTGCGCGCAGTTGCCAATACGCCAGCGAGCCACCTGGTTCGTTTTCGTTTCCGATGGGATCAGTGGTTGAGCAGGCTGTTTATGAAGCCAGTGGGCGTGGGCTAGCGGAGTTGAGGGGCATCGGGGGGAGCTGGGCGGGTGGTGAGTGTTGGGATGAAAAGCTCAGACGAAGGTGCTTGCCAGTGCAGGGTAAGTGTGCAGTAAGCCAACACCAACCCAACTTCTGCAAGGCAAGAAGAGTCCATGAGGGGCAGGAGAGGATGAGAGGTGGTCGGCTGATATCCAGCATGCTGTTCATACGCCGGGAGTCAGTGGTAATCAAGGCGTCATTGTTGAGCGAGACAAGTTGAATACCAAGAAGTCCAGACTGACCTTTACTGAGATATGGATGTTCGCTCCTCAAGACCTGAATTAACTACCGTCCTCGTCGCACAGTGGTTCTATACGACCATCTTCAAACTCTTTCCGTACTCTCTGCGAGACCTCATCCCATCTGTCTAGCGCATCTTGTTCGGCGTCAAAGGCGTAGAGTGGTGTATTCTGTGTGCACAAAGTTAGAACGGGTTAGCAAAACACATACGCGGAGCATCGCAACAACCATAGCAACCACCATAGCAACCACCACGACAATGAGGCCTTGCAAGAGCGGGGGCGAAGAAAAAAGGAACTTGGGTAAACTAACTTTGATCTTCACACTCTCAGGATCAATCTCAACATCCCCATCCACATCCTTCAACGCACCATGCCACCGATCCCTCAGGTCCTCCCCAAAAGTCTGACTGACCCTGGTCCGGGGGTACCTCAGCTTCTCATACGCCCTCGTCGCCACCCTGATATCCTCCCTCCCCTCCACCATACCCAAACAAGCCGCAAGCACCCCCGCACTCTCACAAGCCTGACTCGCCCCCTGCGCCGACGTCGGCAGGTGCGCATGACAGCTGTCCCCCAAAAGCACAATCCTGTGCCCCCGTGGACTCACCCAAGTCGACAACGGCTTCCGATAACAAATCTTCCAATCGAGACATCTATCCGTCGCCTTGATGATCTCCCTTACTTGGGGATCCAGATCGACCACAAGCCGACGAACCTCCTCCATGTCCCCCGGCTGGAACCACGACTCGGGCACGTCCCCGTCGTCTTTGTGCGTCAGGATCCAGTTGAACTCGCGCCCTGAGCGGAGCGTGTTCTGCACCACGTGGGTGTCGGGGCCGATCCAAAAGTTGACGCTGTCTCCATTGACGAGGAGTGGGTTGAGGGCCGGGTCGGCGCGCATTTGGGGCGTGGGCTCAAAGTAGGCCCGGAAGCAGGCGTATCCGCTGGATACCGGGTCGTCGCGCGCGCCGAGGACGAGGTGTCGCGCCAGGGACTTGATCCCGTCGCAGGCGACGATGACGTCTGCGGTGATGGTTTCGCCTGAGGCGAGGGTTAGAGACGGCTGTTGGGATGTCTCGGGGTCCGAGTAGGCGACGACTTCGCAGCCCATTCGGATCGGGATGCCGCGCTCGCGCACCCACTTGAGGAAGATGTCGTGGTAGTCGCCGCGGTGGCCGATGTATCCCGCCATGTCCATGAGGGGCTGCTCGGCGAGGACCTTGCCGTCGTGCCAGCGGCGGATCTTCATGGTGGGCGACTGGTTGCCTATCTCTTGGATCTCCTTGACGTGGCAGCCCCATCTTGCGAGGAGTCTGTAGGCGTTCTCGCCCAAGCCGAGGGAGTCGCCGAGACGATGGAACTCGCGTACCTTGTCGAGGACGGCGACTACGTAGTGGCCGTGGTGGTGTAAGGCGAGTGCTGCCGCGCATCCGCCTAAGCCGGCGCCCACGACGACGACTTCAAGTTGCAGTAGTCAATATCGGGAGAGACTTGTATGGCTCTTGCTTAGCTTACCCTGCAAATGAGGATCATGGCTCGACTTCAGTCTCTGATAAGAACTCCCCTTGTGCTCCGTTGCGGAGGCCATTTCGAACTCGGCAGTTATGCTATATGAGGGCGACGAGCCTCTTCACAGAGCAAATGTGTTGGCTTCGTCTATCTCTGTTAACTTCACGAGAGCCGCAAGCCATCAACACTGGGGAAGTGCGGGGATGTAACCCAGTCGTTCAGTAATCCACGGACGGCAGTTTTGCGTCCCTGGAACATTGGTTCCTGATCCCATACCGGCAGAATAGACGCGGGGATTCCCGGGTCGCCATAGTATCGTAAAGCGACAACCCGTGGATACCTCAACCATATCGGGCCTACCCTTACAGCCATCTTGTAGTCCCGCATAATGAATGATTATTCCCTTGAGTAAGCGTCTTTCTTCTCTTTCCTTCCAAGTTCGAGGTCAGAGACAATCACGCAGCATGAAATGGTAAAAAGTTGGCCATCAACATTGGAAGGTTCGTGGGTTCAGTAAACATGACTTACAATCGTCCCAGCATGATGACGATAACACACCACTTGGTGCTGAAGTTTAGAAAGCTTTGTTACCCTTCTCTTATTGACTCCCACTTCGTTATTCTCATAAAAGCTTTAATGCTGCCAGATACTGAAGGTGTGGATGTAAGCCGGCGCAAAGCAGCGGTGCCATACTACGATGAGTAAGTAGTACTCCTAAAGCTCAAGTCATGAAACCAACAGCATGACTTTGGCACTTTGGATGCCCCGTTATCGTTGTGAGTCGGAGTTGAGTTGAGTTGGTTCGGTTCACCACTTGGTGATCATGCCAGCAAGGATGATACTACATCATGAGATACTGGGCTTAAACCAGTAACTGTAGTACACTACAAAGAGAAAGCGACCCGACTAGGGTAGAGCTTCGTTCATGGGTCCTGAAACCGATCATGAACCGACGTGCAGACGTCAGTCGGGATCGATGGACGGCAATCCGAATGGAGGCATTTGTAATATATCAGATATGACATCTCTGTTGGCGCAAAATTGTCCGCACACGAAATAATCTCCGGATCTGAGCACTCGACGGCAAGTGGAGGCATTCGGGATCAGATGCGGCTGGGCTTGGGCCTGGCATATCACCTCCAAATGTGGACGTGTGGGCAAGACGACGAGCGTGCACTCTCAGCGAGATGCCTCGACGGGTGTGTGGGCGTTGCGGGCGTTGCGGGCGTTGCGGGCGTTGCAGGCGTGTGGGCGCCGCGCGGTCGAAGACATGGAAAGCTCCGGCAGGTCGGTGACACAAGCGACTGCAACTGCAACTTCGACTGCAGCCATGCAAGACTGCAAGACTGCAAGACTGCTGCATGACGTCAAGGTCCAAGTGTGAAGTGCCGTCATCGACGGGGAGTCGGAGCAAACCACAACCATCCATCCCGATTCTCGCGTCACAGATCACGATGCGGGAGGTTGTTCTGGGATCGTGCAAATGAAGTCAGGGGCTAGACGACGTCTGGAGTATGCCCTGGGACACTCCCCTTGGATGGAATGTTCTTCTGTCAGGAGGGTATTCGCAGTTATTAAGGAATGTGTTCGAGTCACCTACGTTATACAGCGACGTCAGCGATATTCGGTTCCAGTACTTTTCAACTAGAGCTGTGGTGCTTCCGTCTTTTGGACGTTAGATGATGACTTGACTTTGCATCTTTGAGCGAATGGGATGGGCCTCTTGTTCTCCCACTCTTTTTTCTTTGTCTGATGACGCAGACACAGTCGAGATATTCAGCCGCAAACAAAAAGGAGCCCACTAGGCGAACTGAGATCAGCGTTCCTGTGCAACAGTGACAGTTTCCTGTCGGACACAGACGTGCCGTTGAAACAGCACCCGCCGCACGTGCAGCCGGGGTGCAGCGTCTATTTTCTTTGGGGGAGGAATTGTCTCTCCCGCCGCCCGCGTCGACATGATCGGCAAAAGAGTGTGACGACTGCCTTTTCTCTGCTTGGCAGAGATTGACCGCGTTTGTTTTGGATAACAGATGTACGCATACTGAAGAATCGAGTGATTATGTTTACCGAGCCTTTGCAAAGAACCAAGAAGGTACGAAGTACGGGATACCTCGAAGCCGATGAGCTGAGGGAGACAATGACAATCGCAAGAGCCAAGCGTTGCGACCAGGACCCCGTCGCTAAGGCGGCTCAGCGGGTGGGAACTGCGAAGACCTCAAGGGTCACGAGCTCCAGAAACGCGACTCGACACGAGCTGGTCGTGCGGGGTTTGCGGCTTCAACGGAAAATAGACCACAATTATAGCTGTTCGTGTGGACATGCTTGGAGATTTAAACAATTTCCCCGTTTGTATACGTCTCCATCTTTGTGGTTGAGAATCGCATTGCGAGTTTGACAGGCGTGGAGGGAATTTGATGGAGGAGTCGTCTGCCCACTCTGCCGCGCTGAAGTGGAAAAATCCCCCCTAAAAATTCGATTGGCCCCATCTGGCATCTGCTTAGAGAATTATGCTGGCCCCTAAGCTTCGATATGCTAGGCCGCTTACGGCAAGTCCCTGTGGCGCCCGTCCAAATGACGCGGTAAGCTACGTCATAGGGTGGGCCAAAATCTCCAGTTTACTGGAATCCGTCCAGGGATTGCACTTTCGGATTGCGGATGTGCTTGTCAAAAAACATGGAACGTTGGCCTTCTTAGGTTAGTGGTCAAGACCACTGCCGTGCTAAGGTAGTGCTCTCTGCATCCGCTATCAGAGCTTTTGTCTCGCTTTTTTTCTCCTACCAGCACCAGCAAATCGACGCCTCCATCGAACCCCTCCGCTTGGAATCTCGCGACTTGCAGTTTATTGCACATCCAAAGGTCTGGACCAAAAGCCAAATCCAACCCTCCAATAAGCTATCACGGCAAAGGCCGGCTGTTTTCCCGTTGCGATTACTTACTCCCAAAAAAAGGTAAGGCCTTCTGCTGGCGTCTGCTGGCGTCTGTGGCGTTCACTGGCTCTCCAGGACCCGATGATGAAAGCGATGATAAAACCGGCTGCCTGGATGAAGTGAAGGGATCAATGAGAAACAAAAGACTCCCTAACAAACCTTGACTGCACCCCCACTACAAAGCCCATTGCTTACCAAACCGCATTAAGAGTCAGTCGTCGCTGCGTCACTGCATAATTTGTGCCTTGGTCCTTGGTTCGGTACCGTGCAGCCACCTGACCTCACCCAACCTTCGATCCTCCCATATTACCTAGCCTGTCTCCCCTTCAACGGGCTCCGGCACTATCGCGTCCTCGCCGTCACCATTGCCGCTACTTCCAGTTCTAGCGCAAAGCATTCAAAGACGTTTGAGAGCTGTTTTGATCGACTTTTTTCTCTGCTACTGAAAGTCTGCAACTGCCGCTTCCCCATCTGTGACGACTGCACTATCTTTGTCGTCTTTTGGAGCCCAACTTTAGTCTCCGTCTTACCCCGCAACCGATATCAACGTCACTTGGGAGATTGGAATGGTCAATCGCTGACCCGACTGTCTCAACTTTCGAAATCCAAGCCGACCTGCAGCAAGGGAGGCACGATCAGAAACATTGACTTGATACTTCACATCGATTTAAACAGATATCCTGCAAGGGCCGAACGATTCAGGCGCATAACCAACATTCCCTCTCCCACTAGTCCGAAATCGCCGTTTTTTTTTCGGAGCAGAAACCAGCTCCAGGTCGTCAAGATGTCGACGATACAACAACTCAAGAACTTCATCCGCCATGGTATGTTTTTTTTTTCTAAATTAATGCACTTTCCCCGATTCCCGATCCCTCGGTTTGCGCAAGTTTAACCTGCAGAACGGGAAACTGTGCTTTCCTGCCGCTCTACTGCTAGCCCCGCCTCTCGAGCCGTCTCACCTTGTGCATCTGATACTGATATAAGTGTTTATTGAACAGGAAAGCAAGCTCGGGCTGCTCAGCCAGACGATTCAGCGCGCAAACATGAACATTCGCCGCCGCAACAACAACAGCAACAACACCAAGCCCCCGCGAAGAACATGACCGCCCAAAACTCAGCACCCGAAATCGGTGGTTCACCCCCACGAAACCACCAAGCTCCCAACCCTGATGCCTACTCTGTCGCCGCCGTCGGTGATGCCCAGAACCGGGCGGCCCAGGCAGGACATGCTGCTGCGCACCACGCTGAAGCGAACCAGGCGGTGAATTCCAAAGCTAAGAGCAAGCGGATTCCCGACGACAATATTGCAAAGCTGGTTGCCGAAGAGAATGCGAGCAAGAGCAAATTTCCTAAATACCCCGGTCTTGAACGGTGGGAGCTTCTCGAGAAGATGGGTGACGGAGCATTCAGCAATGTTTATCGAGCACGCGATTTGGAAGGGAATGCCAGCGAGGTAGCCATCAAGGTTGTTCGCAAGTTCGAGATGAATAATTTGCAGGTATGTGGCACATCTGGGACGCCCAGGCACCATTCCTCTTCCTCTTCCTATTCTTTTTGCTTTAGCTTTTCTTTCCCCTTTCGCGTTCTTTTGCTTCTCAGTTTCCTTTACCAACTCGGCTCGTCCCGTCTTAGAGCAACAAACATCTTCATCCGGACTTTAAGCCAAAGGCCCCCAGGGCTGCAGAGGTGCGAGAAATTTCTATTATTTTCTTCTATCTTTCCAGTTGCGTTCACAGTTTTGTGAATAAGCAGGCTTTTTAGCTTGTTTTTGCTTGTAACAAACGCACTGGGTGCAAGAGTACGGAAAAAGATACTGACCATGGTTGATGGTGATTCAGAGAGCGAACATCTTGAAGGAGGTGCAAATCATGCGCCAACTCGATCACCCGAATATCGTCAAACTTGTCGATTTCACCGAGTCCCGACAATACTACTACATCATCCTTGAGCTGGCGCCTGGTGGAGAGTTGTTCCACCAGATTGTTCGGTTGACTTACTTTAGCGAGGATCTTTCAAGACATGTGATTACACAGGTTGCTAAAGCTCTAGAGTACCTCCATGAGGAGAAGGGTGTGGTCCATCGGTAAGAAATCTTTTACGCCCCAGCCGACAGCCGCTGACCGATGCTAACCTGCCCCTTCCAGTGACATCAAACCCGAGAACATTCTCTTCAGCCCAATACCCGTTGTTCCTTCCAAGCACCCGAAGCCCAAACAGCCAGGTGATGAAGACAAGGTTGATGAAGGCGAGTTTATCCCAGGAATTGGTTCTGGTGGTATTGGACAGATTAAGATCGCCGACTTTGGTCTTTCCAAGATTGTGTGGGACAACCAGACCATGACTCCTTGCGGCACTGTAGGGTATACGGCGCCCGAAATCGTCAAGGATGAGCGGTATTCCAAATCCGTGGATATGTGGGCCCTAGGCTGCGTGCTTTATACTCTCCTGTGTGGCTTCCCGCCATTCTACGACGAGAGCATCGAGGTTCTTACGGAGAAGGTTGCCAAAGGCCAGTACACATTCCTCTCACCATGGTGGGACGACATCAGCAAATCAGCACAGGATCTGATTTCACATCTGCTATGCGTTGACCCGGAAAAGAGATTCACCATCAAGGAGTTCTTGGCACACCCATGGATTCGCAACTCTGGACCGACACCACGAGATGAGAGGAAAGCACCCGCTGCGGACGGCCATCTTCGCGCTTTTGATGCAACGAAGCTTGTTGACGGCGATAGGCGCTACGACTTCCGTTCACCAGGCGCAGTCAATCTCCGTGAGGTCTTTGACGTCGGTTACGCCGTGCATCGCCAAGAGGAGGAAGGCAAACGCCGAAAGCAAATGGCGAGCAAGGCTGGCGTTGATCGCCTGGTCGGTCTCAGTGAAGCATCCGAGGAAAGTGAGGATACGGATATGGAAGGCCACCAGACTTCAAAGAACAGGGGAGTGGCCGCGCAAGGCGCGACTACCCAGCTCGAACAAGGCATGCGAAACACGCAGATCAGAGATCATCAAGAGCATCGTGGCCGAGATCGCGAGAGAAAGGCACATCCTCCACCCGCCGCCGCGGAGCCGAAGGGATATGGTCAGCACTCGGCGACTGTCACAGCTGCTGCGAGACAACAAGTACGTGAACGCAACCGGCAAAAGGGTGCGTTTGAGTTGAACCTTGACGGCGCAACATTACTTGGACGAAGAGGCGTAAAGCCATTAGCCAGAGTCGCTTAGGATGCCGACAGAAGAGAGTGTGGCGAATGTGAGGTGCCTTTTTCTAAGCAGAAAGCACGAAGCTTGTCGTCGCCTAACGTGCAAGCATGAGCCCGGCGCCGCTCTGGCAGGCCTATTGCATGTTATTCCGACGTCCTGTCTCATGACTTGGCGATATGAAGATTTATGCAGTTATGAGTGTGTCAGGATGTCCTTTTAGGGACAGTTCGGATGTGGTTTGATGACAACAGGTCAACATGACTCGGTTGGGATTGGTGGTTTATTCTGGTGCCCGAATCGTTAGGAGCCAAAGGGTGTCTTGGACGACACCGCCTTAGGGAGCAAACTTTTCTTCTTCTGCAGCATCTTATTGTTCTTCAGCCTTCCTCATCGGGATGGGCATCATTATTTCGGTTTTAGGTAGAGGTGTTTTATACGCACATCGGCATACATAGTCACAAGTTTGACAGAGTGGCCGCAGGAGTTATCGCTTAATACATAACATCTCCACACATTCATGTCGCATACATGTCAACGGTGTTGTGGTTTATCATCGCCATCTAGCAACCCTAACCCAACGCATGGCAAGATCAGCGGGCTTCTAGAAAGGGATGAAGATATCGATAACACCATCGTCGGGCCGATTTGCGACTCGATAGGATCTTCAAGCGGGTGATCCCTCACCCTTGCTTCGGGCCACTTGCTTGGCTACTGCTCTTCAGCAGTCTTCTTCGGTGAGTTGCGATTGCCTTTTGCAATACTATGATCCTTTCATTCCCCAAGGCTGCTGTACCCATGGCTGATCATTGTGCCTCTGATAGTCTGCTGGATCGCAGGGAAATCCGATCACTGAGGCAAAAGACATGCGGGCAACAATAATTGATGCGATATAGTTGGAACACCAATATCCAGCGCCATGGCGACAAACGACCGAGTGGGCATGCCTCATGATAATCTCCAAAGGGACTGAGGCACGTCTAGGATATATAACAGCCGGTTGTCAACCGTCATGATCACCTTTCTTTTCTATCCTTCATCCACTCATCACTTCCCCCATTGGATCATCTCCTCTCTGTCAACTCATTACTCTTGTCATCTTCACTCTACTTACTACACTTCTCTCCTTTTTAGTTCAAACCTATCGCCCTCTCTTCTTTACATCTCAATAATCTCCTACACAACAACACTTGCTACATCAACAAGCAACCATGGCGCTGCTAGTCCCCAGAGCCCACGTTGCCCCCCCTCCAAGCCTCAATGTTCTTCCCGGCCCTGGTAATGTCTGCAAGGTCGACCTGACCGGCCTCTTCCCGGGTTGCGGCTCGATCGAGATCGGCATCGTCGGGCAGCCTCACGCGGTCGATGTCCAGCCGTCGACGATTTGCATCACGCCTACTGCGCCGGCTACGCCCACGCCTACGCCGCCTGCTAATGGGGGCGGTGGTCCTGGTGGATCAGGAGGGTATCCCTATCCTCACCCGGGTAATGGTGGCGGTAACGCCCCTCCCAATAACGGCGGTGGTAACGGCGGCGGTGGTGGTGCTTATCCTCCTCACGGCGGCAACGGCGACAACAACGGGGGTAACAATGGTGGCGGTGCTTACCCTCCTCCTCCTCCCCCTCCGGGCAACGGCAATGGTGGTAACAACGGCGGTGGCCCTCATGGCCCCGGCGGTCCCGGTGGTCCATCTCCTCAGCAGCCGCCCAACAATGGTCCTCCGGCCTATCCTCCCTACCCTGGCGGCGGCGGCAACGGCGGATACCCTACCACCTTGGTTCCGGCTCCTGTGCAGACCACTACTTGCACCACGACTGATAGCAATGGACGCCCGACGCACTATCCCACTCCTCCTCAGCAGCCGCAGCCTCCTAACAATGGTGGCGGCGGTGGTGGTGCTCCGGGGTATCCTAACCCTGGTCAAGGAGGCGGCAATGGCGGTGGAGGGCACAATGGTGGTGGTAACAACGGAGGTGGGAACGGGGGTGGAAATGGTAACAACAATGGAGGTGGCAGCGGCAACGGCAACGGCAATGGTCAACACGGACCTGGAGGCTGGCATGGAGGATGGCCTGGCCATGGTCAGCCCGGCAACGGCAACGGAGGCAACAACGGCGGCACTCCCGGCACTCCGGGAACCCCACCCCCCGCAGTGTGCGCCAACCCTCTCCTCGACATCTCCATCGACCTCCTCAGCCTCAACATTGACATCGAATCCTACCTCGAACTCGCCGGCCTTCTGGACGACACTATTTCGGACACGGTCGGTGACGTCCTCGGTGATGTTCTCCCAGGCCTCGGCGGCGGCGGTGATGCTGACGACGCCGACACCACTGCTCTCCCGACCACTCTCACGCAGCAGTACCGCACCCGGTGCAACCGCTCCTTCGCCGGTATCCCCGGCGGTACGACCATTACTGCCACTGGTCCCGTCGACTGTCTGCAGCGGTGCGAGGCCGAAGCGATCCGGCGCAGCTTGCAGCTGGGGACCCTCAATGATTGCCTGGGCGCGACCGTCGATCGGGATCTGACGGTGAATAACTGCTTGTTCTTTGTGGGCGACGAGGATGAGATTCTGGATTTGAGTCTTGCGGTGGAGAGTGATGACAGTGATTCTTTCTGCAGGGGGTGCTAAACTGCTAAT
>Ga0233366_1000607_pt1 | contig 11576 bp, 9 predicted proteins | sample ElkDunMinimDraft_23_FD_191536 | JGI IMG/M metagenome (GOLD analysis project Ga0233366, IMG submission 191536) | Fecal eukaryotic communites from dung pellets of Tule Elk in California, USA - Elk Dung C4 | ecosystem: Host-associated > Mammals > Digestive system > Large intestine > Fecal | place...
GGGGGGGGGGGGGGGGTTGGTACCTTTGCACACCCACTTCCAGAAAATGCAGCTTACGTTGCCTTTTTGTCCATGTTATCGTTGAAGCAAGAACGACTGAAAATGGAGGAGGGGGCTGCGACAGGTTGCAACTCGACCCCGCGGCCGCTGCTGCCAAGACGACCCCGGGTAGGTAGGTTTCAACGGGACTGGGCGCGAGAACCTTTTGCTTGGCGCCTTCTTCAACGATGGCTGCCGACCATTGTCAACACCAGAATCGGTGATTTTAGCCGCCTTGGAAAGGAAGGATGATATTAGTGTTGCAAACGTATCAAAAATTACAGCTCTAGAAACTTGGAATATAAATAATTTTTCACATGATATCAACGATTCTTTTTCAAGCCCTTTAAGTGCTTTCACTGTCCCGAAGCCATGGTTCCCTGTAAAATGTTAAGCTGCCTCCAGCAAGCTTGGCGATGCCAAGTCCGCTTTCCCGCACCCCCACAGGGCTGATCGGGACGGGACACTAGGTACCTCTAGCGACCCCACCTTGTTCCTTCGACCTTCGTTAACTCCCGGATTTGGCGTGAGGATGGCATCTCATTTCTCTGCACAGCACATTCGGATCAATGCCATCTTACTGTTCTACGAGCAAAAAAAAAAGACACTTGTACGATACGAAAGACACACCCATACAGCCCTTAGAAGGCACTACTACCTAGGTATCCCACCAGTGAAGGCTACCTTATTCGAAGGGCCCTTCATGAGTGTCGAGTTGTCCGACCCAGTAGACTGACCGACGGTGGACCTTTAACAAGGGAACCCACTACATATTCATGGGAGATCTACCAAGTACCGCAACGTAAGGCAACCGTTTCTCGACACATCCACCAAGCAATCCCTTCCGTTATGCCTATTGCGAGGCTTCAAGTGAACTGGGGGGTAATTAGCGGAGACAAACGGCAGTTGCCGAATACAAGCCTGTCTAGACCAGGGGCCCCCCCTTGTGCTTACTATCTTTATAAAAAAAGAGAGGGCAAAATATGAAATGACTTGTTGGTCCAATGTCATGACCACTGCACACCAAAGGACGAGGCCATTCTTCTCAGACTGGTCTGGGGAAACTCATCCGGTGTGTGTGGATGTGACGGTTTCTTTTCTCTTTTTCGGACCAGCTCTCCTGATCCTGATCCAGACAGGCCCCGGCCTGGATTTCCGGACGACACTTCAGCTTGGGATCAACAGAGATGAAGGGGGGGGTGAGAGACTGAGAGAAGTGAAGACGAGGATGATTAGTCTGGGGATTCATAATACTACCTTACTCACAAACTACCCTATCTTCATCTCTTTGTGTCAAAAAGAAGACAGGATCAGGGGAGGAATCAAATGTTTCCGGAGTCGAAGGACCATCCCACATTTTCACACACACACATCAGAAGGGAAACATACGCCGGTGACTTACTTGTGTGTGTGTGGCGGCACAGGCCTCCGGAGATCAGTTGATGGGGGCGCGATTGCAATCGGACGCTGAGTAGGTAACATCGGACCGAAAATAAAAGAGTCATGAAAAAGATAGAGCGGGAGAAAGAATCTTGTCACGGACCTAAAAGAAACCTGGAAGACAAGACAATATCTTCGCCGAGTCGTTAAAGATTCGCCCTCCCGAGTCGAGTAATTAACTCCGCAAAAGCAACATTTTACTAACAATCACTAATTACCTTATCCATGTCCAGTCCTGAAAAGAGAAAGTCACCTGCTACCTTAGGTAATCTCATATATACGAGATTCAATACCTACATATATAATACGCCGTACAAATCTCATCATCAACCTCCCGCCATGACGTCCGGTCTCTCTACCTTCTCCTTCCCCAACGGTGGGGATGGATGGGGGGCGGTTGTGGGGAAAAAAATCAAGAGTCGGTTTTGGTCTGATCACACCCAGAATCCGCCCCCCCCATACATACTGCTGTGTGTGTGTCTGTGTGTTCGCATTTCTTGACACGCGTTACATGGGGTTACCCGTCCCATTCCGTGGAGCTAGCCATTTGCGTTTTGCAGGAGTTGGCATCCGATGATAGCTGCGCACATCCTTGGCCCTTGGGGGAAAAGGTGATGGGGCGTTGAATAGTTGGGGCGAGATGATGTTCTCCATACAGTGTGAGCGTAGGTGACCTCGTTTAGAGCATCTTCCAGTCTAAGTTGAGTTGGCATTCTATTACACAAACACATGTTTGTTGGAGGTACTAGACCCGGTCTTCTTCGCCATTGAAAGCATTGGCATTTGCATCAACGAAGCCGAAGAAAAAGTAGTCGACGTGTGTCCCAAGATCATCATACACACCACCACACATAGTAATCTTCATACATGCACACATATATACGCAAAAGAAATACCATCTCACAAAACACGATAGGAGACCACACCAGGGAAAAAACGTGGAAAGTAGAACTTTTCTGGAATTCACTGCAAGAAAATCGGCCAGGATAGATAAAAAACCAAACGCCGTGATCTAGTGTGACCTGTCCTGTCTGTGCCTTTCCGGTAGAAATCAAGATGAGATAGAATTAACGCCAGTAAACGCCCATGATTTGATCCCTCCTGCCCTCCCATCTTTTCGGGTGATATGTGCCAGTGTTCTGGTTTCTGTTCCCGGGGAGAGAGAAACCTTAACCCAGTCCTGTATGTAAGTAAAAGTACTTCCCCTCCTCTCCCTTTTTCGGCAAAAGAAGGAAAGAAAACAATGCCTAGAACTCCGCAACCTTAGTACCCTCCCGTTACATATCCCTTTGCAGTTCCATTCTTTCCTTCCCGTTTTGCCATGATCCCTCGATGTCGGGTCTCGAAACGCAAAACACTGAAATAATGAGAGAAATGGTATAGTAATGCGCCCCAGTCCCCAAGGTCGCGAGACCATTCAGTAGACCAGGGTAACGAAAAACAAACCCCACGAAAAGCAAATAAAACAAATGTAAAGTAGAAGTGACGATTTGAGAAATAAGAAATACGCTCTTGCAACCTCCAGTTATCAAACCTGAGAGGCCAAAAAGCAAGCACCAAAAATGAGTCAAATACAAAATACAAAATCAGCGCTGGATTTAACCCACCCTACCCAACCCCCAAATTTCCCAGAGACTTTTCTCAAACGGACCGAACAGTCCAAACCATGGTAGGAAACCGTCCCCATGGGCTTTCAGCGCATACACAAAAATGAAAGATAAGACCATCTGTGTCGTTCTCAACTCCATCCCGTTTCCATCCAAACCACCGCCCACCCTCCCTGCCGTTTGCCTATGCCAAGCCGAAGAAAGAAAATAATGATAGAACGAGTGTAAAGAAGTGAACTCAATGAAAGGCGGCCAGTCAGTCCGTTGTTGGTGCCACCATTGACTACTAGTAAGCAAAACCTCTGTGGCAAAGGCAATGCAGTTGTTTGCAGTTCATGATGTAGACATCTCTTGCTGTATCCCAATGCGGTTTCCTCCTTTTTTGTTGATGGTGACACGACCCAGTACTGAGGAGCCCACTGGGTAAGTGTGCCTGGTATCTGTTCCGACCTGATGTGATGAATCCAAGCTTGTCCTATATACTGTACCAGATGATGATGAGGCCGAAAGATCTTGATTGCCAGTACCACACAAAGCCGTTGGGCCTCTTTGTGTGGGAGGATGGTAGGTCTCATCTTCTAGGAAAAGATCATCGGAAAATCCAGTCATCAACCCGTACATTAGATATCCCATCCAAGTGGGGGAGTATAGAAGCGACGTAATTCGGAATGAAGAGAAGGATAAAAGAAGAGATAGGACCAAGGTAATCCTGAAGACAGGAGAAATGCTGGTAACACATGCTCATTGAGTGATGTTGATATTGCTGCTGCTGATGATTGCTGCTTTGCCGTACTTGGTTTTAATGACGATGAATGATACCGGTCTCTTTCATTAAATGGGAGAAGTAAACGAAAAAGAAGTTTCGGTGAGCCCCATCACCGTGCAAAACAACTGAAGGCCAAGACGTGCAACGCCAAACACAATAAAGAAGAAAGATGTGCGTTCCGGCTTGCTCTATGTTTGCCGGTTCGTGACCTCCAACTGTTCAGGACAGCAAGCAAAGTCAACTGTGGTGAAAAGGTATGGCCATAGCAAGTCATGCATGGCAAAGAATTAAAAGTGTGGTAGTGGTTTTAAGCAAGCTAAAATGGCATTGGCAAGAGGTTAATGGATAGATTTAGTGGTTCCCATGCATATCAGCCTCTTGGATACGACCCACGCCACTCAACTGAGGCGACGGGACATAGGAAGAAGATGTCTGAGACCGCATGTGATGAGGCTGGTAGGGTGCCGAAACAGCAGGAAGGCTGCTGGCAGTGCTGCTGGAGGTGCCCTCATACTGGAGAGGAGGGGTTGGCAGGGGCTCCAGAGCTCGTGGGACGACGGGGGTGCTCTGATGGCGCATGTGCTTAGCACCGCCACCATAACCCATGCCGTGCTGCTCTCCTGCGGTTTGATAGTAGGGGGAGTGGGAAGCGTATGACGAGGAGTATGGCTGCTGCTGGTACTGCTGCTGGCGCGGAGCATAACCGTCATAGTAAGCATTCATTCCATTGGACATGGAAGAGGTGGTGGTGTTGTAACCGCTCTCGGTCTTCAGATATCCGGGAGTATACGCAGCGCTCTCGGTCTTCACATATCCGGGAGTGTACGCAGCAGTCGATGCCGGCGGATAACCAGACTGGGTCATTGGGGGGTATCCCGCAGTGGTGTAGTTGCTTGAAAGTCCAGTTCCGTAGCCGTTGGAATAAGGAGCGGCGGTGGATGCGGGATAAGGGAGACCTCCGTTGAAGGTGAATTCGGAGTTCGAGCGGGCATGCGAAGGGCGAGGTCGATAGTCGTCAAACCCAGTCGACATTTGCTGCGTGTTGTCCAGGTGCGTGGCCGGAGGAGCAAGACCCTGAGGAATCGGCGCCGGGAGTGGACCCGTGGCTGGTACAAGGTGCTGGCCGTAAGAGGAAGCAGAGGTCGCAATGGTATTGTATCGATCGCCATAATAGTCGTTCTCCGACTGGTTCTCCCTGATATTTTCGAACGTAGGTCGATGGCCGATAAGAGGCACACGCCTAGTCATCGTAGGAACAACGCGGTCAGCACTGCGAGGCGGCATGCTGGGCAAGGTCGGACGGTCGGTGTAATACTCGTCGTCGCCCGCCCGGTGACGCCTCTCAAGAGGAGGTGAATACTCGTCCCCATAGCTGCTGACATTAGGCTGGCTAACACGACGATTCAGAGGAGGAGCCGGACGGTGCTGCTCAACACGGTCAGGGCCACCCATGGACTGGGACCGCTTGTGACCTCCGTTGTTCATCTTGCGTCGAGCATAGGTCCTGGCCTTGGCGCCATCCACATCTTCGTTCGAGATGTTGGGAAGGATCTCGATGTCGGGGATCTGGGGGAGCTCATTGGACAAAACAGCGCTCTTAAGCTGCTCTGCAATGGACGTGATCTCCTCGGTCGAGTAACCATCGCCGCAACGGTCAAGCAGCCACTGGGGGACAGCGGTGCCATTGTTCCAGGCGCGGTTGACGGTGGCAGGATCATCCTCGTACTCATCATCGTCATCGTCAGACAGACGACGCTTCTTGCTTGGGGCGGCGAGACGCTTCTTATGGGCAGCTTCCTCGAGTCGCTTCTGCTCACGCTTGCGGATGGCGAGAGTCCAGTCACGAAGGATGCCAGGATTGCCGTCGCGCTGGTTCATGTCGCTCCACGTTTGCACCCTCCTAATGGTGTCCAGGACCAGCCTGCACTGAGCCAGGGCATATGCATGCGGGCTTCGGTAGCGGCTTCGCTGATAGTGCTTGCGACAGTAGTGAACCCACACAAAATCCGGAATGCTGCGAGTGCAGAGCTTGTTACGCCCGAAGATATGTGAGATCGCCTTCCGGTAGGGTGCCTGCGTGTCGCAGTTGTCGATGTGCATGCAGTGTATTTTTTGGGACTGAAGTTCCCGTTCAATTGCTGAGGTACTTGGCGGAGAGGGCATATCCGTGAGTTCCTCGTCGGAACCCGACGGGGCTGGGCTTTCATCCATACTGTAGGGTTGAGGATGGGAATTGTAATGAGACTGCGACGACATGGGTGCTTGGTCGGGAATGGTTGCAAAAGATTGGGAGAAAGGCGCAAGTGTTGTCATACCCTGAAAGTCCGGAGCAGAGACGGCGCGCTTATGAGCTCTTGACGGCGAACTGTCTGCGGAAAGCGACGAGTTGAAGCCAGTCTTGAGGTTGGGCGGGCTGCCGCAGCGATGTCAGTATATATTGTCGAGGAAAAAATGTAGAAATTTAGAAGTTTTAGATGAAGCCGCAGCACAATGCAACAGATGACGGTCAGATGGTGAAGAGTAAGGAAGACAATAGCGCAGTGGTGCTCCGTCGCAAGAAAACGGTCACTTGTATTGTGTGCGCGTGGGGCTCGGTTATTGTCGTCCCTACGTGGGCAATGAATGAATGAATGGGGCTAGGCCTGGGAAATGAAGCGCAACGAAGTGATTCAGGGCAGGTACTCCCGCCGGAGTGCGCTGGATGACGGAGGAGAGCGGCCGGGTGAACCGTGCCCATGGCAGTTTCGAGGGGCAAAGACCAGACGAGGAAGGTGCGTGAACGTCGGGAACCATGGAGCTCCGTTTGCTGCGTGCCGCAGCCCGTCCCAAAGGTGAATGGTTTGTGAACGCTGCCTGAGGAGGAAATGGGAAGGGGTTGGCAAAGAAACAGGCGAGGCAGGTTTGCAATGCCGCTTTTCTGCGCGAAGCAAAGTGCGCCTGCCTTCGCAACTGAGGAAGGGAGATAGATAGCAGATATCGAAGATATCGATGCGCCGAATGATTCCTGGCCAACCATTTTCGGTGCTTCATCGGTGGGAGTGGACATTGTGTGATTTTGATCTACTCGATAACAGAAGAAGCGCATGGTGTTTTGGAAGCGTTGGAAGCTGCGAGCACAGGAAGTCGCGACGAACAACCCGTCACTCCCAGTTTCTGAAGCAACTCCACCACCGGGACGATATATGTAGATGCACTTGCATTGGAACAGACGGCCATATGGAAAAATTGGAAGAGATGAACGCTTGAGATGCTCTTCGGGTAGAAGGCATCGCGGATTGAGGCAACTTGATGAATCAGGATCAAGGGGGAACGGCAATGATGGAGGAGGGGCTGGTGATTTTGTGTAAAGTCTCTTCGTCCACCATCATATTGACAAACTGCACTTGCTAAGAAGCAATTCCGGGTGTAGTCTGTGATATTGAGGCATGAAGCAAAACATAGGGGGTTGTAAATGGCCAGTCGTTGTAGGAGTGACTGTGTAGCCATGTCGTTGGAAGGGAGGCTCGTGCATCGGGAAGATCCGCAAAACATAAGGTAAAAAGGTAAAATAGGGGGGAGTGGTGCACGCCAGAATAAAGCCAATTGCAACAACTTTGAACCTAAAATGATAACATCACCAAAAACAAAATCTACAACAACAACAAACATAAAACTTACCTTCCAGAGATGGATGGACCCCGCCTAATAATAACCGCATCTGATGGAGACCCCGGGCGCCGGGGAGGCACCAACTCGGTCGGGCTGATGCCGCCTTCCGAAGAAGCTGAATCGTCTAGTGTGCGCCGAATTGGTGTAGGAGACGATTTATCCGGTCCGACAAAGGAGGGAGCATGGACATGATGGCTGTGAGTGCGTGAGATATTACTGTTAAATGCTCCCCCGGTCTCCATCTTTTCGGCTACCGTTCTCGGCTCAAGTGTGATATCGGTAAAAAGCGTTGCAAGAGGCTGAAATTCGCTGACCGTTGATAGTGAAGAAATTCGCGAATGAGCGACAGAATTGGAAGACGAGGTACCGGTGTAAGAGGAGAGGCTGCTCCTGGAATCCGAGAATTTATGGTTGTTCGACTTGGGGCTGTCCGATCTTTGGCAGTCGGTCGGTGATTCACTGTAATACGCCTGCCTGGTAGTGGATGGGTTTTGGATCGATTTTGTATCAAGTGTCAGGGGAAGCGAGTAGCCATTGGCATCCCAAGGCGTCCGATTCCTGCTGGGTGACCCGGATCCACTCGTTCGTCTGGAAGGTGTTCGCTCAGGTGAGGGGGTGTGAATGGCGGTGGAAGAGGCAGTTGTCGCTCCCGTGGCTGACGGAGTTGAGCTGTCTATTGAGTCTCTCCGCTGCAATGCTGCGGAGGACGAGTTTAATAGAGAGGTCACGTCCATCGTGATAGAAGCTGCTCGGCCAAATTCAGGGGGGCAACTTGGAAATCCGATTGCAGTGTCCTCCAGTCGTCGGCACTCGTGATGAACAATAAGGCCAGGCTGGATTTTGATGACAATCTCTCGAGACACCAGATGAACGTAGTTGCGTCCTTAATGACAAATCGGTGCAGTCCTCAACGATAAGAGTCACAGACCTCGGCCGTCAAACAGGTTTGTTGACCGCTTTGGCCCACGAGGTCATCCAAAGCCTTGTTGTAACCCCTCTTTCCGGCAATTGGGATGAAAGGGGTTCTCCTTAGGAAAAGCGAATCGAGAGATGGCCGGTCCGTGTGGGAGTCCTTTTGAATCGGCACCCAAGTCGAAGTTGGTCGAATCAAAACCCAGGCGTTGCTGACCGTCACAACGACTTTGAGTCGTATTCTTCTAGCCACCGGAAATTCCCTTCCACACTGTCCGTCTCTTCTGCTCAGTCGTCCCGCGAGTTCGGTCTATCGGTCGGATCCCTCTTCCAAGGATACCGAAGCGCCAAAGGTTGGTCCCGAGTGTCTTGTTGTTACTCCGGTCCAGGTGCCCACAACTTATATCTCGCTTAGTCGCCTTTTCTTCCTTGGCAGATATCAGAAGCTACCTCTCCACGAGTATAGTAAGCAAGACAAGAACACTCAGAGGTACACTTCTGCGATACACCTGCTGTCGTCGATAGCTCGTCGTGCTGCGGTCCCAGATGAGTGTGCTGAAGAGAGAGTACCCTGCGAGATATCTCCAAGTTCCAGTGTCGCGGGAGATCGTCCAGTTATTCTTCTCCACGGAGCCGATGCGATGATGGAGAGTTGACAACCTGAAGGATTATCAGGCACAGCTATAGGATCGACGTTTGAAGTTCGCACTGACAGTGCCACAGACAGTTGGAAACACCCGAAACACCAGTGATCCAGGGATGCGATTAGGTAGGTAGCCCGCTCGTTCCAACCGTTTTGATAGAGAATATGTTCTCTTTGCTGATGACTTCCCGACACGACAGTGTATCGTATCGCTATAGGTACAAGACAGAAAGTCCTGCCAACTGCTGTGTGTGAAGATAAAACAAAAGGCGAACCGGGCCGGATGAGGAACTTTTTTTTGCCAGCCCCGCGGCAGTTGTCGAAGACTGGAGGAGTATAAAGGAAGGGCTGTGAGGATACCAGCCTAGCGTTAGTGGTGTCTACACAAACATATCATGGACAACCAAAAAACAAAAGAAGAACAACCTGTTGCTTCACAGAAGGCAGAGGCACCGCGTTGGTGTTGGTGTTGGTGTTGATGATACCGTGGCAGTCGTGATGAGGGATCAGTCGAGACAGTCACGTCTGGGCGTGGCGCTTTGGGGGTGAATGAAAGGAGCTGGTATCAATCACCGAGCAAGAAGCACAAGCAAAGATAGGACGAATAATAGACCAGAAAAAGGAATGGACTGATGGGTTGGGGAATAGGGCTGTGCTCCTGATGCATGAATCGAGGGTACAGTCCGAAGACAGTATGTGTTTGGATTCTTGCCCAGAAGGGTCAAATGTGGGATAACCGGGGAGGGGAGCAGCACACATAGAACTCCTAGCCCGGGCCTAGTCACGCTGAGAGAGATGTTCTGAGCCGAGCTGGAGTCAGCCGAGAAGCCATGGACGGCGAACCCGGGGAAGACTACCAGGCAGGTCCCAGGAGCAACCAAGGGCGTAACTGCAGATGGAGGGTAGGCAGGACGGGAGCGGCGAACAGAGTTTCTGCTGCTTGCGGTGCCGCGAGGAAGACCTCGCGTTATGCATTGGAGAGGGTGGTTAGTCCATGTTTAGGCTTCCCCACAGTAGCTTGAGTGGGTGCGAGTGCGGGCACAGGTTCCAGATATCCCCGACTGGCTGCCCCTGTCGTAGTATTGATCTAGGTTGGCGGCGGGTGTGGTTTGCAGTAAGTTAATCCTCGAGGATTGGGATTCCTGGTATTAGAGATAGTCTATATGCCGGCCGTTTTGGATGGCTCCTTTGGCGCCAGATTGGACCACCGTTGATCATGGCGTCAGATGCTCGTCTGAACCACTCCCCAGATCCCCACAGGGGACTGTCCGAGCTAGGGCTCAGTTTCCAATGCACACCAGCTCAACCCATCGGACAGCAAGGCACCCTGTGCCTCTGGCCAATCCTCTGAAAATATAATAGCAGTCCATATGTGCGGGAGGGCAAAGGTGCCGAGGCGCAGCGTCTGCAAGGATCGGCAAGCTGAGACCCTGGGACGGGGCGTGAAACCTTTTGGTGAGAAGATGGGTTTTGACGGGGACTGGGGACAAGAAGCAGAGCAGAGTACGCATCTCTTCTCTGGCGGCCTGGCTCAGCGGGGCAGCTTGAAGCTGGGTAAACAGTCATGGGCTCTCTCCTTCGTCTTGGGCGGTAGACTCCGGAGCAAGACGAGAACAAAGTGTGGTCGGCATGTAGTCATTGGACAGGCCCATACACGTGTAAACTATGGCTGGCCTTGGCAGTAGTATGGAAACGGACGGAGTTCTGCAGCAGGGAGGAGAGCACGTACAGCTACATCCACAACTCGGATACCAGTTGCGAGTTGCGACCACCCAGGAACGCGCCTGGTGCTATCTGTCTACATAAGGGTAGAAGACTCACAACCCGTTTGTGTGCGCACAGCTAGGTGCTTCGTCAAGGAACACCAAAGTCGCAAAACAACGGGAAAAGAACAGCCTAACGGAATCGAATGGAAGAACACCGCAGTAAAGTCATAACGTTGCGGCGTAACGCAATGCCCCATGGAAACGGAGCCGTTGTTGCGGCTAATTCAGTAGTGTCCATGCAGCCACGCGAGAGTACCTGGTACCCTGAGCGCGGACCGAAACCTTGGCGAGTGGCTCAAAGACGTGCTCCGAGATCCCTCTGATGAACCTGTCTACCGTATTTGTTCAGATGCCTTTCTCCATGATAGTCTTATTGCTGTAAGGAGCCCAATATAGCATCATACCCCTTTAACAATCGGTTGAAAGCGGTGATGGCGGCTTCCAGTGATCGGTTTTCGTATATGTATGATGCTGACCAGGCGCTGTCGGATCTCACCCGTCACAACCTGGTCGGAAATAGAGTATGCTCCTGGTTGTTGCTTCTGCTTCGACAGCTCAAGGTGGCATCGAATTGGTCAAGGTTCTTGCTTCAACTTTGCAGTTTGGGTATATTTGGGAGTCTGACTCTGCGTGGCACCCACCCCAAGGAACGTATCACGGAACCGCACCGGGCCTCAACTGTCGGCCGACCAACGACGCAGACAAGCCAGCGCCGATGGCGTGTGGTGGTAGTAAAAGCCCACGATAGGTAGTGC
>Ga0233366_1000609_pt1 | contig 11564 bp, 14 predicted proteins | sample ElkDunMinimDraft_23_FD_191536 | JGI IMG/M metagenome (GOLD analysis project Ga0233366, IMG submission 191536) | Fecal eukaryotic communites from dung pellets of Tule Elk in California, USA - Elk Dung C4 | ecosystem: Host-associated > Mammals > Digestive system > Large intestine > Fecal | place...
AACCTTGAAATTGCAAAAGAGGTTTATGAAAAATATTTTGAGTTAAAAGCTGAAAGATCTGGAACTGGCAGCAGTTCATTATCAGAAGATGAAGAATAATATACGTTCTGCCTTCTTACTGAATACCTGACAAAAGGTAAAGTACATTCCAAAAGTTAGAGTTAAGAAACTAGCTGAAGTGCTCCCTGTCAAGTAGACAGAGGAAATATGAGAAATGCTTATACGGCTTGAGCCCGGAATTCCAAGGGGCTCAAGCCGTTCTATTTTTCTTGATATCGCTCTGCATTATAAAAGGAAGTATATCCTCCAATTGCTTCTTCATATACAGCATATTTATATAGTTTTCCAATAAGAACGAACCCCTCCGCTAAAAGTCAAAATCAGTCCGTTATTAATATATCAGCCCTTAAGAAAAGGTTATCGTTATTTAAAAGCTCTAATTAACAGAATTGAATGATTATCTGGGCTGGTGTTCGTACTAAAATAAGCCTTGTGCTACCTCCGTATTTACCCTCGTGACCTCTGTCCGCCATTTTTGCTTTTGTTGATTTATTCTAAACTTACGACTAAGTATAATCTGGTTTCAATTAACGATAATCATTTCTTCAGTTTATCTATATTGTGGGAACTTTAAGGATGCGAGGAAACAACTCTTCTTTTCCAGGTGGTTATTCGCTCAATCCTTCTCGTATCCAAATCATATAGCATTTATGATTGGGTTGGCTAACCTCCTTTTTATATAAATATATGCCAATCCTATATCCCCGCTTTACATACAACTCCTTATATCTGGACAAAATACTTCAGAAGCAGCCATCAAAGCAGAATTTACGAATCATCATAAATATTTACACAACATTTACATTTGGTTAATATCTGGTTTAAATTAAGGCTTTAACATTAGGACTGTAGACGGTAAACGAAAAACATTGAACTAATCAGGAGGTCTTTAGTTATGTTTATGAAAAGGAAAAAAGCATCATTGATGCTGGCGTTATTATTGATGATTGGTGTTCTTGCCGCATGCGGTGGTAACGGTAATAATTCAGATTCAGGATCAAATGGAGATGAAGTGTCCGGTATGGTTACAGCTGCAGGTTCAACGGCCTTACAGCCTTTGGCAGAAGAAGCAGCAGACGAGTTTATTGCAAACAATCCAAATGTATCCGTTACTGTACAAGGCGGAGGAAGCGGGACAGGCATCAACCAAGTAGCGAGCGGTGCTGTAAATATCGGTAACTCTGATGTTCCTTCAGCAGATAAATTAGAGGATGAACAACTAGCCAGCGAGCTTGTTGATAATAAAGTGGCAGGTATTGCATTTGGAATCGTCGTAAATGAAGATGTTGATGTTGAAGATCTAACAGTTGAGCAAATTCAAAAAATCTTCTCTGGAGAAATCACTAACTGGAAAGACGTGGGCGGAAAAGATTTAGCTATTAATGTTGTAAACAGACCTGCTTCTTCTGGAACACGCAATACATTTGAGAAGACAATCATGAAAGATGTCAAGATTAATGACAGTATTGGAACAAACCAAGATTCCAATGGAGCAGTTGAAAAGTCCATCACTTCTACATCAGGTTCTATTAGCTATTTGGCAATGAGCTATATGGTTGAGGGGAAAGATACTGCATTAAAAACGATTAAAATTGATGGAGCAGAACCGACAACTGAAAATGTGGTAAACGGCAGCTATCCTCTTTGGGCATATCAGTACATGGTGACAAAAGGTGAGCCAGAAGGTGCGGTAAAATCATTTATTGACTTCATGGTAAGTGACGAGTTTGCTGCTAAGGCTGGAGAAATGGGTTATATTCCAATGTCTGAATTGCAAGGTAAATAAGAGTAATTTAACCGCAGCAAATAAGGACTGGCAATTTGCCAGTCCTGTTGCCGCGTTGATAATTGGAGAGGAGCAGAAAAGTGATGAATGATCACAAGCCGATCAACTATTGGAAAAGTGAATATCTGGGCCGAATCCTCGTTACTTTATGCGGTATGGTAATTGTTTTTACTACACTGGCGATAATCGTATTTATAACAGGAAAAGGGATTCAGTCATTTACAGTTAGCGGCATTTCTTTATGGGAAATGATTAGCTCAACGAATTGGAGTCCCAATGATGGCCAGTATGGCGCTCTCATCTTTATTGTCGGGTCCACACTTGTCTCACTCGGAGCCATTCTCATCAGTGCCCCGATTGCTGTGGCATTAGCTATTTTCATGAATTATATATCCCCTAAATTTGGCGAAAAAGTATTGCGCCCAGTTCTAGAACTATTAGTTGGGATTCCATCTGTTGTATATGGTCTTTTAGGGGTAACCATTCTGGTGCCATTTTTGCAAAGAACATATGGAGGAGTGGGCTTTAGCTTGCTCGCAGGGATCATTGTGCTAAGCATTATGATTCTCCCGACCATTGCTTCCCTTGCATCAGATGCTTTGCGAGGAGTACCGCCTCAATTGCTTGAAGCTTCATATGGTCTTGGCTCAACAAGATGGCAGGCAATTAGCCGAGTCGTATTGCCTGCAGCTAAAAAAGGCGTTTTAACCGGTATAGTCCTCGGTCTTGCGCGTGCATTCGGTGAGGCGCTCGCTGTACAGATGGTCATCGGTAATACGATTAAGCTGCCTGATTTATTGACAGATCCAACAGCAACATTAACTGGTATCTTGACAATGGATATGTCCAACACATTGAATGGTACGGCATGGAATAATGCGTTGTGGAGTTTGGCGCTAATCTTATTGATTATGTCTTTCTTGTTTATTATGATTATTCGTTTTATTGGAAATAGAGGTGCCGGAAAATGATGAACTCGCGAACAGTCAACAAGATATGGACAGGGGTTTTTTATGCGATTGCCCTCTTCGTTGTTCTTTTATTGGGCTTCCTTGTATACGAGATTTTAAAAAGTGGCTGGGGTTTTTGGGACCTATCCTTCTTGACTGGAGAGTCAAGCAACACAGAGGCAGGGGGAGGAATCGGGTACCAATTATTCAACTCCTTCTATATGTTAGTCATTACGTTAATCATTTCAGTTCCGCTAGGGCTTGGCGCTGGTATTTACCTAGCTGAATATGCGAAGCCGGGCAAGCTCTTATCGTTCATTCGTTTATGCATCGATACGATGGCTTCCCTCCCTTCAATTGTGGTCGGATTATTTGGATTGCTTGTGTTCGTAACGGCGACTGGCTGGGGGTATACAATCATCGGCGGTGCGCTGGCGATCACCATCCTTAATTTGCCGAACCTTGCGCGTGTAAGTGAAGGGGCCATTTTGGATGTGCCAGACAGTGTAAAAGAAGCTAGTCTTGGTGTTGGTGCGACAAAATGGCAAACAATTGTCAAGATTGTCTTGCCTACAGCTCTCCCGCAAATCATTACAGGGATTATTCTTGCGGCTGGCCGTATTTTCGGAGAGGCGGCAGCATTGATTTATACAGCTGGATTGACGACGCCAATCTTAAATACAGCCGCAGATTTGAGCAGCCCAGTAAATCCTTTCAATATTTTCAGGCCAGCTGAAACATTGGCTGTCCATATATGGAAGCTGAATTCAGAGGGAATTGTGCCAGATGCTCAAGCAATCGCAACTAAGGCAGCTGCTGTGTTAATTATCATGGTCTTGATATTTAATATACTGGCTCGTTTTGTGGCGAAGATCCTTCAAAAGCGTTTTGAAGGCGGGAAAATGAAGAGGAAAAAACAGCCGCAGACTGCTGCTTGATTGCAGGTTTTAGCTATGATGAACCGGATAGGGGGCAAAGGCTAAATGATTGAACTGAAGGAAAAAAAGCAGGAAAAGGAAAAGGTGCTATCCATGAATACAGAACAATCAATTGAAAAACAAGAGAAAAAGCTTGTTTATGACACAAGAAATTTGAATTTATGGTATGGGGATAACCATGCTTTGAAGGATATTAACCTTCCAGTTAATGAAAATGAAGTCACAGCGATTATTGGGCCATCCGGCTGCGGGAAATCGACTTATATAAAAGTATTAAACCGAATGATTGAATTGGTCCCGTCTGTTAAAACAACCGGGGAAATTCTTTACAGAGGCAATAATATATTCGATAAAAGCTACCAAGTAGAAGAATTGCGCAAGAAAGTAGGGATGGTATTCCAAAAGCCAAATCCATTCCCTAAATCGATTTATGAAAATGTTGCATACGGTCCAAAAATCCATGGTGTTCGAAATAAAGCTCAACTGGACGAAATCGTTGAAAAGAGCTTGCGCGGGGCCGCTATTTGGGATGAGGTGAAAGACCGTCTTCATCAAAATGCTTATGGTCTTTCAGGCGGTCAGCAACAGCGGATTTGCCTAGCAAGATGCCTTGCTGTCTCACCTGATGTAATCCTGATGGATGAACCTACATCTGCACTCGATCCAATATCTACGCTAAAGGTTGAGGAGCTGGTTCAAGAATTAAAAGAAAAATTCAGCATCATTATTGTTACACATAATATGCAGCAGGCAGCGCGTATATCTGATAAAACAGCCTTTTTCTTAAGCGGTGAAGTCATTGAATTCGATGATACCGATAAAATATTCTCAACTCCGAAGGATAAACGGACGGAGGATTATATTACAGGACGTTTCGGCTAAACATCTGTTAGGTGAAGGGAGAAGATAAGAATGGTAGTCAGAGAAAAATTCGAAGGTGAGCTTCAAGAATTAAAAGTAAATGTGACAAGAATGGGCGAAATGGCGATTGCTGCTGTTGAGAAAGCCTATAAGTCACTGCTCGAAAAAGATATTGAACTGGCTTTATCTGTTCTTGATGAAGATAAGAAGATTGATAAACTGGAAGAAGAAGTAGAAGAAACGGCTATTTTAATGATTGCCAAACAGCAGCCGGTTGCAACGGATTTACGGCATATTATTTCAGCGATTAAAATTACATCAGAGCTTGAGCGCGTGGGTGATTATGCGAAGAATATCGCTAAATCATCTATCAGGTTAGCAAAAGAAGACCTTCCGTTTGAAAATGAGGATGTGGCACAGATGCATAGCTCTTGCCTTCAAATGCTGAAAATGTTTATCGATTCCTACAATAGCGAGAATCTAACAGATGCTAAAACATTAGCAGAGCTCGACGATCAGATTGATGAACTATATGGAAAAGTGATTCGCTCCATTCTGGAAGGATCATTCTCAGGCAAAAAAGCATCCAATCAGAGCTCACAATTACTGTTTATTGTCCGCAGCTATGAACGTATTGGCGACCATATCACGAATATGGCAGAAGAAATTCTGTATATGGTCAAGGGCAGACGCTATCACTTAAATGACTGATAGGACAATTTAGTAGGTCCCCCTTTAGAAAGCGATGACTCCATTATTAGGAGAGGCGACGCTTTAAAGGGGGATTTTTTTGTATGGATATGCCAGGGATAGCAGCAGCCCTAAATGAGTGCTTCCAGTTGATTTCCGCAATTAAACAAACACTTGAATTTTGCTTTTTGACTAATCCCAGTCTTAGTGATTATCGTGAATTCAGTTTGTCGAGAAGTGTAAATCCTTATGTGGAGTTGGCTTTTTAGACCCTCTCAATAGCTGCTTGGAACAGGTGGACAATTTCTAATAAGGTGATAAGAGGAGAAGAGGATTTCTTTCTCTTGGAACTGTTTGGAAATGGCTTGTTGCGGATATAGAGAAAAATGACTCTATGAAGGGAAGAGAGCAAATGGCAGAATGGAAAAGAACCAAGTTTAATGAGGAAGAAATCAGCTATTCTTTAAGTGAAAAAGCCATCCATATTGATAATAATCATGCATTGAAAAGAGCCATATTGAAGCCGCAGGCAGCGACAGAAATAGCGAAGACGATTCTTAAGGATCATCAATTGCACTATAATAAAGCCCTTCCTATCAGTACTACCTCTCTCGCCGCAGAAATATATGGGCATATTTTTCCCGAGAAGGTAGCCGAAGTTATAAAAAAGCTCCCGATGCCTGATCAACTTGAGGATGCATTGGAGAAGGTTATGAAAAAAACTGATGTAATTGATGCTGGACATGAATCAATTGATGGGAACAGAAAAATATGGGATGCGATTGCTAAGGTTATCCCGTTTTAAAGCTAGTTCTGAAAAAATCCATGGATTGACATAATTTTTCCTAATGATAAATCCTGTTTGTGCTAGTGGTGTTTTTTAGGGAACGAAATCCAAACTTCGACAATATGCGTTTATTGTCAATGAACCTACCGGATGATAGGATTTAATGGAAGAATATAGTGATCGAACAGGAGGGTGTACCGCTTGGATAAATTAGGGAAACTTAGGATTTCAGAAAATCGTGCACGCAGCTATAAGAAGTTATCAGAAGCGACACCAGGGGGGATTGTTCCTTATTTATGGCGGGAACCCAGTGAAACCCAAGAAAATCTTTCCGTGGGAATTCAAATGAATCATAATAAACAAGTTGATCGAATAGATGTTATCTGCAAGAACGATTCTCCCCGCCCTATTTCCTTTAAGGTGTTTTTTGTAACAGAGAGGACAAGTCCTGTTTCAGCCTGCTTTTATAGTCCCGCTGATGCGCTTGTATATTTTTATGAGGATGACCAGATTGTTCTTTTGAATGGGCATGACAGGGCGAATATATCCATTATGGAACAAAGAAGCAGGAATGCAGTGTTTGAAGCGATGCAAAGGGGAACCGTTTTGCCTTCACCGCTTGCGCGCGGCTATGTCATTTGTGCGACTATGTACCAGCGAAACTTGCGTCCTGGAGAGGTTTCCATGCTCTCTAATTGGACTGTTAGAGGAGAAACTAAAGAAGATGCCATGCTTCTTGATTTTCTCATCAAAAATCAGACTAGCATTTATCAATGAAAGGTGGTATTATAGAAAAGTCGTATCAAATGAAGTTATGAATGAACTGGAGGGACTCACATGCGTGTAAACATTACATTAGCTTGCACAGAGTGCGGTGAGCGTAATTATATCAGCACAAAAAATAAACGTAATAACCCTGATCGCCTTGAGCTAAAAAAATACTGCTCAAGAGAAAAGCGTACTACTACGCACCGCGAAACAAAGTAAGCAGCAGGAGACTACTCTCCTGTTGCTTTTTTTATATGGAAGAATATAGAAAGATAGTGAGGAAAAGGGAATGTCAAAAGATAGATTACGATCAGAATATCTGCGTCTATTGGATGATTACCCGAAGGAGAAGCGCAACAAGAATATATACCAGATTACAGATTCTTTGGTCAATCATCCTGTCTGGAAAGAAAAGTACATAATTGCTATTACACTTGCACGTTATCCTGAGATTGACACGAGCGCAATCATTGAGAGCGCCTGGGCAGACGGAAAACAAATCGTCATCCCGAAATGCAAGCCAAAAACAAGGGAGATGGATTTTTACCTATATGAGGAAGGAACTGAGCTTGAATCGGTCTATCATGGACTGCTTGAGCCAAATCCCGTAAAAGCGGAGAAAAAAAGCACAGAGAGCATTGATTTGGTCATTGTTCCAGGGCTTGCCTTTACGCCTGGGGGATATCGGCTCGGGTTTGGAGGAGGCTATTATGACCGATTCCTCTCAGACTATTCAGGCGAGACGCTCTCAATTGCTTTTTCTGAGCAGGTGAACGATCATCTCCCGATTGAGCCATTTGATGTGCCGGTCAATTATCTCCTGACTGAAAGGGGCATTATCTCTTGTGATTAAAGCACTCATCTATTTCCTGCTCACCTTCGGAGGAGCATTTGTTGCATATAAGGAGAGGGCGCTATCCCGTTCTGGCTCGATTGCGGCATTTTTTGTCGGTTTCACTGTCCTGATTGGTACGGGGTGGCGAGGATTTTTGATCTTGGGTGTGTTTTTTGCCTCCTCAAGCTTTTTCTCCACCTATAAAAAGCAGCTGAAAAAAACGGCTGAAGAGAGATTGGCTAATACGAGCCGTAGGAATTGGGCACAGGTTGCAGCCAATGGGGGAGTCCCATCTGTCTTTTCCTTGGCGTATGCCTCCACTTCAAATGAAATATTCCTCTATGCTTTTTTCGTTTCCATTGCCGCGGCTGCGGCAGATACTTGGGCTTCAGAGCTGGGTATTTTGAGCAAGGGCAAGCCTATTAAAATTACTACCCTTAAAAAATGTGCGCCTGGCACATCTGGTGCAATATCCTTTCTAGGAACGGCAGCTTCAGCTGCCGGGGCGGCATTGATTGCCTTGTGTGCTCTTCTCTTGTTTGAATTACCTATGCCTGTCCTGTTGATGATAGGTGTTCTTGGATTCCTTGGTTCACTAGTTGATACCTTGCTCGGTGCATTTGTTCAGGTGGAATATAAATGTTCCGTATGCGGAGTCCGGACAGAAAAAATGGAACACTGTCTCGAGCAAACTATACATGCGAGCGGTGTTTCCTGGTTCAATAATGAGGCTGTCAATATTTCTTCCATTCTGTTTGTCAGCTTTCTTTGTATAATAACTTCACAGTATATCACATAATAAAGAAGCATTATTTGTAATAGTAGAAAAGGTGGTTTATAACATGAGTAAAAAAGATGTTAATCGCGTAGTCCTAGTAGGAACCGGATTTGTAGGAAGCAGCTATGCGTTTGCTATGCTCAATCAAGGTGTGGCGGAAGAGTTTATTATGATTGACTTGAATAGAGATAAAGCAGAAGGAGATGTAATGGACCTTAACCACGGTACTCCATTCGCACCTCACAGAACGAAATATAGACTTGGTGATTATTCTGATTGCAAGGATGCCGATGTGGTAGTCCTTACAGCAGGCGCGAACCAAAAGCCTGGCGAAACTAGACTTGATCTTGTTGAGAAGAACATGAAGATTTTCCATGGCATCGTGAAAGAAATCATGGCGAGCGGCTTTGATGGAATCTTCTTAGTAGCTGCGAACCCTGTAGATATCTTGACATATGCTACGTGGAAATTCTCCGGCCTGCCAAAACATCGTGTCATCGGTTCCGGTACAATTCTTGATACTGGCCGTGTACGCTTCATGCTTAGTGATTACTTTGAAGTGGACCCTCGTAATGTCCATGCCTATATCATCGGTGAGCATGGGGATACAGAACTTCCTGTTTGGAGCCATGCAAATGTAGGCGGCAAGAATATTATGGAATTGATTGAGAGCACTCCAGGGAAATCCATGGATGATCTTGATGGAATCTTCACGAATGTGCGTGATGCAGCTTACGAAATCATCAATCGTAAAGGAGCTACCTTCTACGGAATTGCGATGGGCCTTGTGCGTATCACAAAGGCAATCTTAGACGACGAGAACAGTATTTTAACTGTATCTACATACCTTGATGGAGAATACAAGGAGAAGGATGTCTATGTTGGTGTGCCATCCGTCGTTAACCGTGGCGGTGTTTCTGAGATTCTTGAGCTGAAATTATCTGATGATGAGCAAGCCAAGTTCTCTCATTCCGTCAAGGTACTGAAAGAGACGATGGATCCTGTCCTTGCCAAGATCTTAGCTGAGAAATAATTCTGGAAGCAGCATAAAAGTCCCCCCTGTGACCATACTATGTGGAAACACAGGAGGGATTTTTTTATGAAAAGATTTCTGATTATCTTAAGCATGGCATCAGTTGGGTATATAGTTTATCAAAAGAGAAGATCCTTTTTCAGAAGCACGATCCTTCGGGATATGCTGCTTGCTGTTATACTTGAGCTTCCCATTTTTAAGAAGCTGGATGAGGATTGGACGCTCGAGAGCCGATAGGAATATTCATCAGAATAAAACAGTGTTAAAATAAAGAGAAGTTTTCGGGAGAGAGAAAGTAGGGAACGTAATTGAGTTTTAAAGAGGAGTATATATTTTGGTCCTTTATAAATCAGCTCATTAAGCAATACGGTTATCGATTTGTATCTGCATCCGAGGACCAGACGGAAATATGGCTTGCTTCCGATGTGTTAAAGGATACCGATATCATTCGTTTAAAGCTCGGGGATTTAGGCTGGGCGAATAATTTGAAGAAAGACCAGCATATGGCTATCCGTAATGGGGAAAAGGTTCGCAGGTTCCTTGGGAAGAAGGCGGCTACGGTCAAGACGGTCTATATCAGCACTTATGCGCCTGTGGATGATTATTCAGAGGCAACGAAACGCTATGAGGAGCCGGAATTTCGTCGTGTGCAGGCAGAATCCCTTGTGTTCCAAACATCCGCTTTGGAGGAATCCATGGACAATCTTGGCCGGTTCCTTCCCTACGCATTGGAAGGGTTAAACAAGGATAGCGAGCTGATTGAGGAGGAAGAGATTCAGCACTTGAAACAAAGCTCTTTATCCGCTTCCTACCAGAAAGTCAAAAAGGATGAGGCTGTTTTCCAGCAGGGAAAACCCATTCTCACCTATATGCTGATGGCGTTTCAGGTGATTATTTTCTTTATATTAGAGATGAATGGCGGAAGCACCAACACTCAAACCCTAATTGAATTCGGCGCAAAGTACAATCCGCTCATCCTTACTGGGGATTGGTGGCGTTTCTTTACGCCGATATTTTTGCATATCGGATTCACCCATCTGGCTCTCAATACATTGAGCCTATATTTCGTAGGAACCATCGTTGAGCGCATTTATGGCAGCGCGCGTTTCTTTGTTATTTATTTCTTTGCAGGCTTTGCCGGTACGCTCTTGAGTTTTCTGCTTGTTCCTAATATTTCTGCAGGTGCGAGCGGTGCTATTTTCGGACTGCTTGGTGGCCTTTTATACTTTGGGGTAACCTATCCCAATCTATTTTTCCGGACGATGGGCTGGAATGTCATTGTAATCCTGCTTATTAACCTGGTAATCACTTTTTCTGCTGCGGCTATTGATAGTGCAGGTCATATTGGCGGTTTGGTCGGCGGTTTCTTGGCAGCGGCCATTGTCGGACTTCCGAAAGTAAGGAAGCTTGCGTGGCAGATTGTCTCTCTTGTGGCGACTATTGCAGTGACGGCAGGGCTGTTGTTCTATGGGTATTCCGCAGATGCAAACGGCTCATATGAAACCGATATGGGATTGGCACAGGAGTACATAAGCCAGGAAGAGTATGATAAAGCATATGAGGCAGTCGAGAAATACCTGGATGGGGATAATTATCCGGAAGCTTACTTTTTTGCGGGTTATCTTGAATTCCGTGAGGGAAATCTCGACCAGGCGGAAGAACATTTTCTTGCGGCTATTGACCAGCGTACAGAATTTCCGGAAGCCTATTATGATCTCGGGCTCATCTATTGGCAAAGAAATGAATTGGATCTTGCCGCTGATTACTTGAAGAAAGCGATTGAGCAAGATCCGGATAATGAAGATTTTGAGAAGGTACTTGAGCAAATAAATCAAAGCCGGCCATCATGATGGAAGCTGCTGGTAAAATTCGTGTAAATTGCCTGTCTTATCCTGGATAAGCAGGATAAGACGGTTGCTCTGTTTTTCCCTAAGGATAAGCGGGATGGTGCTGTCAATCGGATCGATGATAGTGCCATCCTGTTTTTTTATGCCGGTAACATAAATGGAGTATAGGGATTCCCATAATTTCTCGATGATTGTCAGCTGTTCACGGTCCGAATATTCGGATAGCAATGC
>Ga0233366_1000610_pt1 | contig 11553 bp, 10 predicted proteins | sample ElkDunMinimDraft_23_FD_191536 | JGI IMG/M metagenome (GOLD analysis project Ga0233366, IMG submission 191536) | Fecal eukaryotic communites from dung pellets of Tule Elk in California, USA - Elk Dung C4 | ecosystem: Host-associated > Mammals > Digestive system > Large intestine > Fecal | place...
TCATAGAGTTGCTGACGGTCAGCGAACTCCAGCTCTTCGTGATCCGCAAAATCAAGTTCCAACTCAATGAGCGATGTGAACGTGAGCAATCGCTCGCGCAAAGCAGCCAGTGAGTGGGATATACCTCCACGCAACTGACTGAGTGCCAAGTCTTTTTCTGCCTTTGTTTGGGCTGCAATCAAGTCGGCAACAGCTTCTGCTTCGGTCAGATCCATCTTGCCATTAAGGAAGGCTCGTTGAGTAAACTCACCCGCTTTTGCCATTTGGCAACCTGCATCAATGAGCCATTGCAGCAGCGTTTGTTGAATGTACATACTACCGTGGCAGGCTATCTCAACTACGTCTTCGCCAGTGAAGGAACGAGGCGCACGAAAGACACTAACAAGCACTTGGTCGAGTACCTCATACTTTTCACTTTTCACCTTTCCGTTTTCACCTTTCACAATCTCCCCGTAATGCACGGTGTATGCTGCGGCTTCCGCAAGCGATTTTCGCCCACGAAACAAGGTATCCACAATCGCAATGGCATCCTCTCCGCTCACGCGGATGACGGCTATTCCTCCACTGCCGTAGGGTGTTGATATGGCACAAATAGTATTCATTTCTTTAGTTTTATCCATCTCCATTCGCCTCGTTTTTTGGTGATAACATATTGTAGTCCAACCGATTCTGCCGTTTCTATTAAGTGTGCAATGTCATTCTCATAGAATCCGCTTAGCCATACTTCGCCACCATCGTTCAGAATCTTAGCATACGTAGGCATTTGTTCCACCAATATATTGCGGTGTATGTTCGCCAATATCAAGTCAAATGCACCATCGGGTGGGGTACTGCCTAATTGTACATCCAAAACTACGTTGTTAGATTGGGCATTTTCTATGCTGTTTGCTACGCTCTTGTCATCAATATCTACTGCCACTACAGAGGTCGCACCGCATTTCTTTGCCATAATGCCCAGCACGCCCGTGCCGCAACCCATATCCAGTACATGGCGTTCTTGTGTGAAATATCCCTGTTCATGTGCTTCTATCAATGCCTCAATCATCATGCTGGTGGTCTCGTGATGCCCTGCACCAAAAGCACAATGAGGTGTGATACGCACGCCTAATGGCAGTTCCTGAATCTCATGCTCAGCTTCCCATGTAGCATTCCAATTGATATCAGGACATTGCTCAATATCAATGAGTTGCACGCCATCAGACTCGGTAATAAGCGTTAGGATATCTGTTCGGTTTTCCTCGAGAATAGCGGATTGAATATAGGCATTTTCCTCGTCGAAAACTTCGCAGCCAAGGTCGCACATGGCCTGCTCAAAGAGGTCCTGTAGCCAAGACTCTTCGAAGTGATATTTGAGATGGATTACAGTGTATTGCATATCTGAAGGCAAAATTTGCGGCAAAGGTACAACTTTTTTTGCAATTTTGCAAATGCATGGTTGTGAGTAAGATGCCTTTGGAGTTGATTGTTTAGGGCGGATAGTTTGTTTTTCTTTCATAATAAACTGCAATATGATACGTTTATTTTACGTATATGTTACGTATATAATACGTAATTGATAGCGGAATAATAAAGTTAAACACCAAAGGAATAAGCATGAAAAAAGTCTTTTTTGTTTGAAAGAATATTTGTTTGTTTTAAAATGTCTGTAAGTTGCTGATATATAATATGTTATATTTTTCGGGGGGGGGTGATTTTGAAAGATGAATAATAAAATAAATTTTATTTTTCTTAAAAATTTGTATATGTCAAAAAAAAGCAGTACCTTTGCAAACTTTTCTTTGAAAAAGTGTAGAAATCAAGACAAAATATAACGAAACCAATCAGGTAAAACGATATGAAAGGAATTGTATTAGCAGGAGGTTCGGGAACACGTTTGTACCCTATCACCAAAGGAATCAGTAAACAATTGATGCCAATTTATGACAAGCCAATGGTATATTACCCAATCAGCGCGCTGATGTTGGCAGGTATTCGCGATATTTTAATTATCTCAACGCCATACGACTTGCCAGGTTTTAAGCGTTTGTTGGGTGATGGTAGTGACTACGGAGTGAACTTCACTTATGCTGAGCAACCTTCGCCAGATGGTTTGGCGCAAGCATTCACGATAGGTAAGGAGTTCATAGGTGATGATAGCGCTTGCTTGGTGTTGGGCGATAATATCTTCCATGGTTCGGGCTTTACGCAAATGCTTCGTGATGCTGTCCGTACAGCAAACGAGGAGAAAAAAGCAACCGTATTCGGTTATTGGGTAAGCGATCCTGAACGTTATGGTGTGGCAGAGTTTGATAAAGAGGGCAACTGCTTGAGTATTGAGGAGAAACCACAAAATCCAAAGAGCAATTATGCGGTAGTAGGATTGTATTTCTACCCAAACAAAGTGGTGGATGTGGCAGCTAACATCAAGCCATCTGCCCGTGGCGAATACGAGATCACAACTGTAAATCAGGAGTTTTTGAAGGATGGCGAGTTGAAGGTGCAAACCTTAGGACGTGGTTTTGCATGGTTGGATACAGGTACACATGATTCGTTGTCGGAAGCGAGTACCTATATTGAGGTTTTGGAGAAGCGTCAAGGCTTGAAAGTAGCATGTTTGGAGGGTATTGCATACCGCCAAGGATGGATCACAGAGGAGCGTATGCGTGAGTTGGCACAACCGATGTTGAAGAACCAGTATGGACAGTATCTGCTGAAAGTGATTGACGAAGTAAAAGAAACGGGTAAGGCGAATTTGGATTGATTATGGAAGTTATAAAGACAGCGATAGAAGGCGTGTATATCATTGAGCCAAAGGTATTTGGCGATGCTCGTGGATATTTCTTTGAGAGCTTTTCGGAGAGAGAGTTCCAAGAGAAAGTGGGTGATATACACTTTGTGCAAGACAACGAGAGTATGTCGAAATATGGCGTAATGCGTGGTTTGCATTTCCAACGCCCACCATATGCACAAAGTAAATTGGTACGTTGTGTGAAAGGCAAAGTGATTGATGTGGCGGTAGATATCCGCAAGGGCAGTCCTACCTACGGACAACACGTAGCGGTGTTGCTAACAGAGGAAAATCATCGTCAATTCTTTATCCCTCAAGGGTTTGCACATGGTTTCGCTGTACTAAGTGAGAGTGCTGTATTCCAATACAAATGTGACAACTTCTATCATCCAGAGGCAGATGGTGGCATTTCTATTTTAGATGAATCGCTTGGCATTGATTGGGGATTGACAATGGAAGAGGCATTGTTGAGCGAGAAGGATACAAAACATCCAAAGTTGGCAGAGTTTGATTCGCCATTTGTTTATAAAGAGAATTGCTGATTATGAATATACTAGTAACTGGCGCAAACGGACAGCTCGGCAACGAGATTCGTATAGTGGCTAAGGATAGTCGCGACGCCTACATATATACCGACGTGGTGGAAGTAGAAGGAGTAGAAACCACTCTGCTGGATATTACGTCATTGGATGCTGTGCGCAAGATGGTGCAAGAGAATGATGTAAAGTGCATCATCAATTGTGCGGCTTATACCAATGTGGATAAGGCAGAGACCGACGAGGCGTTTTGCGAACTGCTAAATGCGAAAGCTGTTGAGAATTTGGCTGTTGCGATGAAAGAAGTGGACGGATTGCTCGTGCATGTATCCACCGATTATGTGTTTGGTGGTGATCCATATAACACACCTTGCAAGGAAGATCAAAAAGGAACGCCCACAGGAGTGTATGGCAAGACCAAATTGCAGGGCGAACAAAATATTCTAGCATCAGGTTGCCACCATATAATTATTCGTACCGCATGGTTGTATAGCGAATTTGGTAAGAACTTTGTAAAGACGATGTTGAACTTGACGGCAACCAAACCACAATTAAAAGTAGTCTTTGACCAAGTGGGTACACCAACCTATGCATATGACTTGGCTGCAGCGATTTATGAGATTGTTAGCGAGCGCAAGTACGAGGGCAACGATGGTGTGTATCACTTTAGTAATGAGGGAGTTTGCAGTTGGTATGACTTTACGAAGATGATCGCAGAGTACGCAGGACATACAGAGTGCGACATCCAGCCATGCCATAGCGATGAGTTTCCATCGCCAGTGAAACGTCCTTCCTACTCCGTATTAGACAAAACGAAAATCAAAGAGACTTTTGGCGTGAAGGTCCCCTATTGGACAGATTCGCTGAAAGTGTGTTTGGGAAACATGGAAAAAATAAAATGAGTTTGAAATTTTAAATATCAAAATATGGAAACAATAAAAATAGCAGTTATCGGTTTAGGTTATGTGGGATTGCCTTTGGCTCGTTTGTTCTCAACAAAATATCCTACAATCGGTTTTGATATGAATCAAAAGCGTGTTGATGCGCTTATGGAAGGACACGATGCGACTCTTGAAGTTTCTGATGAATTATTACAAGATGCTATTAATAATCATGGCTTTACTTGTACTACGGATTTAGAGAAAATACGTGATTGTAATTTTTATGTGGTAGCAGTACCAACTCCAGTAGATGAGAATAACCGTCCAGATTTAAGACCTCTTTGGGGTGCAAGCGAGACAATAGGTAAGGTCATTTCTAAGGGAGATATTGTAGTATATGAGTCAACTGTTTATCCTGGTGTAACTGAAGAAGAGTGTTTGCCTGTAGTAGAAAAGGTTTCTGGATTGAAATTTAATGTAGATTTTTACGCGGGATATTCTCCAGAACGTATTAATCCAGGTGATAAGGAACATACGGTAGAGAAAATCAAAAAAGTAACATCAGGTTCTACTCCAGAGATAGCGGATATTGTAGACGATGTATATAATTCGGTATTGATAAATGGCACTCATAAAGCCCCATCAATTAAAGTTGCTGAGGCAAGTAAGATTATTGAAAATTCGCAACGTGATGTAAATATTGCATTTATGAACGAGTTGGCGAAGATCTTCAATGCTATGGGTATAGACACTCAAGATGTGATTGATGCTGCTGCTTCAAAATGGAATTTTATTAAATTGAAACCAGGTTTGGTTGGTGGTCATTGTATTAGTGTGGATCCATATTATCTAATTCAAAAAGCTCAGGTATATGGCGTGCTTCCACGTGTAATGTTTTCAGCGAGACGATTGAATGATGGTATGGGGGCATATGTTGCAAATCAAGTGATTAAATGCATGAACAAAAAGGGAGTGATGGTAAAAGATGCTAATATCTTGTTGTTAGGTATCACTTTCAAGGAGAATTGCCCAGATGTGCGTAACACAAAGATTGTTGATATTTACACAACTTTGCAAGAGTACACGCACAACATAACGGTGTATGATCCATGGGCTAACCCAGCAGTAGTTAAGCATGAATATGGAATTGACATCGTGACTTCTTTGGAAAATTCAACAAAGTATGATGCTGTAGTTCTTGGTGTTGCGCATAATGAGTTTTTAAGCCTTGATATTAATTCTCTAGTCAAGTCTGGCGGTGTGGTATATGATGTGAAAGGTATTTTGCCACGTGAGATAGTCGATGGTAGATTATAGTTTGAAAAGAAGAAAGTAGATAGAACACATCTAATGACCAATTCACAACGAGTCATAGTTAATACGATAGCCCAGTATACACGTACAATCATTAATGTATGTTTGTCGTTATATTCAACACGCTTGATTTTAAGTGTGTTAGGACAGAGCGATTATGGTATATATTCGGTTGTAGCGGGAGTAGTGGCAATGTTATCTTTTGTTACTAATGCTTTGGTTATTACTACGCAACGTTACCTCTCATTTCATCACGGAAAGAAGGATATCAATCAGGTTCGATTGGTATTTGGTAATAGTTGGTTGTTGCACTTGTTTTTGGGCATATTGGTAGTCATTGTACTAGGTGCGTTAGGCCCTTGGATTACCCAAAGCTTCTTGAATATAGAGGACGTTCGCCGTGATGCTGCAATGTTTGTCTATTTTGCTGCAGTATTGATGCTCTTTTTGAGTTTTATTACGGCGCCAGTACGTGCATTGTTTGTGGCTCGAGAAAATATTGTGTATACTTCTGTGGTTGATGTATTGGATGGTGTATTTAGATTGTTGATTGCTATTTTGTTGTCAAAGATCACATATGATCATCTCGTATCCTACTCGGGATTGTTGATATGTATTTCTATTTTTAATCTACTTGCATTTGTTATATACGCTGCGATTAAATTTCCAGAATTTCATTTGCCTAAATTGCAAGAATTAGATAAACAATACGTTAAAGGGTTGAGTAATTTTGCGGGTTGGACAATATATTCTGCGGGATGCGTGATAGCACGTAATCAAGGCATTTCTGTGGTGCTTAATTTATTCTATGGTACGATTGTAAATTCTGCTTATGGAATTGCGCAACATGTATCTGGAGCTGTACAGTTTTTATCTACTTCTATTTTAAATGCGATGAATCCGCAAATAATGAAAGCAGAAGGAGCTGGAGAACGACAAAAAATGCTAAGATTAAGTGAATCCGCAAGTAAGTATGCTTTTTTGTTATTGGCATTGGTAGCAATACCATTGATTGCAGAAATGGATACGATTTTACGATTATGGTTAGATGAGGTACCAGAATATGCTGTGATGTTTTGTCAATTGATTTTGGTCGCAGCTTTATGTGATCAGATGTCGGTTGGATTGACATCGGCTAATCAAGCTATAGGAAAGATTCGCACATACAATATGATATTTTATACGTTGAAATTATGTGTTGTTATCATAGGTTGGATTTGTTTAAAATTCAATTTACCTATTAGTTCAATAATGTGGACATATGTTATTATAGAATTTGTAACATCTTTATTGAGATTACCATTGATGAAACATATTGCTAATATTGATATCGTAATGTTTTGCAAGAATGTATTTATGCGAATATGTGTTCCTTGTTTGACACTTGTAATGACGTGCTATCTATGTGTAACAATGATAGAGATAACATGGCGCATTATTGTAACCTTTGGTATGTCTTTAATACTGGGTGGGGTATCCATATGGGTAACTGCATTGACAAAAGATGAAAGGGAATATATCACTCAATCTATTGTAAAAATAATTGCACAAAAGAAATAATGGATCAAGAGATAAAAAAAAGGTTGCCTGCTGGGTATTTGTTACTCTATTTGTTGATGATTGGTTTTACGTTTATAAGTACTCGTAAGACAGGGGACACATATGTACTTTATGCACGTGTAGTGCAAATGATTGAACTATTGTTTTTTATAGCATTGTTTATCCAAAATATAAGACAAGGTTTTAAGTTTAATGGATATAGCGTTCTTGTTAATAGTTGGTGGTTATTCTATACTAGTATAACTTATCTATTTACACTTAATACCGTAGGTTTGACTCCTATATTTCATTGGATGAACATTATTATATTTTTGCTGTTAGGAACTTGTTATTGGAAAGATAATATGCAAGACAACACCAAATATATGACTATTGTGTTCTCATTTTTAATATATTTGAATGCAGTATTATTGATTTTATTTCCAGAGGGATTGTGGACCGATGAAGAGTGGGTTGGAAGAGGTGATCCTGCTCGTTACTTGTTTGGTAATTACAATATGATAGGATTTGTGTGTTTATTAGGAATTATAGTTCATGCTTTGTATACAATTACGACAGGGAAATGGCGAGCGAATTTATTCTTTCTAATATTGGTTTCTATTGCGTCTGTGCTATTTGTGGGATCAATGACATCTACTGTTAGTTTGATATTCTTAGGATTATGTATATTATTTAAAAATGCAGTAACAAGGCATATAAAACTATTGACTATTGTTTTTATTGTGATATATGTGCTGTTTTTCATGATTATCATATGGAATGGAAGTTCTATAGACGAAATAAGTTTGGCTACACAATTTATAGAGGGAACTTTATCCAAAGATACGACTTTTAGTAATCGAACTGAATTGTGGGCTAATGCGGTGTATAAAATTAAGCAAAACCCATGGATAGGATTCGGCGTTCAAAATGTGGAGTGGAATGATGAGTATTTGGGTGGATCCGGACCACATAATTTTTTATTGTTGCTATTGCTTCAAGGAGGACGATTATTATGTTTTTCTTTTATTGCAATAGTATTGTACGCAATAAAGCATGCATTACAAACACCAACTAAAACTACGTCTATTGGTATAATGGGATTGGGTGCGTTGTTCATCATGTCATTATTTGAAGCATATAATATTATACAGGTATTTTTGTTGGTGCAATTGGTGTATTATTCTAAGTTTTTGGATAACCATGAATGTTGTAAAGATAAATGAATGTTATGAAAGTGTCAATTATAACTCCATCTTATAATTCTGCATTGTATATAAAAAACACAATAGCTTCTGTACAGGCGCAAACCCTTAGAGATTGGGAGATGATCATTGTGGACGATGGTTCTATAGATAATAGTGCAGAAATCATAAGGGATATAGCAATTAATGATTCTCGTATAAAGCTTATACAGAAAGAGAACGGAGGTTCTGCTTCTGCTCGAAATGTAGGATTACAACAAGCGAAAGGCGATTATATACAATTTTTAGATGCAGATGATACTATCGCTCATGACAAGTTGGAACATCAAGTTGAGTTAATGGATCAAAAAGGGCTAGACGTTACTTACACAGACTACAAACTCACCCAGTCCGATGGAATGACTCATTCGCAATTGATGGGATTTCGTTTAAATCTATTCAAATTATTAGCGGGTTGGGGTGTTTTTGGTACAATTCCTTTACATGCATTTTTATACAGACATTCGTTTTTGACAAAGCATGACATTAAAAATACATCTGAGGTAAAGGAACGAGAGGATTGGGATTTTCATATAAAGGTTTTTGGTGCATATCCTAAGATTGAGCGCTTAGCGCAATACTGTGGAGCATATTATTTCCTCTGTCCTACTGGAAAAACGACCAATGGTTCATTAACCAAACTTACCAATGGCACATTGAAATACTTATTGTACAAAATACAAAACACCACTGGTTATCACAAACTACTGCTATTGATTCGTTTATCATTCGAGATAATAAAGATTGTTATAGCATGTTTTCATAAGAGTCTTGATTACGCACAAATAAAACCCACACTTGAAAATGCAGCAACACAAATAAAGGTATTTGCTATAGCGTTACTACCAATCTCTATGCTTTTATATGGCTATTTTTGGTTTCGTATACACAAAAAAAATAAACACTAACATGCAACAATTACTATTTTTCATAGGTAAATTATTTTCATATATTTGTCCACCAATATTATTAGACAAATTGGATGCTATCAAGCTCCATATCTTTATTGGATACAAGTCAAGACAATTATATGCCCAACGTAAAGATCGGGAAAGGAAGTATTATTGCAGCCAACAGCGTGGTGACCAAAAATATTCCACCTTATTGTATTGCAGCAGGATCACCTGCAAAAATCATAAATAAAATTAGATAAAAACAATATATGAACTCACACAAAAATACTAAAGCACGCGTTATAGCATTCTATTTGCCTCAATTTCACCCTATACCAGAAAATGACAAATGGTGGGGGAAAGGATTTACGGAATGGACAAATGTCGCCAAAGCCAAACCGTTGTTTCGTGGACATTATCAACCACGCATCCCAGCAGATTTAGGATTCTATGACTTGCGATTACCCGAAGTCCGCGAACAACAAGCTCAATTGGCCCGTGAAGCTGGTATAGAAGGTTTCTGCTATTGGCATTATTGGTTTGGTAATGGAAAAATGCTTCTAGAAAAACCTTTTCAAGAGGTGTTAAAAACAAAAAAACCAGATTTCCCATTTTGTTTAGGTTGGGCGAACCATAGTTGGAAGACAGGTACTTGGACACGCGACGGAAGTAATCAAATGATTGCAGAACAAACGTATGGAGGCGAAGAAGACTATCGCATACATTTTGATTATGTGTTACCCGCTTTTCTAGACAAGCGATACATTATGGTGGATGGAAAACCCATCTTTGTTATCTTTGATCCATATTCTCTACCAAAAGACTTTATTCCATACTGGAGAAAAAAAGCTGAAGAGAATGGCTTGCCTGGTATCCACTTCGTGGGATATACATTCAACGCATTAGGTCATCCCATCTATAATGCTAATGGGGAACAGATAACATCTGGTTATTTTAATACCAATGAGGTGTCCAAATACTATTCATTTGTCACAAATGATTTAGGTTTTGATGCAGTAGTACCAATAGGAACCTATCGTGCAGAAATTTTAACTAAAAATAAATATTGGTTTGCGCTACAACGAAAACTATCTACAAAATTTAGCATTAACATTAGAAACTTGTACGATTATAAAAAGGTTATGCATCATTACTATTCGCAAGAAGATGCTGCAGAAAATGTATATCCATCTCTCCTCCCTCAATGGGATCGTACTGCTAGGTCCGGTATGAATGGCATCTACATTAATAGTACTCCAGAAAAATTTGGAGAGACTATTGAGATCGCTTTAGATTTAGTTAAAAACAAACAAGCAGAACATAAAATCCTATTTCTAAAATCTTGGAACGAATGGGCAGAAGGTAACTATGTAGAACCCGATTTAAGGTTTGGAACAGGTTTCTTGGATGTTTTACGTGAGAAACTTACAAAGTAATTATGAAGATTTTTATAATAGCAAGAGGTTATCCTTCAGACCAAGAGCCTACATGGGGATGCTTTGAAAAAGATCAGGCAGAAGCACTTGCAAAATTAGGGCATCACGTCACCTATTTAGGTGTGGATACGCGATTTCGCAAGCACAGACGTTCATTGGGGATGAAACACAATATCATCAACAAAGTTTCTATATATATATTGGAATTTATACCTTTTGCTGTGTTATTTTTTGTTCCAAAAAGGTTAAAGGAAATATTTTATACCTACCTGTATTTTAGAGTCTTTAAGCAAGCAATCAAGCAAGAGGGATGTCCAGATGTTTTGTATGCACATTACTTAGGGTACATGAAATATGCTATCTTATTTGGTAAGAAATATAATATACCTACTATTGGCCTTGAACATTGGAGTAAATTAGCGGCAAAGCAGATTCAACCAGATATGTTAAGTTTAGCACGACAAATATACCCACAGCTAAATCAACTAATCACAGTATCCAGTTTCTTAAAAAACAACATACAGCGAAATGTGGCTGTAAACGACATACAAGTAGTTCCTAATTTGCTTGGGGAAGAATTCGCATGCCAATCTCACAACACGAAACACCCACTGACCATAGTATCTGCAGGTCGATTAGTGCCCAGCAAACGTTTTGATTTACTTATTGACGCAGTACACCAAATACAGACATCGCTACCCAACGAATGGAAATTATTGATTATTGGAGGCGGGGATATGAAAACTGCATTGCAAGAACAAATAAATACACTACATCTTCAGGAACACATTCAACTATTGGGACAACAGACAAAAGCAGAAATTGTAAGATTATTCCAACAAAGTGATCTATTTGCATTACCCTCTCAAATGGAAACTTTTGGAGTAGTATATATCGAAGCTCTTGCCTGTGGGTTGCCTATCATAGCGACCGATTGTGGAGG
>Ga0233366_1000612_pt1 | contig 11547 bp, 13 predicted proteins | sample ElkDunMinimDraft_23_FD_191536 | JGI IMG/M metagenome (GOLD analysis project Ga0233366, IMG submission 191536) | Fecal eukaryotic communites from dung pellets of Tule Elk in California, USA - Elk Dung C4 | ecosystem: Host-associated > Mammals > Digestive system > Large intestine > Fecal | place...
CTCATGCAGTATCCTGATGAGATCAATCCTGCTCTGCTCGAGGAATGGGGAGCGGATCCTGCTTTTATGACGCTCGCTGAGGGTAAAGGTGCAAAGATACGTAAATCAACAACCACTGATACTAAGAGACTCTTTAATGCTATCAGCTCACCAAGTAAACCAGTTAAGAGTATAATAGGTGATACAATTGATGTAATTGATATTGTTGTTACATCAGCAGACGTGCATGAGGATGCTAATGATCCAGAGTCTCCTAAGGTCAATAAACCTGTTATACACTTTTTTACTCTGGATGGTGAACACTACAGCAGTTTAAGTAATGGCATCGTAAAAGCAACAGAAAATCTGCTCAGCATTGGCTTACAGCCATCTGAGGAGACTCCTTTTGAGCTCCGCATTACAACAGTTGATACACCGAGAGGAACAGCTCACAGTTTTGAATGGATATCATGAGAGGATGATCGTAATGAGTAAAATTGACATTTTTAAAATCTTTGAGGATATCCAGAAGGAGGAGAGAAAAGAAGCAGAAAAGTTAAAACAGCAGGGAAGTAAACAGGAACCTACACCAGATCCAGTACCGGATCCTGCGCCTCCGGATCCAGTTCCAGTTCCTGCTCCAGTTCCTGCTCCGGTTCCTGCTCCTGCTCCTGAACCTACAGAATAAAATAGGAGGTCTTTATGGCTACATATAATCAGATCTACAACCTGCTTAACGCTATCACAAATGAGAGTGTAGGCGGTACAGCAATAACAGTTAAGGATACAGCATCTTTTATCAGTTTAGGTAATAAGATACTTGATTCCTCGCAGAACATTGATGAATTTTACAGCAAGCTCCCTGATATGATCGGACGTATCATTACAAGATATCATGCAATAAAAAGACGTAAAAGAGGAATAGACAGAACACCTCTTGATTTTAGCATAGCACTGCTTGAAGTTGAACGACAGACAATTGCAAGAGCTAAGCAGAACAACTCATGGGGTAATCAGGTAAATCCTTTTGCAGTGCTGCTTAAGGATGATACAGATATTTCCGCCTCCGTTTACAGTGTAATATCTGGATGGGAAATTGATAAGATAACATATGATTATCAGCTTGAGACAGCTTTTCATAACGAGGCAGAGATGGCATCATTTCTGGGGCTTATCATGCAGGATATGTATGACGGCATGACCAAAACCCTTAATGATGTTGATGCTCTTACTGAGTGTACAGCGATGGGGCAGAGTATCCTTGCTACAACAGCAACAAGACCAAAGTTCACTGCATTTAATCTGCTCACACAGTATAAGGCCATATACACTACATCCCCTCTCACAGCAGCTACAGCAATTTATGATCCGGGATTTTTAAGATACAGTGCAGAGTTTATACTCAATAGGATCAAAGACGCTAAAGAGCTTACTAACCTCTATAATGTAGACGGCGCAGAAGTCGAGCTCGACGATGATTACAAATTCCATATTCTCGCAGAATTTGCGTCAAAACTTGCTGTATATCTCGAAGCTGATACATATCATAATGAATTTGTATCTCTCCCGGGTTTTGAGGAGATCACAGCATGGCAGGGTATGGGAATTTCTGGATCATGGACTGATAAGAGCTCAATAAATGTAACTCATGGAGATATGACTGTATCTCAGTCCGGTATAGTAGCTCATTTGTTCGCTCCGGGGCGTATGTTTACAATGGTTGATAAGATCCGTACAAAGAGCATATATAATCCTGCATCTGAGCTTACTAACTGGTATCACAAAGCAGATATAGGACAGGCTATCCGTAATAAAGATATCGGTATTGTATTTTATATTGCTGATACAGATTGGGCACCTCCAACATCTACAACAAGCACGAAAAAAACAAAGTAAATAAAAAGGGAGCTTAATGCTCCCTTTTTTGGAATAAGGTGATAATATGCTAAATATGTTTTTATCGGAATACTGGGAAAAATACTCCAAATTAAACCGATACGATATGACGTTTTATCCGTCATACAGATATTGGATTGATGCATTGCTTGAGTATCCAATGAGGCTTTTTACTCTTGAGGGACTGCCTAAGAGCATACCGGAGCATGAACCTGAGATCATATCATTTATAAGAGGTTATGCACCAATTGTACAGCTCGGTTCTGGTGATTGGATCGCAGCTCCTGAGAGCGGTATGTTCGGGCTCACTGATTATTATGATATGTTTACACAGATCAACTTTGCTACTCCTTTGCATTACGGAGCACGTGATATAGGTAAAAATGCCTTTATTATACGAAATACAGCTCTTAAAAATCCACTCATGCCTAAAGTAAAGCGGTATGCATCTCTTTTAGCTCATGCTGATATATCAATAGTTTGTGAGCTTGTAAACCTCAGAGAGAGTGATGTACTCGAGGTTATAAGCGACAGTCAGAGAGCAGCAGCGGATCAGTACATGCTTGATAAATATGAGGGTAAGACTCACTCTCTTGTAAATAAAGGTTTTAGTATGCTTAAGCATAATTTTACAGACAATAAGTCTCAAGCAGAGAATAGTAGGCTCTGGGATCTAAGAGAGAGGATCTTAGCATCTTATCTTGAGGAAATCGGAATAAGAAAACCTCAGCAGAAAAGAGAGAGACAGACAGTATCGGAAGTACTCGGAGACAGTCCGATGTTAAGATTAAATGTATCTGATATGCATTATACAAGACAAAAGGACTGGGACAAATTTAACGATAAAACAGGCTATAATGTGAGGGTAAAATGCAATATCAACTATGATGATGATGATGCTATTGATAACTACATAGATGATACTAAAAAGCAGATAGATAATAAGGGGGGGTACAATGATAACTAAAAAACTCAAAGATCTGTATGTTAACGGTGAGTTATTTGCTGACATGATCAACTCTCTTTATGTTAGTTTTAGCTCATTGGGTACCATGTTAGATAAATACCTTTATAAAAAGTATCGTAATATCTTGTTGCTGAGTGATTTTGACAGAGATGATATATATGCTTGGTTGGTATCAGTATCACATAACATGGATCAGCTTTATCAGGCTCTCCTGAAAAACTATGATCCTCTCAGTAATTACGATATGCACGAGGCAGGAGTTGATGGTAGACAGGTTACTAAGTCAGAGTCAAATACTCAGCAAAATGGTGATATTGTAACCACTCAGACAATACCGAGTAAAAAAGTGCAGCACTATACAACCACTTTTGACAGCACAGCAACAAACAGGCTTGAGAGCTATGACACAGAGTCTCCTGATGGTACCAATGCTGCGGATGATGGAGTAGCTGCTACAAGATCACGTACATCACAGGTACCGGATGATCAGGGTAAAAAAGGACTCCAAAGCACAAACGAATTTAAAGGTACTGTTACAGGTGAGGCAGATGGAATATCTGCAAAGGGTCATGAGGTCAGCACTCATGAGCTTAAGAGATCCGGTAATATCGGTGTAACCACATCGCAGCAGATGCTTAATTCAGAGATCGAGCTCAGAGCTGCAACTAACTTTTTTAACATTTTCGGTGAGAGGTTTATTGAGGACTGTACTACAGGTATGTATGCTGACAGCTACGGTACAAGAGAGGAGTATATACCATGGTTGTGAGACTTTATAAAATGACAGGTAACAATAATGCTTTAAGCAAGTCTCTTGAGCTTAAGCATCAGTCAGATATTACTATAACTCCTACAATGGGGATCTCACTTTTAGGCGGTGAGCTCACACTTGATTATAATGATACTGTTGATTGGTCAGAGATCAATTATATCTACATCTCAGATTTTAAACGATATTACTTTGTAAAAAACATAACTCTGAGTATGGGTAAAGTTGTAATACTTAATACTCAGGTTGACCCATTGTATACTTTTGCTGATAGTATCAGAGCAGCTTCCGGAACCTGTCTCAGATCAGAGAGCTTTGGATCTCCTACATATTACCCCGATAGCAAATACCCAGTATATCCTGATCAGACAGAGGCTCACAGCTCCGTATTCGACATATCAGCTTTTGATGTTACAGCTGAATACAGTTATATAGTAGGTGTATTATCAAAGTCAGGAGAGGAATAAAAATGGCAATTAATGAGCAAGTATATGGCAGGCGTGAAAATTGGATTGTACCGACCGCAAGAACCGAACAAGGTACTTATATATCAGGTATAAGTTATGACAGTACAATTGCCGAAATAAATAAAATTAAAATTGCAAATTACAATACAGTTGACAATCCGAGAACATTAATGAGAACCCAAATGAGCGGTGATTTACATTCAGGGGGGTATGCTGTAAATAATGAGTGGTTACCTACACAAACAAGCACTATTGATAAATCAATTGCGCAGTTCGGAATAGGGCCTCAGTCTGCTTTATCTAATATCGAATGGTGGGGTGAAGTTTGGGCTAGTGGTGAAACTCAGCCTGATACAGGTAGTCATGATAATGTTGAATTAATAAACTCAGACCACTATGATGTGACCAATATTGCTTTTGCTTTTGGTAATACTTTTAGACCATCGCTATATGCAACATCTGGTAGCATGGCTGGTAACGGTTACATGAATCCAGCTAACTGGCAATATTTAAATAGACAGTTATGGGGAGATAGTAGATGTTTTTATAGTTCAGATGTTGATGTTGTTCCAGCTTCTGCATATGCTTTGACCTCTCTTATTACTCAAATTCCTATTAAAAATATTAAAATCTATCCTGTAATAAGAGCTTATAATTCACAAATGCAAAGTAATGAATATCGTTCAATTCAAGATTATATTGCTGATAAAGCTAATTATCCATTTATCTATTGTATTTATGCCGAATTTACAACCAAAGTAAATAGCTCTACTTGGGCATCTATCGATGTATCACCATGGTTCTTCAATTCAACAAGTATAGCTAAGGGATTTGGCAATGGAGATATAGTTCGAAACGAAAATATAATGTATCTAAGAACACGTGATTTGTCAGGCGGATTTTTTGTCATAGGCGGCTGCCCTAATTTTAACAGCCAATCTTATTATCAGACAAATGGTTTCTATTGGCATTATAACACATCAAGTGTAAGTTTTGATGTAGCTGAATTAATGCCAATTTATCAACCAGAAGATTTAAAATTTGAATATGATACTGCTAAGAACGCGTTTATTTGCGATGTAAGCTCAATGACTAATGACCAGATTACTAAGGGAATTAGAAAACAGTTAGCTTCATTTGGCATGTTCTTTGTTGACGATATAGACGACCTCAACCTTGCTCTTGACGATGATAAAACATTCTTAGGAATTTTAAAGAATGGTGTAGGCTATGGAGACTACTCAAGCGGAGATAAAAACAGAGAGCAAGATCAGTGGAATTGGAATACCATGGAGGAAAATAACTATGATCCAAATACACCTCCTGAACCTCCGGATCCAAATATCTATGATACAGCGTCTCAGCTTAACACGCCATCAAGATGTGCATCCGGTACAAAGTATTATGTGCTTAACGCAGCGGGAGTTGAAAATTTAGTAGGTGAGCTTTGGAAGGCTCAGGAGAGCATCCCATCTGATACATCATACATGGATTTTAATAACGAGCAATATCTGAGTAATAATCCTATTGATATGATTGTATCATGCAAACGATACCCTTTAGTACCCCTTAAAGCATCAGAATCCGAACCTCTTGTACTGGGACAGTATCAGACACATGTGCTGGGATATGTACTGAGTGATACTACAACATGGATTAACTTAGGGTCAAAACTCATTTATAAACATTTTAAAAACTATCTTGATTATCAGACTAAAATTGTACTTTATATACCTTTTTGCGGTATGATCAATCTCGATCCATCTGTATGGATGGGACAGACAGTTAATGTGTATATGGCTGTAGACTATATAACAGGATCCTGTACAGCTTATATTATCAGAGACAGTGATAAAGTTATATACGCTACTGCTGAGGGTAATTGCTCCGTAGATCTCCCTGTTACAGGATTACAGGCTGCTACAATTGAGGGTCAGCTCCTGAGATCTAAAAGCTCTCTTGACAGCTCAAAACTTATGATAGGAGCTAAGATACTTGGAGGGGTTACTGCTTTTGCTATAGCAGCTACAACAGGAGGTACAGGAGCTGCTGCTGCTCCTGCTGTTATAGGAGGAGTAACTACAATTGCATCCACCATCTCAGATGCATACAAGATAAATCAACTCAATTATGATTTGCATCATACAGATGCACCTGTACAGCAGATAGGCAGCAGCTCACCTCTTAATGCGTGGTCAGGTGAGCTTGAGTGCAGACTGTATGTATATTACCCGGCTGTTGACCCTGATACTGATGATGCTGCATATGCTCACAGTATAGGTAATGCGACAGTACAGCAGGGCGCAATAGGTAGCTTTGGATCTACAGGAGAGTATGCAGTTTTTACAAATGCGGATCTCTCTGATATTAATTGTACCGACTCGGAAAAAACCATGATAAGTAATGCTCTTACAAGTGGAGTATATCTTTAATAAAATAGCCTCCTGATAACTCAGGAGGCTTTTATATTATTTAAAAGGGGTATGATATCTCAGCCTCACAGGACTGCTTAAAATCATCTCCTGTAAGGTTATCAGAGTATACAACCTTATTGTCTATAAAACAATTATGTATCATACACTCAGCAGGGATATCACGTTTAAGTGCAGGAGTGATATTCGGATCAGGATTAAATGTGCCTGTAACAATACGCTCATGCACAGCTTTTGCAGGGTATATAAATGTGAGTATATTACCTGTAGACTTATGTACAAGGAGCTTTACAGTAAAGTTAAAATCTGTGATACTCTGATAGGTGAGAGCATATATCTCATCATACTCATCTATTTTTCCGGGGATCCTCGGATAATCGTTTGTCTCCCATGCTCCTCCCTGTATACTTTTAGCAGCACGACCAAAAAACATCTTGGATTTTTTAGGAGATGGCGGTACATGTTCTACAGATATTTTTGTTTTTACAGGCTCACCGTTATCATCTATCTCTCCGGTCAGATGATAGTAATCATCTATAGTTCCCATCGGCTGTCTCTTTATATTACTTAATCCCCACTCCTTAAAATATGGAGATACACGTGATACTTTATTACCGAGGAGATACACCTCGACCTCATCTTTTCGGGCGCATGTTGATATGAGATTTTGTAGTTTGTCAGGCTCCTGAGGGAGATACCCCTCATCGGTCATAAACTCCTCGAATATAAAATACTTAAGATCAGGATGACCTGTTGATTTATATCTCTTATTTGCTATGCTGAGTGCAAATACCTCTCCGCAGCGTTGTATATACTCAATTTTATCTCCTAATTTTGCAAACCATAGATAACCCCTGTTATACAATACTGCATCAGCCTGACCATTTGTTATCTTTGTGATCATGTTTATATCGCGTTCAACAAAGTATTTATTAACAAGCTCAGTTTTGATATCATCCTGATAACGTCTGATAAGTGCTAAACATGGCTTGCCTGACTTCCACGCTTTATCAAGTGCATAGTACTTAGCATCAAAGCTCTTGCCATCAGATCTTGGACTGTAAATAATATTGTACTGAGCTTTGTGAACTCTGATCTCATCTCCTGAGTAGTATCCATTTTTAGCTATTCCCATTATATTACTCTCCTTTATCCCTTATGTTGTCTAACTCACCAAGCAGCAGATTGTCAAGGATATTTTCAACAGTTTTATATGTACCAATGTATGATAGATCACCGCATGGAGGCTCGATCTCCTCGAGTATAAACTCGCCTGTACTTATAAGAGAGATACGGTAATCACCATGTTCAGTATAAACTATCAAAGTATCACATGATTTATCATATTCGATCCTCATTTGTCAAAATCCTCCCAGTATGTTTTAATTTTACTCATCTCTTTACTATCCTGTAATCTTTCACAGTGACTAAAGCCCTCAATTGTTTGATGTGATGTTAAAAAAGTCCTGTACTTAGCAGCTAAGCTCATCTCAAAGCTCTGAGGTATGAGGGATATACCATATCCGCATTTGATTGTGGCAGTATTTCCTTGATAGTCAGTTACAGTGATAGGATCAGAGGGACGAGTATAATAATGTGTGTTTTTACCTGCTATCTCAGATGGTACGCGCATTTGATCACAAAACTTGTCAAACACATTTTTTAAAGTCGGTGGACCAATTTTCGCTGACGGTAACCGTGTTTTTTTATCATGCAGCACTCCCGATAAAAGATAGTTAGCAGCACTGCTTTTAGGTAATCCTGCAATGGTACAGCTCAGATGACCATCCTGTATGTATATATATCTCTTAGCTCCGAGAGTTTTAAAATGTGAGTATGTACCCTCATCTTCCATCTCTCCAATTATGTGTTCCCTTCCTTCTATATCCTTTGGAGCCATACGTTCAAGAGGTATCCCGTGATAATTAAGTGCAGCGATTACTTTTTCACGCTGTTCTTTATTACGCTCCTCAAAATACAGCTCTGTAAAATCATCATAAAGATATTTGTTGGAGTCTGTGTCATTATAGACAACTCTCTGCTCTCCTAAAACAAAATCCTCCTCAAGCAGCTCATGACGTGCATAAGCTGTTATGTATATTCCTGTCTGATACAGCAGCAGTGATGTATAGTTATGTTTATAATCCTCAAGCATGAGCTCAGCAGCATCTCCTTTTGGTCTATGGACAGGATCCCACTCATGCGTGTCTATATCATATGTGATAATTGACATGAGGATATCAGTAACGCACATCCCGTACAGGCTGTTCAGCAGCGCTTTTAACCTCTGGTACTCCTGCTCAACTCCTTTTACATCTTTTAAAACTGTTTTAGCCTCATAAAGATCCAATACACATTCCACTATGACTTTAGGCAGATATCTCTTTTTAGATGCATAACAGCGTCCTATTTTTATTATACCTATATCATAGTACTCTGTGATTGTATCATAATCAAGTTCTGTAATCGTAGTTACAAGCATATCAGCACTGTATACACGTCCATTATCTATAGCAGCATTTTTAAGATATGCACACTTATGCTCGGATATAGTAGTCATTGTAGTTTTAGCCTCAATCGCTTTTTTGACTATATTACCCTCATCATCTGTGATTGGTAAAAAGCTAACATCCATAATAACAGCATAACCCTTTTTAATAAGGGTAAACACCTGTTCTTTTTTAGCTTTAAAGAACCGCCTCGGAAATTTTTCCTTAACCATAATGGCAGGATAAAAGGACTTTTTGTCTCTTGATCTTATCGGATCCTTGCCATCATTATCCTCAGGAGTAAAATAGTATTTATTATATGCATAATTGGCATGAGCATAGCCTCCTGCGAATGCACGTTGAAACATGTTATATACAACTATATCTGTTACTGATGCTTCTTTAACTATACTTCTGAGAGATCCGTATTGCTTAACCTCCGCTGCTTTATTACGCATATGCAATCTTGTAAAGCCTGTTGCTGTATAAGGCATCTTTGATGGTGCGAAATCATGATATTGATCAATCATGTATTTAATGTAGTAATACAGTATAAGTACATCATTCTCACAGTAGCACATTTCTTTTTCGGTAAGTTTTGTGATACCGGGGAGTCTGATCTTGCTGTAATCGAGATCTCCAACAAGTTTTTTAACAGGTAGTTTAAAACCCTTTGATAACTTAGCAAGTCCGAGTCCTGACATTATATAAGAGCACCTAAAAGTAAGCTGTTTATATGTGCAGTATATTGTTTTATGTGGTGATGTTGCAAACACTTTTTCCCATGGGAGCATAGCCTGTATAAAGCCAAATTCGTATGCAAGATTATGCACCCATATAACAACTTGTTTATCACTGTATTCAGCAAGATACATACACAGATCTTTAAATTTGTCCCACTCCCAGTGGTAAAAAGTCACTCCATTGATACAGATCATCCATATATACATAAAATTATGCTCTTTATCAATAGTAGTTGTCTCGATATCAAATGTTATTATATCATTATGATACTTACCCTTTGGAGTAAAAGAGCCAAATTGCATTTGTTTAAGTGCATCTGCAAAGCTGTACAGCATCATATGATGCTGATATCTTATATAGTGTTTTTTACCACTTATTTTTATCCCTTTTACGGTATGTACCATTTCTTCTGCCTCCTGTTAATATCTCTCCTGTTTGGTTATCTCTCCATACGTTATCACCGACACTCTCAAATACCGGATCCCATCTATCATTTATGATAGCTTCTTTTTCATCATTATCATACAGATCCAGCTCATCGGATACGGCTTGAAGCAGCTCAGCATATTTATCATCATCATCCGCATCTGTCTCCATAATAGCCCTTATCTGTTCAGATGGGAGAATATCATGTATAAAGCTGTCGTTTTTATTTGCTATCTTAGCAAGTATTTTTCTATTACGTCTTATACCTTCAATAAACGCTTTTGTAAATCTCGGTTCCTTAAAAAAGTTTTTAATGTTATCATACCCCTCCTGCTTAAGCTGAGCAGGAGTTTCTGTAATCCTAAAAAGAGATGCGAGATCAAGAGCTCGCCTTTGTAGTTGGTGCTTATTGAGACCTCTGGTTGCAGATGAGAGCTTATCTGATCCCCATCTTTTTGCTATACTCTCAGCCTCACTCAGGAGCTCACTAAAATCTGCATATTCTGACTTGCTTGTACGTCTGATCTTGCTGCTAATGCTGTTATAAGCTCCTCTGATATACTTCTTAAGCTCAGACTCACTCATGTTAAAGATCTCTTTTGAGCTAATATCGTATTTACTTGCCATTGAATACACGCTCCTTTAAGCTGTAGTAAAATGCCCTCTCGGCTTTAGCTGCTGCGATTGCTTTTTTCTCTTTTTCGAGGAGCTGCCTAAACTCATTATAATCGTTACAAAAACACTGACAGCCCATATGTCTGTTTTTACAGTTTCTGCATATCTCCTTAAAATCACTGGATCTTTTCATATATCTCTCCCTGTAAGCTCTGCTATGATAGCATTATTCTTATATATGATGATCTGTGATACCCATACCTTTGCATGATGCTTCACTCAGAGCTCTACTCAGATCCTCATATCCGATCATATGAGCTATTACACCGCAGCTCATGTACACTACAGTAATACACTCATTGATAAAAGGTAACTCAAAACACATCAATACTCACCTCCATATAATAGCTTTACTAACATCATTGACAATAGCAATTAAGCTATCACCTGTTACATTGACTGTATCTATACAGTGATCGTAACAATGCGCTATTGGATCCTGATAATAGATGATATGCACAAGTTCAAGTCCTGCTTTAGATACCTCATACTGTACCTCATCTATATCAGGATAGATGCTCATGAGCATAGGTTCAAGATGATCTTTAACAAAGCTCTTCTTTTTCAAATATTCATTTGTGTACTTTACCATAAAAATTACTCTCCTTTATTAATTTAATTGGTTAAAGCGTCTCTGAATTTTTATTCAGATTTTCATATTAACATACTTTTTCTATATAATCAAGATATATTTTGTTAATAT
>Ga0233366_1000613_pt1 | contig 11530 bp, 7 predicted proteins | sample ElkDunMinimDraft_23_FD_191536 | JGI IMG/M metagenome (GOLD analysis project Ga0233366, IMG submission 191536) | Fecal eukaryotic communites from dung pellets of Tule Elk in California, USA - Elk Dung C4 | ecosystem: Host-associated > Mammals > Digestive system > Large intestine > Fecal | place...
ACCCGAACCGGCTGACCGTCCCAATCAGAGCTGCAGGGCGGCTTGGCTTTTTTGGGGGCAAAAATGGCCGTGTTTGAATTGTGCCGAAATCGCGGGCGAAGGGGAGACGTCGAGAGATTTTGTGGGGGCCTGCCATGAGGCCTGTCCTCTTTTGGCCTTTTGGGCAAGGGTCTCCCCATCGAAGGACAAACGAATTGCTAAACCCCCCATGTCCAGAAGAGGAGCAGTTGAGGAGTCCAGAGGAGCTTGAATTGCCCCTCGTGTCCCCGCTTTTGAGCGAGAACGGCGCCAACAGGAAGAGTTTTACCCAGAAGAGCAGGCACAAGACGACAAGTCCCCGTTTTCTGAGTTCTCGACAGCTTCCAATTCGCGCCACCACCGCACCACTCTCCAACAAGTCCCAATGTAAGTTGCAACGACGAAGGCAATCAATTCAACACTATCTTTTTTGTTTCTGACGTCGCGCTTGTGGTTTCACTCGGCCCCGCTGGATACAAGAGATAACAACACACGGACCCGGAATTTGCTGACGAAGACGAGTTACGTCCCAAGACACCTTGAAGTCGAAAGACGGAAAAGTCCAGAAAAAGAGTACTTACCTTAGTGTACAGTACTGCACAGTAAGCAAGCCACAACCCCATCAATCCACTCTTTGCCGGTGCTCTATGATGCAACCAAAGGGAGCTTCCCCCGAGAGGGAGAACGAGGAGGAAGAATGAAGGCGATGGCACGAGGCTACTCCTGGACTGCTGGACCGACGCAATGGACCCGACGTCACCCGGAGATGGCAGGCGGATGCGGAGGCGAAACCGTCTCATCATGCACCATCCATCGATGTCCTGGCAAAGTCTGAAAGTCTGGCATGGGAAATTGGCCGAATGGCAGGCTGAAAAGCTTACGGCGACTGGACTGGGAAACCCGACTGGACCGACTGCAGGGAGAAACTGGAACCTCGCGCTTGAATGAAACACCCGATGCTAGCATTGCCAGCATTGCCAGCAATCATTGGCATTTGGTAGTAGAAGGCCCTTGGAGTGGGCGCAAAAAGTGGCATCGAGTTGGCCTTGGTGTCCCTCCTCAACGTGCCGGGAAGCAGCTTGCAGCTCGGCGGAGATCTCCCGGGTCCATTGCCGTAACTACCCACTCGTGGGAAGCTCCCAATCACAGCTTCGGCTTCATCCTCGGCTCTCGAACAACGGACCTGACTTCTCGTTTGTGCAGGTCGCCCCGTCGCCCCGAGTCTGTCTGCTCGCGGCCCGTCCCGATTCCCTGTTGTCCTTTTCTTGTCCCCTCCCCCTCCCCCTCCCTTCCCTTCCGCTTCCCACCATGTCGCCTGTCAGCGCAGCAACCGTCATTCGCTCCTCCTTCCGAACAGCAGCCTCGTCTCGCGCCGCCCTATCCTCGGTCTACCGTACCAACAACATCGCTGCCTCTCCCGTCTCAGCTTCCCAAATCTTCGCCGCTCACAGCAGCTATCGTCGCACAATGGCTTCCGAGGCTTTCACCAAGATCAAGGTCAAGAACCCCGTCGTCGAGCTCGATGGCGATGAGATGACCCGTATCATCTGGAAGGACATCAAGGACAAGTTCATCTACCCCTTCCTCGATGTCGACCTCAAGTACTACGATCTCGGTCTCGAGTACCGTGACGAGACCAACGACCAGGTCACCATCGATGCCGCCGAGGCCATCAAGAAGTACTCTGTCGGTGTCAAGTGCGCCACCATCACCCCCGATGAGGCCCGTGTTGAGGAGTTCAAGCTGAAGCAGAGTAAGTAAATAAATAAACAATTGTGAAACACAAGAAGAAAAGAGGGCTGTGGTCGTGGTTGTGGTTGTGGTTGATACAAGTCTTTTTATGGCTTGGGGCCACAACCTTGTGGAAGCCGTTAAAACTGGTTTTGGGCCGGCCGCGTTCGGGTATACAGCCCCAACGTTCGCCGAGGCCCGGAACGGACTGCATTCCCACGTTCCTTCCCCAGCGGCACGGTACGCTAGCTAACCGGACGCTTCTGGCGCGTGTTAGTGTGGCTCTCTCCCAACGGCACTATCCGTAACGCTCTCGGCGGCACCGTCTTCCGTGAGCCCATCGTCATCAACCGCATCCCCCGCCTGGTTCCTGGCTGGAAGAAGCCCATCATCATTGGCCGCCACGCTTTCGGTGACCAGTACCGCGCCAAGGACTTCGTTGCCCCCGGCCCTGGCAAGCTCTCCATGGTCTACACCCCCGAGGGTGGTGAGCCCCAGGAGATTGAGGTCTACAACTACAAGAACGGCGGTGGTGTTGCCCAGACTCAGTACAACACTGATGAGTCCATCGAGGGCTTCGCCCATGCTTCTTTCAAGCTCGCCCTTGACAAGAAGCTTCCCCTCTACATGAGCACCAAGAACACCATCCTCAAGAAGTACGATGGTCGCTTCAAGGATATCTTCCAGGAGCTCTACGACTCCCAGTACAAGAAGGATTTCGAGGCCGCTGGCATCTGGTATGAGCACCGTCTCATCGACGACATGGTCGCCCAGATGATCAAGAGCTCCGGTGGCTACATCATGGCCCTCAAGAGTAAGTATTCCTCGGCAATCTTGCCGCCCCGTTTTTGCGATAATCACCCCCATGTATGTCGGAGGGGTACATGAAACTAATCTTTATATCCAGACTACGACGGTGATGTCCAGTCCGACGTTGTCGCCCAGGGCTTCGGCTCTCTTGGTCTCATGACCTCGGTCCTCGTTACCCCCGACGGAAAGACCTTCGAGTCTGAGGCCGCCCACGGCACTGTCACCCGCCACTACCGCGAGCACCAGAAGGGCAACCCCACCTCCACCAACCCCATTGCCTCCATTTTCGCCTGGACCCGTGGCCTGATCCAGCGTGGCAAGCTCGACGAGACCCCCGAGGTCGTTGCTTTCGCCGAGAGCCTCGAGCAGGCCTGCATTGACACCGTCGACATTGACGGCATCATGACCAAGGATCTTGCCCTTGCCTGCGGCAAGACCGGCAAGGATGACTACGTCACCACCAGCGAGTACATGGCCGCTGTTGAGCGCCGCCTCAAGAAGACCCTCAAGGAGAAGCTTTAAATTAGCTTACTCAGCCAGTCAAGACTGCTTCCTCACGCACTCCGGCCAGCGCGTGAGCTCTAGCAAACGAATGGGATGACCGGATTTGCATTAACGACTTGCGACACAGCAGGTTTTGTTGCATAGAGGGAAAGTAGAGAGGGGGGGTTATTGGTGGAAGCTGTGGGCATGTTTTCTCGCTGGAAGACGCGAGAGGATGTCGATAAAAAGTTTACGATTGTTTTTTATGTCTTGGAACTGCATAGCATGACTTTGCATTTTTATACCACATCTTTTTTTCTTTCTCCGTACGCCAAAGCCCAGAAATGGACACCCCCGAAACGCAGGATCTCGAATCGCCATCACTGTTTCTCACACAACAAACAAACCGTCGTCGCCATGAAAGCAGCTTCTCCGGTTCTTAACTTGCCACAATAAAACGCAAATACGAGCTGGCCGCCGCTTTTTCTTCGTCCGCTCCCAACTCTCCGATTTTTTTTCTTTTGGGGCAATTTCTCTCTGTACATAGAACAGACATGAGTGGCCAGAAGTCCTCATACATATGTACTAAGTACGCGCAGAAATCTGAAAGAGAAAGGGGTGGATATTACCACGCCCGCCCAAAACAATTCCCGAGAAACCGCGTTGCTATCTTGTGAGTGATTAGAATACTGTATAAGAGACAAGATATATATGTAGATTGTACAGAAGTCAACTGCTTAAGCTGCGAGCATCGACAATGACTAGAGTGTGTCTTTGTCAGTTTTAGCCACATCTTCCGACGCTTAACACCGAAATGCTTTCCTTGGGCCGATTAACAAGCATGTTCATGCTTTCTCAGGACAAGATCGCATTATACAGTGACATTCCCAGGAGGCCAAGGAAGGTAAGTGGAAGTGCAAGCTCGTATCTAGCAAACAATAGCTGCCTTGGGCACTTGTAGGTTTTTATATGCATACCCCTTGCCCCGTTCTTTCTACATACTTCTTAGAGCGGTGAGCCTCATAATTAGGCAAGGTATGTAGCTCTGGTGGCTTGGTATTAATGAGAAAACATTATCCTATGCCGGACAACAACAACAACAAACTAGAGACTCGACAGTTTTGAATCGTTACACCAATAGCTGCGTGTTCGTTGATCGGGCAGTCAGAGTGGCATGCTTTTCGGGGTGCGCCTCAATGTTTTGTTTCCTTCGCCTGAAGATAAAAACATGATCTGGTACTTGGTACGCAAAAAGAGGTGACGCGAAGTGTTCAAGTGAGGTATTGGAAGCTCACGCCCTCCAGTGATTTTAATGATACTCGCTCGCTCTTGTTGGAGGTTAAAAGACGTTTGTTAGGTTTTTTGTCGTATGCTCGGCATACTACTACCTCTTACTTTCATATGAGCCTACTCCGTTCAGCCCTCCTCGCTCTCTAAATGTAGTGGGTTAGCAAATGTGCTTGGTTTAAAGGCATATATATATATGTGTACTCACTCCAAGTTAATGGTGAACGCCTTGTGGGTTTCGTGTGTACCCGTGATCCCTTCCTGTATTCAACTAAGTGTTTAGAGAATAGCCGTCCAAGCATATACCAGAAAACTGACCAGTAAATAAGTTACCTGAAGAAACGACAGTAGCCAGGGCGAAGTATTAGATGGATTTCTTTCTTTTTTTCTTCTTGCATACGTCAAGCAATGTCCGGTACAAGTCATCACGAAGCTTGTTTACTATTGAGGATCGAAGGTTTCTTACTGGTAACCTGTATATGACAGCGCAACCCCAACGTAGCAAAGGTGAGAGCAAGCAGGGAATGAACTGTATCTGCTGGATGAGATCAGTAAAGTCCATAAAGAGGATTTCCGACCATATCACCAAGAGATTAACCAGAAAGTGACGGCGAAGAAAGGAGGCTTCATCTTGCCAAAAGAAATTTGCTAATCTTTATTAACCACCACCCTGCTTGGTCATACTCAATATTCGTACAGTATAACCTATCTGATTTCGTTCATTTTGTTTGCTCCGGAACCTATGAATGTTTCTTCGGGGTTTATCCCTTTTACCCCATATAAAGCGACATCCACATCCGTCTTCCCAGCAGCAGAGATCGTACACGGCAAGCAAGACAGAACCAGCGAAGAAACCTAGAAGAACCAGCCATGCACGTGTGCGCGCGAAGAGGCGACTTTTCCTTATTGAAAACCGCCTCTAAAACCCCATTTTCTAATGAGAAAAAAAAACTAACGCAGTAATGAATGTGACGAAGCTGAAAGGACGGCGCATCTGGTCCCATGTGATAAAAGAGAAAAAAGCAACACATGACCAAGAACCCATCTCGCCTGGAGAGGCCGGGTCTGGAGCTTCCCGCCCCCGTTTCTAATCCACGGAAGGGAAGGGGGAAGAAAGCAGCAGCAACAGATAACGACCCATGCAAGACCCGGCCAAACGGAAGCAAGAGAGAAATGCCGGAGCCCATAGCTCCCTCTCCTCTACCAAACAACCCACAACAAAGCCATTGGTAAAAACACGTACTGCTTGCATCGCCTTGCGCCTAGTCATCGTAACTTCCACCGCCGCTCTTACGCGGCCTCTTGCTCGGGGCGGCGCTCGGTGTTGACGTCACGTCGGTCCCCTGGCTCTGCCGCTTCTTCTTAGTCGGCCTGCTCGATCCGCCCTTAGGCCGGTATCCGGGGTCGTCGTCGACGACGCGTTTCCGCTTGCCCTTTGCACCGCTCGGGGTTTCGCCTCCATTACTGTGTGAAGCAGCACCGTAGCCCATCATGTCGTCGTCGTACTCGTCAGCCGCCGAGGACGCAGCTGCCGCGGCGGCGGCCATGGCGACGCTCTTGCGCTTGCTGCGGGTCGACCCCTCGCCGACGGCTCTGCCGCCTCTGCTCCCCCTGCCGCTTCCTCCCTCGCCACGGCCTCCTCTCCTACCGCTGGCTGGGGTGGCGTGGTGACTGTCGTCTCCTCCGGCGTCCTTATCCTTATCTCCATGTTCGCCGTCCTGGAGGAACGTCTTGGGTGCGTGCTTGCGGAGCCAGTTGTAAACGGAGGTGGGGTTACGGAGAGCAAAGTCGCGATTGTTGACCGAGATGGTCTGGTTACTGCTGTTGTCCTTGTGCGCCAGAGGCGCGAGGGTAGGCACTAAGGGCTTGGGTGCGAGGCCCTGGGCAATGTCCCTGTCTTGGTTGCGAAGATCGACTTCGTATGTGTAGTTGTCGATGTCGTCGGCTGTCAGGAAGGACGGCGGGTGCGACTGTCCCTGTTGAGGATCTGCAGGCGAGTCCCGGCCGGCCTCGAGATCAGCCAGTACGTTGGGCAGCCTCTCGGCGGCCTCGGCGTAGCGGAAGTGCGGTACTTCACGGAGGAGCTGCTTGTACGACTTCTGAGGTGGGATGTAGCCTGGCGGTGGAGTGCTAGGCCGGTCGATATCAAGATAGAGGCCGTCTTCTTCGTCATCGGAGATATCGATTGAAAGATCGAAGCGCTTGTCGGCAGGGATTTGCGGGCATTCGTTGATCTCATGAAGTATGTCCAAGATGCGACTGTTTCCCAGGAGATTAGCCAGTTGCACACACATGCATTTTGACAGGAATGATAACTTACTCCTTCTCAACTGCTATGCGCTTTGCGGTTGCTAAAGCTTTTTGCTCGAGCTTGTGCAGCTCCTCTCCCTCGTGCATCTTCTGGTCGAACTTGATCTTCATCTTGCGATACTTCTTCTTCCATGATCGATAGGTAGGCCTGTCATCGGCCATTCTCGTGTCTCCAGAATCATCATCGGCCCTGTGGTCGAGCTCGGTGCGGCGACTACTACGCACTTCGACGTCCATCGCGTTGTCCAATGGCAATCGTGATGCTTGGTCGCAGTTGTTGATAAATTATTATATCGCTGGGTGGTCAATGGTGTTTGGTGATGATAATTCGGGTTGCAACGTGTTTTGGGATGCAACGAAACCGACTGTATCTTTTTGGGTAAGTGTGGAAGTTGCGCCCTTCTTTGCAGACGGGAGGTCACGTAATGGAGTAAATGCAAGCTGATTGAGGCTGTCGTTGAATCGATCGCGCCTCAGGCGTTGACGGGAATGGGTTGGCTCGAAAAGCCAGACCCCTGGCCTCGGATGCGCATCAGTTGACAGTGCGTTCCTTCTCTGGAGCTTGGCGGATTGTTCGTGAGAGGTACCCGCGATAGGGAACAACTTCACCTAACCGATTCACAAACATGGGTCTAGGAGCTGTAATGGGTTTCCCTGATTTGGATTAACTTATGAGTAGTTCTCAAATATCATCAGAACATCAATTATAGAGCATCAATGTCAGCTCCCTATCTAAATGTCTTATGGTGTTGTCTGCAGGTAGACGTCAGTGGTGATAGTGTACTTCGTAAAGTCCCCCACTAACGGGCAGCAAGGTGCTCGCCCCAAATCCCCCCTAACCCAAAATTCTCCCCCCAACCCGTCCCGCATTTTCTGGAGCGCAATTGCTTGGTTTGTCGCATTCTCCGCAGCAGAGTTAACTGTGGACACACACTGGATGGACCCCTCCCAAAAAGATAATAATACAAACCTAAAATAAAACACAACAACTCGTCTCCTCTCCCCTCCCCTCCTCATCCTAACTCGCCTCCGAAACCCAATTTATATGCTCCGCGCCTCCCCTATCCTTCGCAAAATGGCCGAAAACGCAGCAAAGAGAATCAAGACTGACGGCCAAGTGTCGATCGGCACGCACAACGGCCACTTCCACGCCGACGAGGCGCTGGCCGTCTACATGATGCGCAAGCACGTCCCTACCTACAGCGACGCCCGTCTCGTGCGCACGCGCGACCCGGCCCTGCTGGCCGAGTGCCACACGGTCGTCGACGTCGGCGGCGAGTACGACGCCGCCCGCAACCGCTACGACCACCACCAGCGCACCTTCGCGACCACCTTCCCCGAGCGCCCCACCAAGCTGAGCAGCGCCGGCCTGGTCTACATGCACTTCGGCCGCGAGATCGTCGCCCGGCGCATCGGCTCGGCTTCCCCCGAGGACGAGACGGTCAGCCTCATCTGGCGCAAGATCTACGAGTCCTTCATCGAGGCGCTCGACGCCCACGACAACGGCATCAGCGCGTACGACCCTGCCGGCCTCTCGGCCGCCGGTCTCGAGAAGCGCTTCTCCGACGGCGGCTTCACCCTGGGCGCCATGGTCGGCCGTCTCAACCCCAACTGGAACGACCCCATCCCCTCGGACCCGGCCGAGGCCCAGCAGTACGAGGACTCGCGCTTCGAGCTGGCGTCGCAGCGCATCGGCGAGGAGTTCGACCGCGATCTCGACTACTACACCTCGTCCTGGCTGCCCGCGCGCCAGGTCGTCGCCGACGCTTTCGCGTCCCGCTCAGAGTACGACGCCGAGGGTGGACGGATCCTGGTTCTCAAGGGCCAGTCGGTCCCCTGGAAGGACCACCTCTACACCCTCGAGGGCGAGCAAAAGGATGAAAAGAACAAGGTGCTTTATGTGCTGTACCCGGAGAAGCCCACGCCAGGCGCCAAGTGGAGGATCCAGTGCGTGCCCGTCACCAAGGACTCGTTCCAAAGCAGAAAGCCCCTGCCCGAGACGTGGAGAGGATTCCGCGACGAGCAGCTGGACGGCATTTCTGGTATCGAGGGCTGCGTTTTCGTGCACGCCGCCGGCTTCATCGGAGGAAACAAGACCTTCGAGGGCGCTCTGGCCATGGCCAAGAAGGCTTTGGAGGCTTAAACGGTGAAAATGATACAAGATCTGCAACTTTAGGGTAAATCATGAGGCTTGGGGCATCATAAAATACGTGCATGGCGTGTCTTGGGTTAGGCTGGGTTGGGTCAAAACAAAAAGTTGTTTTCAAGAGTCTTCAAAAAGTAGGAAAACTCTCTGTGCTGGGAATAGATACCTTCATGACTTATATTCACGTTCTGGTGCGGAGAACAAAAGCCTACATAAAAATAGACAGATACCAATTTCCCTTACATATTTTCGGGGAAGATTTTACCATTCTTGGTAAGTAACTTTCCTTCAGGTTCGTATCACTTTTTTGTGTGCTTTCCGTGGTCTTGTTTTCCTTTTGCCTTTACCACTTCCCCTAAATGGCTTATATGAAATATATGCTCCCAACATTCTGGTGCACTTTTCCACGGCTCTCCTAATTCTCCATGAACAACGTAGGGAAAACGAGCACGGTTGCGTTAATGACAAGATTAGAGAAAAGAAACACCCCCAAGGCATACCCTCGGTCTGTCTGCTCTGGCTGGCGTGGACCGGAATTAAAAAAAAAGGGTTATGAGAGAGTGAAAAGAAAGGTCAGGTTCCCGTAGGAGGCATATGGCCTAGGGGTCTATAAGCCGGCCTGGGCAAGTGGCTCGACCTGGAAGCTCAAAACGAGGGAATGTGCCCAACAAAGCATGCAGCAAGGGCTGGTATAACAACCTCAAACGACGATAGTAGTGTTAACGACAACGTGGTAAAAGAACAAGCAACTCAAAACAACACCACAATAGACCCAGCCGACTTCCTCGGGTTCGCACGCCAACCGCACTGTCAAAGTCAACGACAAGAGGGGGGTGTAAAACAGATGGTAAGCTAAATAACACCTCAACTGATAAAAAGAGAAGCCTCAACGCCAGGAGGAAGAGGGGAGGGGGGTCGGTTCTTCTTTCTGCTTTCGTTTATGTTTCTTGTTCTGTCTCCCGTCTCTCCTCGATTCGTCATGATCCTCGTTATAACATTATGAAACACCCTCCTCGGAGATAACAAACCGACACCTCGCCGTCTCATAGAGTCATGATGCCGCTGTTACCCACTGCTGGCAACTTTGCTTTTTCGGCATCCCAGCGAAATTTCCCACCCACCCGCCTGCTGGTCGGTTTGTGATAATGACTTAAAACAATATACTGTTCATTTAGACACAGGGATAGGTCCGTCTGCGGTTGGTTGGAGCTTCGGAGGATTCCGTCATCCGCATCATCTCAAATGCAGGGACAACATCTATCTCCGGATGGGGATGGCCTCCTGGGAAACACCAGGCTGGGGCACTTGGGCACCAGCGCCGTCTTGCTGTTGCTGGGCGGCAAGTTGCTCGCCGGTAAGCTCCTCGGCGCTCGTCTCGCGGTTCAACGAGCTATTCTCCTTGATAGGGCTGCCGGCCTGGTTCAGGCTGCTGTTGGCATGGTGCAGGTGGGCGTGCTGGAGACCGCCGTTGACGCCGTTGGGAGTGCCGACTGGGCTCGAAAGGTGGGGGATGTTCTCCGGAACGGGGTGCTGGCTGCCGACGGAGCCGGCGTCGACGCTGTCGCCCTTGCCGGCCTTGCTCATGGCATAATCGCCGCTGTCAAAGTACTTGCGGTCCTTGAGATGCTTGGCGAAGTGGTCGCTGCGGCTGGGGAGCTTGCCGTATAGCCGAAAGAGGCGCTGCTCCTCGGGGGAGAGCGACTGTGATTTCAAGAGTTAGAATACACGTACAGTACAAGAAAAATGAAAGGGGCAAAATAGAGTGAATATAGTAAATAATGTTGGTTGGTGGCGAACTTACCTTGATGTCGACCTTCTTGGCCTGGAGGGGGTTCATGGTTCGGCGGGGTACTTTTTACTCCTTTCGTATGGGTATGAATGGGACCGTGTGAGAAATAAAAGAGGGGAATGCTTTCTGTCTATCGAATGTTTGCGCAGCTAGCGCCAGGTATGTGTATCGTCGCCACTCGTACGTCCTGAAAAGAAAGGAGTTGTTCTTGTTGTCTTGTTGTTGGTGTTGTTGGGCTCTCGAGGGGAGGACGAGGTTTGGGTGAGCTTTGGGTCTTTTTGGGTCTTGGGAGACCTGGGATAGAGGGGCGACGACCCGAAAGTGGAAGACCAAGGCTCGACAGGGAATGGGGATGCTGTAATGCGGCTGGGGACGTGCGGCAGGTCTTTGTGGGGGCTCAGGTGACAGGACTGAGGAAACCAACGCCTATCAAAAGCAATGTTAGAGGCAAGTGCAATTGATGATTCAAAATTCCAACAACCCGATTCGAAGTTTTGTTTCTTCTTTTTGTTTATCGAGCTATTGCTAGGTGACCGGATGGGAATGGTTGGCAAAACAGAAACAAATCCTTCCCGTTGTCTTTTTTCCTCGCTTCCTTCTTTCCCCTCCCCCCATGCGACAAGTCTTCTTAAGAGCGTCACATAATTGATTAACACCCACCCCCCCAAAGCAAGTTCAACAAAGAAACCCCTTTACTATACTTTAATCAGAGCTCGTGCCAAGCGTTTTAGCGTCGGTTGATTGTGGTCAAGCCGTTAGTGCGTGTACACCAAAACGGCCCGCAAAACTAATCTTTATCTTAACAGCCACTATGAATTTGGTAGTGTACGTACCTAATCTATATACAAATCTTAACGAAATCCTTATCGTTATTTTTCAAATTGGTAGTACGAAGCCTACTTCTACTTCCAGTCTTCCACTTCCACTTCCACTTTTACACTTCAAAATCTAGACCA
>Ga0233366_1000614_pt1 | contig 11520 bp, 12 predicted proteins | sample ElkDunMinimDraft_23_FD_191536 | JGI IMG/M metagenome (GOLD analysis project Ga0233366, IMG submission 191536) | Fecal eukaryotic communites from dung pellets of Tule Elk in California, USA - Elk Dung C4 | ecosystem: Host-associated > Mammals > Digestive system > Large intestine > Fecal | place...
AACAAGAAATTTAAAGAAGCCTGTTTCTCAAGGCTGATATCGAGTAAGATAAGGTAGAGGAGATGATTCCTCTACCTTTTTTTGGTCATAAGGAGGCCATCTTAATGTTAGTGAAATGGAATGCAGATGAGAGAAAGCGAATAATCAGTGAAATTCAGTATTTCTATCATCAGGAACGCGATGAGGAGATTGGTGAACTAGCAGCCGGCACAATCCTTGATTTCTTTGCAGAACAGATTGGCCCCTACTATTATAATGCTGGGGTTAAGGATGCGGTGAAGCAAGCTGAGGTCCATGCAAGCAGATTGGAAGAGGATTTGTATGCGTTGTTAAGAAAAGGGAATAAACGATAAAGAAAGCCCGCATCAGGACGTTCAAGTCTTAAGGTGCGGGCTTTTATATCATGGTTAGAGGCGTTTTGCTCCGACATAACGCTTCTTCCAATATGAGTTGGTGAGTTTATCTGTTTTGACGCCTTTTGATGCAGCGTGAATCATTGTGTTATTTCCCATATAGATTGCTACATGGGAGATTCCTTTACCGGATGTATTGAAAAAAAGCAGGTCGCCTTTTTTCAGTTTAGACTTAGATATTTTTGTTCCCTTTTTGTAAAGGGATGTTGTAGTACGCGGTAAAGTCTTTCCAGTTGCTTTTTTAACGGTATAGTTCACAAATCCTGAACAATCAAATCCTTTTGGTGTTATGCCGCCCCATTTATAGGGTGTACCAATATATTTCTTTCCGGTGTTGACAATTTTATTTACACTATTCGATGAGAAGGCTGCGGAAGCATCTGACTGACCAGGTCCAAATGGCAAAAGAGCGGACGACAACAGAATCGTAACAGCGATGATAAATTTTTTCACAATAGACCCCCGTTTATATGTTTGACGGTTCTGGTAAATTATACCGTCTTTTCTCTACTTTTTTACTATAACTAAAAACCTATTTTTGTAGGTTACAACAATATTAGAAAGAATTGACAAATATATTACATAAAACTATTGCTGTCGACATAATTGTTAAAAATACCAGTTGGAACCACTCGTATGACTGGCTTTCCTCCGTTATCCTCCACTTATCATGGGTGTTGGATTCTGTCTATATGCGTAAAAAACCTATAAATTGTCTGGTGCCTTTTTACCTATTCTCGATATGATGGTTTAAATGAGCTGGAATCCTTGTTAAGGAATGAGGAGGGGAACCGATATTAAGATAGATAATAGATTAGTAGGGAACGGGTGAAGAGAATGGATAAGACATCAATAGTAGGAATCTTACTGGCTATCATTTCGGTTGGTACAGGAATGGTAATGAAGGGAGTGGATATATCAGTTCTTATCAATCCGGCTGCTATCTTAATTATTTTGGCAGGGACGGCGGCGGCCGTGTTTGTCGCATTTCCAACATACGAACTTATAAAGCTCCCGAAATTAATCAAGATCATTTTCACTGAAGAGAAGGGCATCACGGCAGATGAATTAATATATACGTTTTCACAATGGGCTCAAATTGCCCGTAAGGAAGGACTTCTCGCTTTAGAGAAGATTTCTGAAACGGTGGAAGATGCTTTCCTTCGTAATGGGTTGAATATGGCTGTAGAAGGACAAAGCGCAGAATACATAAGGAATATATTATCTGACGAGATTGATGCGATGGAAGAGAGACATTCCGTTGGTTCACAAATATTTACGCAAGCAGGAACATATGCGCCGACACTTGGGGTACTAGGAGCTGTTGTCGGGCTGATTGCGGCATTGGGAAATATGAGTGATACGGAAGTGCTCGGACATGCCATAAGTGCCGCTTTTGTCGCTACCTTGATGGGAATCTTCACCGGTTACTTACTTTGGCATCCTTTCGCTAATAAGCTAAAACGGAAATCCAGAGAGGAAGCCAGACGGAAAGAAATGATGATTGAAGGAATCCTGTCTATTCTAGAAGGGGAAGCGCCGCGAACAATTGAGCAAAAGCTATCCTCCTATTTGCCATCGGCAGAACGAAAAAAATGGTTGGAAGGCGGGATGAGAGAGTATGTCCAGGCGACGAAAGAAGAAATCTCAGCATGAGGAACATATATCTGAGTCATGGCTCCTGCCCTATAGTGATCTTTTAACCTTGCTGCTGGCCCTATTTATTGTTCTGTTTGCGATGAGTTCGGTGGATTCGAGTAAATTCGATAAAATTTCTCGTGCTTTCAATATGGCATTTGAGGGTGGTACCGGTGTTTTTCAGAACCCTAGCCCTATGCCTGAAAAAAGGCTGACAGGAATCAAGGGAGAAGAGGGAACAGATAAGGAAAAGGAAAAAGAAAAGAATCCTGCTGATATGGAAAAAGAGAAGTTATCCGACATTCAAGAGAAGATGAATGCCTATATTGCAGAAAATGAACTGGATGAGAAGCTGGATACGTCATTGACAGATGGGGGACTTCTCCTCACGATCCGTGATAATGTGCTTTTTGACTCTGGTATTGCTGAAGTTAGGAAGCGGGATGAAGATGTGGCACGAGAAATCGCTTCTCTGCTAGTGATGGAACCGCCACGCAACATTATGATTAGCGGGCATACGGATAATGTGCCGATTCGTAATGTTGAATATGAATCGAATTGGGAACTAAGTGTTATGCGAGCAATCAACTTCATGAAACTTCTGTTGGAGAACGAAAAGCTTGATCCAGCTCTATTCAGCGCCAATGGATTTGGGGAATATAAGCCCGTGGTTTCAAATGAAACTAAAGCTGGAAAAGCTAGAAACAGGCGAGTAGAAATTTTGATTCTGCCCCAGACTCCCCTTGCTGAAGCAACACAATGAATAATGAACCAATAAGCAGCATGCTCTCCTAGGAGAGCATGCTCTTTTCAATTTTCATGATTGGGTTTATAAAAGTTCTCGGCGGGAAGAAATGGAAGGAAGATACATTTCAGAACTATGGGAGGAATGGCAAAATGGGTAAAAAAATTGCATGTGTGATCACAGACTTATTCGAAGATGTAGAATACACAGATCCGGCGAAGTCTTTCAAAGAGGCAGGTCATGAAGTGGTGAACATTGGTTTTGAGAAAGGGCAAACGGTAAAAGGGAAACAAGGGCAGGAACAAGTATCAATTGATAAAGGCATTGGCGAGGTTTCGCCTGATAAGTATGATGCATTATTTATTCCGGGCGGCTTCTCTCCGGACCAGCTTCGCGGCGATGAGCGCTTTGTTGCGTTCGCGAAAGCATTTATGGATGAGAAAAAGCCGGTTTTTGCTATCTGTCATGGACCGCAGCTGCTCATTACGGCTAAAGCGCTTGAAGGCCGCAATGTGACAGGATATAAGTCCATAAAGGTAGATTTAGAATATGCTGGAGCAACCTATCATGACCAAGAGGTATTCGTGTGTGGCGAACAGCTTGTCACAAGCAGACAGCCGGATGATATCCCTGCCTTTAATCGCGAATCACTGGTCCTTCTTTCCAAATAATAAAAAAAGGGAGGGACACTATTTTGTCCTTCCCTTTTTTGCTATTTCTTAAGATTGCCGAGTTCTTCCACGATTGCCTGCATCTCTCTTGGACTGAAACGGTCCTTTGACATGACCATTTCATAAATCTCTAGCAAGTCTTCGTAGGAGCTTTCTGTGAAGCTTTCTGGCTTCATAGCAGCAGCGTTGATCATTTGTAATTTTCCTTGTATGGATGAAATGATGTGTTCAATGTTCTCTGGGCTTTTCTTCGTTAAATCAGCCAATGTATTCATCCCTCGCTTTTATGATTGATAGCCTTTATTTTTCCATTTATCTATACGGGTGTCAAACAGTTATTTTGCGTATAGTTAAAGAGAAGGTATGAACGGCGAATTATATGGATGAAATCAGGAGATGATGTTTACAACTTCCCTGATATAGGTAAATCTATGAATATAAATTAAATAAAAAGGAGCGATTGATATGAATAATAAAAAAAGCAATAAGTTATGGCTCGGGATTTTAGGCGGAGCAGTTGCTGGGATTGCCATCAGCCTGCTTGATAAGAATACACGAAATTCAGTGATGACTGGCAGCAAAAATATGATGACCAATATTAAGGGGATGGCGAAAAATCCGGATGATCTTGTGGGCAGTGTAAAGGATATGAGCGGCAAGCTCCGTACCAGCATTGAGCAGATCAGTGAGGATGTATCTTTTATCTCAAGCAAGGTAGATGAAATGAAGGAAGTACCTCCGCAGGTTGCGGGCGTGATTAAAGAAACGAAGGAAGTTGTCGTTGATAAGCATACAAATAGTGATGAGAAAGACCAAACATCCTTAAATAAGAATGCCACTTCTACTTCCATCCAATAATCTACTCGAATTTAAGGAGGAACTGATGTGGCGAAAGTTGTGACTGATGTCGATCGATATAAAAAGAAAACAATCTTGAAGCATCTTTATGAAAAAATTAAGGAAGATGAAATAACTGGGCTTGCAGCCCAGCTGGCTTATTACTTTTTATTATCGATTTTTCCGTTGTTAATCTTTACAATTACCCTGCTTCCCTATTTTCCTGTAACAACACAGGATATTATCAGTATGCTTGAAGCATACGTGCCTACTGAATCAGTGGAATTGCTTGAGTCGAGCCTTTCAACGGTGATGGAGAATCGTAATGGCGGCTTGTTATCCTTCGGGATCCTAGCCACAATCTGGTCAGCGTCCAACGGGATTAACGCCATTATCCGAGCCTTGAATCATGCTTATGATGTAGAGGAGAGCCGTTCTTTCATCGTTAGCCGTGCGCTAGCTCTTGTGCTTACTGTAGCGATGATTATCGTTGTAGTGGTCTCACTCTTGCTTCCGATTTTTGGTAAGATGATTTTAAGTGTAGTATTTGATTTCTTAGGCTTTGAGCCATCGTTTATGTATACCTTGCTGCGATGGACAATTTCAATTGCTGTCACTACTTTCGTCTTTACGATGCTCTATTGGCTGGGGCCAAATTTGAAGCTGCCTATTAAATGGGCATGGCCCGGAGCGCTATTTAGCAGTATAGGATGGGCGTTGTCGTCACTAGCCTTTTCCTTTTACGTCAACTCCTTCGCTAATTATTCATCAACGTACGGAAGCTTAGGCGGGTTGATTGTCTTAATGCTCTGGTTCTATATTTCTGGTTTAGTCATCATTGTTGGCGGGGAAATAAATGCTGTTCTAAGGCATAATCGGATTAAATAGAGGGACTTTCCTTTTTAGGAGAGTCTTTTTCTTATGGGGAAGCTTGGTGGGAGTTAACATTGCATTAGAAGCGCGGCCTGGTGAGGCTTCTGGTCTTTAACATAATACCCAAGCCCAGCAAAATCAAAAAGAGGCTGGGATAGAACCTATCAACGATCCTGAAAGCTGAACGATAGCTTCCTAAATAGACTTTGGTACGTATTAACGAGTGCGTTACCAAGAACATGAAAGTTTCATTACGCTACGGCCACTTGCTTTCCGCGGGGAGGAAGCAGAGCCTCCTCGACTACGCCTGTGGGGTCTTTAGCCGTTCCTCTATTTCCCCGCAGGAGTCGAGTAGCCGGAGCGAAATGCCACTAGTTAATGGTATGCAGAATGAACAAATCTATTGAAAACAAAAAAACCTAAACTATTAGGCGAAATATTGATTAAATTATCACCTAATAGTTCGGGGGTTCGGGTTTATCATTGACTGAAATACTTATATCCCAGCCTCTCTTTTAATTTCATGATTTGAGTAAGCGTAATCCGTTCAAAATGACGAGAATGGTACTTCCTTCATGTCCAATGACGCCAAATGGGAGATCGAGAATCTGGAAGAAGTTCGAACATATGAGCACCATAATGACGGTGATGGAGAAGATGACATTTTGGTGTATGATACGGTTCATCTTCTTCGATAGCTTGATGGCTTCGGCAATCTTAGGCAAATCGTTTTTCATCAAGACAATGTCAGCTGTCTCTAAAGCAACATCGGTGCCTTCGCCCATGGCGATACCGACTGATGCGCTTGCGAGTGCCGGAGCGTCGTTAATCCCATCCCCGACCATGGCGACGGCTGCATATTTCTCGCGCAGTTTCTTGATTTCTTCTACTTTTCTCTCAGGGAGGCATTCGGCCACATATCCAGCTAAATGGCTCTCTTTCGCAATTGTACGGGCTGTTCTTTCGTTATCGCCAGTCAGCATGCATGTATAGACACCTTGGTCTTTCAACGCTTCCAATGCATCCTTCGTCTCATGGCGGACGATGTCCTTTAAGGCAATGATGCCAGCTATGCCCTGTTCGTCTTGAACAAATGACAAGGTTTTGCCATCTTCAGCCAGGACGTCGGCAATGCCATTATGAAATGTAGTGGCTGCGTTTCTGCCGACGAAATCCTTTTTGCCGATTTTATAATGGACGCCTTCTATGATTCCCGCTACCCCGTATCCGGACACTTCTTCTGAGGCTATACGGGGCAGGGGCTCTTGGTAGGTATCATTCACATATTGAACAATGGACTGGGCGAGCGGGTGATTGGAGTTCTGTTCAATTGCAGCGACCCTGAGCATAAACTCCTTTTGGTCAACATCCTTACGGGTTATGATATCTGTTACAACTGGTTTGCCTTGGGTAAGGGTGCCTGTTTTATCAAAGGCTATGGCCTTTACATGACCGAGCTGCTCGAGATGAGCACCTCCCTTAAAGAGAATCCCATTTCTCGCTCCGTTCGAGATGGCTGCTAATGATGCCGGCATGACTGATGCAACGAGCGCGCATGGGGATGCGACAACGAGCAGAACCATTGCTCTGTAGAAGGTTTCTGTCCATGACCAGCCAAGAACGTAATGGGGCAGGAACATCATGACGGCAACTATGATGAGCACCGATTTCACATATGTATCCTCAAAGCGCTCTATGAATAATTGTGAGGGCGATTTCTCACTTTGTGCATTTTGGACAAGGGTAATGATTTTTTGAAACAAGGTCTCGCTATTAGGCTTCGTTACTTCGATTTTGATTGTGCCGGTAGCATTTACGGTCCCGGCAAAAACTTCTAAGCCTGCCTTCTTACTGACTGGGATGGACTCCCCAGTGATAGCTGCCTCGTCTATGGACGTATCGCCGAATTTGATTATTCCGTCTGAAGGCACCCTTTCACCAGGTTTGATAAGAATGAGGTCACCAACCACTAAGTCTCCGACAGAGACCACTTCCTCTTTATCGTCAATGATTCTCAAGGCCTCCTCTGGCTGAAGGTCCATTAAGGATGAAATCTCTTTATGACTTTTGTTCATTGTATATGTCTCAAGAGCGCCGCTTAATGAGAAGATGAAGATCAAAATAGCTCCTTCTGTCCAGTAGCCAATGATAGCTGATCCCACAGCCGCTAATATCATTAATAGCTCGACGTTAAGTTTCTTCTCTTCAATGGTTTGTATGATGCCTTCCTTCGCTTTGGCGTAGCCGCCAATAATATAGGCTAGTATATAGGTGATAGCAGACAGGGCTGCTAAATCCTGATTGGAAAGCAGCCAGCCGAGTAAAATGAGTAAGCCGCTGATGCCGGCTGCGATCAATTCCCAAAAGGAGCTGAATTTATCGGATAATTCCTTCCATTTAGTAGGTTTCTTCGGTGAGGTTTGAGTGCTGGTATTGATTGCGGTCTCCATGATTGCTTCCTCCTTTTGTTCTAATTGAGAATTTGAATCAAATAATTAAGAATGAATCGTTATAATTGAGAATAATACTCATCGTCATTAGAGGATTTAAAAATACATGATCTGCCTTCAAGTATTGAGACAGCAATACTTCAGTCTCTTATTTATAATAATTATTATATACATATCATTATAACATGCTTGTAAGGGAGTGTTAAGTGGTATTATGGATAGGGCAAGTTTTAATTTATTGGAGGAGCTTAGAAGTGAGTGCACAGAAATTTTTTACACATCCCGCAGGTGTGCTGGCATCTGCAATAGCAGCGACCTTTTTATGGGGAAGTGCCATTCCAGTCGTTAAGAAGAGCTACGAGCATTTTGGGATTGCTTCAGGGGAATTCGGGAAACAAATGCTTTTTGCCGGCTATCGCTTTTTCTTAGCTGGTCTTTTATTATGGCTGGTGTTTTATCTATGGAAGGGAATGTCGCTGCCAAAGAGGGAAGAGCTTTTTCCGGTTATAAAGGTTGGTCTGTTCCAGACCTTTCTTCAATATGTTTTTTTCTATATAGGTCTCAGCCTCTCCACCGGGGTACAGGGATCAATCATAGCGGGTACGACGACATTTTTTCAAATTATTTTCGCCCACTTTATTTATCTCGATGATCGGTTGAGCGTAAGAAAGATCTTAGGTATGGTCATTGGATTTGCAGGTGTGGTGCTCGCTAATACCAACAGCGGGAAGTTGGACATTCATTTCAGCACGGGAGAATGGCTTTTGATTGTAGCAATGATTGCAAGTGCTCTTGGGAATATTCTGGCCAAGCAGGCAAGTGTGAAAGTGGCTGTAAGTGTCTTGACCTCATGGCAGATGATGATGGGAGGAGCGGGTCTTGCCTTGATTGGAATAAGCCTGGAAGGAGTGTTCCCATTCCACTTTGATTGGATTGCGGGGCTCTTATTGCTTTATTTATCATTTGTATCCGCAACAGGATTCTTCATTTGGAATAATGTGATGAAGTATAATCCGGTTGGAAAGGTTTCTATGTACCTATTCCTCGTGCCGGTATTTGGTGTTCTCCTTTCCACTATCTTATTAAATGAAACTTTGCAGGGAATGGTGTTAGTCTCTCTTTGTTTGGTGGCAGCGGGCATCATTATTGTGAACCGGGAAAAACAGACGTAAGGACCTGGTTTTCTTTCGTTTAAGAAGGATAGAAAAAGGTATGCACCTCACAGGGAGGATTGCATACCTTTTTTTTTGGTTTCACTTTTTGGCTGGAACAAACTGACGGCAATGATTATGAGAGCGAGCATCAGACCAAGAATCAGCAGGAAGTTTCCGTTAGGCACGTATTGGATGGCGAGTCCGCCGAAAAATGGACCGGAAATACTTCCAAGGCTGAAAACAACACCAAAAATGATGTTGCCTGCCGGCAAAAGCTGCGTAGGCAAGAGGTCTGTCATATAGCTCATGCCGAGTGAGAAGGTCGAACCGACAAACATTCCAGCGATGAAGATGGCAGCAAAAAGCCCGACTGCCGTTTGTTCAATGAATCCAGCGGCGAGGAAGGTGGCTGATCCCCCCGTTAGAACTAGCAGGAGGACACGCTTGCGCCCTATTGTATCACTCAAAATGCCGAGCGGAATTTGGGAGACAAGACTGCCGATTGCAAAGGCTGGCAAGATTAAAGAAACCTGCTGGACATCTAAATCCATCCTTAGAGCGTAAACAGGGAAATTTCCATTTAATGATGCCTCAAGGAACCCATAGCCAAATGGTGGGAGGAATGCGACCCATGCATACTTTGTAACTTTTTTAAAACGGCGGAGCGTGCCAAGAATGCTGCCGCCATCCGTATCCTCTTCCGGATGTTCATTCTTAAGCAGGAAGACTGTCAGCCATGCCAAAAGGCTTATGGATGATGCTACCATGAATGGAAGAGAGCGATTGATTTCAAGCAAATTGGCTAAGAGCGGCCCTGCTGCAAAGCCAAGGCTGAAGGAAAGCCCATAGACTGCCAGGTTTCTCCCTCTTTTTTGCATTGGCGTAAAAGCTGTTATCCATGTTTGCGTAGTAAAGTGCAAGGTATGGTCGCCGATTCCGATAATCATGCGCAGGATAAACCAAAACCAAAATGAATCCAGGAACGGGAATAAGAGAAAGGCGCACACAACCGTTAAACCGCCAAACATGATAAGTGGTTTATAGCCAAATTTCCGTAATGGGATTTCCATGAAAGGGGAAATTAATAATATTCCAAGATATAATCCGGTTGCATTTAGCCCGTTCATGGAGGAACTGACCCCATCTTGTTCAAAAATAATGGAAATGAGCGGAAGCAGCATCCCTTGTGAAAAGCCAGAAACCCCAACAAGGATAATGAGCGACCAAAAACGTATTTTTTCATAGTGCGTATCCATTTAGTTTGCTCCTAATTTCAGTCTGAAATAAATGTTAAGATTCTTTATCAATTTTGGCAATAGCAACATTGGCAATTATCAAATTTTTTATCTCAGTAAAGGAGACTGTCATGGGACATAATATCTTTCTCATCTTAATCATTTTCGGCCTTCCGCTTTCAATAGCGGGTTCACTATTAGGATGGTCAAGCTTGCTCATGTTTGCCATCTACTGTTTGTCCATTATCGCACTTGCAAGTTTCATGGGGAGGGCGACTGAGAGCTTGGCCATTATAACTGGACCGCGGATTGGTGGTTTGCTGAATGCGACTTTTGGTAATGCAGTTGAGCTAATCATCTCCATCTTTTCTCTGAAAGCAGGGCTCATCGGTATTGTGCTTGCCTCATTGACAGGCAGCGTCATAGGCAATTTGCTTCTTGTGACCGGTGCTTCCTTTTTTGTTGGCGGGCTGAAATATAAAAGGCAGAAATTCAATGTCTTTGATGCTCGCCATAACGCAGGCTTGATGACATTTGGCGTTTTGCTTGCATTTATTATTCCAGAAGTGTTTGCCGGAGAGATTGATGCGGATAAACAGATGGTGCTAAGCGCAGGAATTTCGATTATACTCATTCTTCTCTATATTGCCGGGCTCTTCTTTAAGCTCGTCACGCACCGCGGGGTATATAGCCGGCAAGATGACGGGCAAGCTTTTGGAGAAGAGGAGGAGGTACCGGAATGGGGAAAGTGGACAGCGATTATTGTATTGGCGTTATCCACATTAGCAGTCGCTTATATATCTGAGAATTTGGTCCATACGTTTGAGACCGTCGGAGAGCAGCTCGGCTGGACAGAGCTGTTCATCGGGGTCATTATCGTCGCGATTGTCGGAAATGCCGCTGAGCATGCGTCTGCGATTATCTTTGCGGTTAAAAATAAATTGGATGTTTCTGTAGAGATAGCCGTTGGTTCGACGCTTCAGGTCGCAATGTTTGTTGCACCAGTGCTTGTGCTTGTTTCCTTCTTATTCGAAAAGCAAATGCCGCTTGTCTTTACGCTCCCTGAGCTAGTGGCGATGGCCTTATCGGTTCTCTTGATGATCGTCATTACGAATGATGGGGAATCGAACTGGTTTGAAGGGTTGACGCTGCTTGCTGCATACGTGCTGATGGGGCTAGGGTTTTACTTGATATAAAGAACGTAAAAAAGGGCTCTGAGGCGCATATATGCGTGTTCAGAGCCCTTTATGTGCTTCATACATTCATAAGAAAAGCCTTTGCCATAAAATGATAATCGTTGTATACCGAGTTACCTGGCTATAGCTCACCGCCTTTTAATGGTTAGTGGTCCGCGGCTTTTTTGCAATCTGACGAAATCGATAACTTGCTTTTGCTTCGTGAGGATTGTTTCGATAAGCATTCCTCCCAGTGGTTTTTGCTGGTTAGTGATTTCGCCTCCTTTGCTGTTGGTTAGCACCATTATAGCATGCATGCACATTTTTGT
>Ga0233366_1000616_pt1 | contig 11501 bp, 9 predicted proteins | sample ElkDunMinimDraft_23_FD_191536 | JGI IMG/M metagenome (GOLD analysis project Ga0233366, IMG submission 191536) | Fecal eukaryotic communites from dung pellets of Tule Elk in California, USA - Elk Dung C4 | ecosystem: Host-associated > Mammals > Digestive system > Large intestine > Fecal | place...
TGCTATCATTCCTGAGCGTGCTACAATCATTGAGCAGATTGAAGAGGCCATTGGTCAAGGCAAGCGCAAGAGTAAAAACAGCAGTATTGTGCTGGTGCAAGAACATGCTATTGAAGGTGGTGCACAGGCAGTTGCCAAGATGATGGAAGAGGCACACCCTGAGTTTAGTTCACGCGTAACTATTTTAGGTCACTTGCAACGCGGTGGTTCGCCTACAGCCAGCGATCGTATATTAGCTTCTCGTATGGGTATTGCTGCGGTACAAGCACTACTAGACGACCAACGCAATGTCATGGTAGGATTGCAAGAAGATGAAATCGTATATGTGCCACTGAGCAAAGCTATCAAACAAAAGAAGGATGTGAATGATGACAAGTGGGCAGCGATGCAAGTGCTGAGTATCTAATCTTAATCTTATCAATTATAATTATAGAAGACTAATTCTCATAAATTAGGGTGTATCCGAACGATACACCCTAATTATTTAATTAAGATAAATTGTTAGAATATTTTTTATTGTCTTCATAAAATATTTTTTACACAAATTTAAAAAAATCACTCCTACATATTGCATTTATGCATTTTTTTTTATATCTTTGCAGCCTAATTTAGGATAGTTGTGTTTTTTATATGAAAAAGGTATTTTTGATAATCATTATTGCTCTATTTGGAATAACAAAAGTGACTAATGCCCAAGTGGAAGTGTTGTTAGAAGAACCGTTTGCTGAGTCTTTAGGTTCGTTTACGTTGGACGAGCAGAAATATCCTGGATGTACCTATGCATCTATGTGGTACGTAGATCGTACTCATCAATATGCCAAAGTGACTGCCAATAAAGGTGGTCAGTCCTTGGGTGCTAGTGATTGTAAGTTGATTTCGCCTATTCTGAATACACAAGGTTGTACGAAAGTAGTATTGCGCTTTGAGCATACGACATACGCTGCCAACAGTACTTCGGACGTGGCTTATAGTATGGTCAAAGTGAGTAAGGATGGTGTTAATTGGACGCAGGTCGCTATTCCGACATGGCCAACCAAACGTTGGGGTTTTGTCGCTTGTGAGATAGATTTGACTGCATACGCTTCAAACAAGATGCAATTTATGTTTGAATATGTGTCCACTGTCAGTTATGCAGGTACTTGGGAAGTAAAGAATGTGGTGGTTGAAGGTTGGTGGCCAGGCGAGCCTGATTGTCCATACGAGCATTTGGATGGCATGACTTCATCCGCTTTACGTAAAGCCTTATGTGAAGATATCTCACAGCATACCATGTTGAGTTATAATCAGATTCGAGGAGATAAAGCCAAAGTGGATGTACGTGCTGACGGCAAGATTTGGGATATATATTCAGGTTATGATTTTTATCTGTCGGACTATTGCTCAAATATTGATATCGTGGAGGGAGAGTGCTATAATCGTGAGCACGTGCTGCCGAAATCATGGTGGGGTGGTTCCACCTCCGAACCCATGTACACCGATCTCCACCACGTGTATTCGGTAGATGCAATGGCTAATGACAAGCGTTCGGCATGGATATATGATGAGGTGAAAAGCATAAGTTGGAGCAACAATTTAGGATCTAAGTTAGGCACTAGCGCTAATTGGAGCGGTGAAACTGCCTTTGAACCTGTGGATGAATACAAGGGAGATGTAGCTCGTGTGTTTTTTTACATGCTGACTTGCTATATGGACAAAGATTTTACGCAAGGAGGCAAGGGCTATCGCTATTTTAGTTATAGCAATGGTGTGTGTGATTTTCAGTCTAAATCGTTAGCATTGATGTTGAAATGGCATCGACAAGATCCTGTATCCGACAAGGAGATAACTCGCAATGCGAAAGTATCTGATCTTCAGGGGAATGTGAATCCATTTGTGGAGCAACCAGCCTTGGTAGAATATATTTGGGGAACGATGAAAGGCAAACCGTATGACTGCGATGGTGAAGTGTTGCCGCCTGATCCAGGTGTAGTGGATGGGGCGATTACTTGTCAAGAGGCTAGAGAGAAAGCGCTGGCATTGGCGCAAGGCAGTCAGTCTTCGGCTGAATATGTGGTAGTCGGGTATGTGACATCGCTGAATGGATCTTATAGCACGCAATACAGCAGCCAAACATTTTGGGTGGCAGATACTCCAAATGGTGGAAATGTATTCTATGCATATCAATGTTATAACGATGCTCCTGTAGTGAAGGGAGATAAGGTTTCATTGACAGGTAAGTTGCTCAACTACAATGGTACTCCAGAGATGAAATGGGGACAAACCGAGGTGTTAATACCTGCTATTGAAGCTGCTGTGGAGAGTACTGGTATATTAGATTGGAATGATAAGGACGTGGATATATATTCGGTAACAGGTCTGCACATGTCCGCTTCGCGCGAGAATTTACCACAAGGTGTATATATATTGCGTAGCGGAAAGCAGACACGCAAAATGATTGTTCGATAAATGATAGATAATCAGATACAGACATATTATTTCTTGGGGATAGGTGGCATCGGTATGAGTGCGTTAGCACGTTACTTTGCTGCTAAAGGGGCACGTGTGTTGGGATATGACCGCACGCCATCTCCATTGACTAAAGCATTGGAGACAGAGGGGATTGTTGTGCAGTATGACGATAGTTTAGATAAGGTCAAGGAACTAGATATAAGCAGTACTGTGGTGGTGCGTACTCCTGCTGTGCCAGAAGATATGGCTGTGTATATGTGGTTGAAGGAACAAGGCTTTCATATATTAAAACGGGCTGAAGTGTTAGGGCTAGTGACACGCTCGGAACGAGCATTATGTGTCGCTGGTACGCATGGTAAGACAACTACCAGCACGATGTTAGCGCATATCTTGCACCAATCGCATGTGGGAGCAAATGCCTTTTTGGGCGGTATAGCTAACAACTATAGCACGAACCTGTTGTTAGATCAAGAGAGTGATTTGGTGGTCGTTGAAGCAGACGAGTTTGATCGTTCTTTCCATCACCTGACACCATATATATCCGTGATCACTAGCATGGACCCTGACCATTTGGATATTTATGGTACAGAGGAAGCCTATCGCGAGAGTTTTATGCATTATGCTTCGTTGGTACAAGAGGCATTGGTGGTGAAGAGTGGATTAAAATTTAATGTTGAAAGTTTAAAGGCCAAGGTGTACACCTACGCGGTAGGTGAGCAAGCTGATTTTTATGCGGATAATGTGCAGGTACTAGATGGAGAGATACGATTTGATTTTTACACTCCTATGGGGAAAGTGGCTGATATTCAACTGGGGGTACCTGTTTGGGTAAATATAGAGAATGGTGTGGCAGCTATGGCTGTGGCATGGTTGATGGGCGCGACCGATGAAGAATTGCGCAGCGGAATGAACACTTTCTCAGGTGTTTATCGCCGATTTAATATGCATATAAATACTCCGCAAGTAACCTATGTGGATGATTATGCACACCATCCAATGGAGTTGAAGGCAAGTATTGAATCGGTAAGAAAATTATATCCCAATAGACATGTGATAGGTGTATTCCAACCTCATTTATTTACGCGCACGCGTGATTTCGTAGATGAGTTCGCGGAAGTGTTGAGTACTTTGGATGAGGTGGCATTATTGCCTATTTATCCTGCTCGCGAAGAACCAATTGCTGGGGTAAATAGCGAATGGCTGTTGGAGAAGATTGCTACCAAACGAGCCTTAGTGTTGCCTAATATATTAGCGAAATACTTACGTGAGCGTGTCAAGAACTGTATAGCGAAAGGCAAACCCTCGGTAGTAATCACTATGGGAGCTGGAGATATTGACCGATTGGTGAATGACATAACTAAATCCTTAATGATATGAAAAGAATAATAAAGAAAATCGTGCTATTGTCCGTAGCGATATTGTGCTGCGGAGCAGTAGTGTTGGGCGGGGCATGGTGTTCTGCTCAGCGTGATTCCTCGCCATGCACAGAGGTGCATATTGTGGTGCAGGATAGTATGGAACGTCAGTGGGTGGATGCAAACGAATTGGAGAACTATCTGCGTCGTCACCATGTGTATCCTTCTGGACTGACGATGGAGCAGATTGATTGTCATGCCATTGAGCAGTGCTTGCTGGGGCATGAGATGGTGCGAGAGGTGGAGTGTTATAAGTCCCCTTTCGGTCATGTGTGCGTAGATGTAACTCAACGCATACCAATGCTGAGTGTAGTAACCAATGATGGGTGTTATTATGTGGATTCAGATCGCCGTGTAATGCCTGTGCGTAAGCAGATTGATGTAGATGTGCCTGTGTTTAGAGGTGCGGTTAGTCAACGTGCAGCCACAGAAGAATATTTCGATTTTGTGTCTTGGCTCTGCGACAATCGCTATTGGAAATCACGCATTCATGATATCCATGTATCAAATCCTAAGTCGCTGGTTTTGAAACAAGAGGGGCATGATGCTAAGATACTATTGGGTGCCTTGGATGGGTATGCAGACAAGTTGAATAAGTTGCAGAAATTATACACCAAGGGTTTTGATGAAATTGGGTATCCAGAGTGTAGAGAATATGATTTACGCTTTGAAGGACAGGTGATTAGTAGGAAGTAGTGAGTATGGCAAAGAAACGACAAATATTACAATCAGTCCCTCTCGTAGCAGTAGATTTAGGCAGCCATGGTGTACGAGCAATGGCGGCAGAGATGACTACTGGCGGGTTGCTCCGCATATTGGGAGTGGAGACCTCGAATAAGTTTGAGTGTGTGGAGAGAGGTATCGTAACCAATACTTCGGATGCTGGTTTTATGATCAACGAAGTGTTGAAAAAACTATCCAATCGCGTGCGTGTAGAGGCACTACCTTCTGCGTTTGTTTGTGTAGGCGGACGCACCATGCAGGTGGTGGCAGTGCATTCTACTCGTGACCAAGTACGCAGAAAAGAGATTGCTCAGCCTTTGTTGGATGCGATGGAGATAGAGTGCAAGCAAAAGATAGAAGCGCGTAATCCCGATGTGGCTGTATTGGATCTGGTCCCATATTTCTATAAGTTGGACGGTGTTGAGCAAGAACATCAACCTACCGAAAATCAGCGTGCTGCATTGGTGGAAGCTCACTTTATTGCTTTTGTTGGCAAAAAGGAGTTGGAACAAAAGATTGTAGATAGCTTCAATCGCTCAGCTAAGCGTTTGGAACATATCTATGTGCGTCCTGATGCACTGATGAATGCCATCACTACCGACGAAGATATGGCTAATGGTTGCGCAATCTTGGATATGGGCGCGCAGACGACTACCTTGACGGTGTATAAAGGTAATCAGTATCTATACAACAAAGTGGTACCTCTCGGTGGATATGATATCACGCGCGACATTGAGCAGATTGGTATTTCCTTAGCATATGCAGAGCAGTTGAAGTGTAAATATGGTTATGCATCTGCAGATATGGTGTCCACCAATCATCGCTTCCGTTTGCCTGCGCCTACCATGCCTCAAGGTGAAGTGGCGGTGATGGCAACCGAGATAGCAGATATTATTTCCGCTCGATTAGAGCAAATGCTCACACCCTTATTAGATGTCCTCAACGCAGAGGCTAGTCGTTTTAGAGTATTGTATGTGACTGGCGGTGCTGCCATGTTGCAAGGTCTAGTAGAATATATTCAGGCTAAGACTTCTATCCCTGTAATGTATGGTTCGCATGCATCGTGGTTGACTACGGACACGCCAGACGAGATGTGTATGCCTACGTATTCTTCCTTGGTAGGTACCTTGCTCTTAGGGGCAGATTATCGCAATAAGCACCCTGAAGTCACCACTTCTGGGGAAGGAATATTGGATATCATCAAGGAGAAAACATTAACGATATTTACCGATCAAACAGGATATTAATCAATGTGTAATTAATAAATCTACAAGATATATGATAGATGTAATTGATGCTTTGGGTTTGGATATAGCTCAAGATTCCATTATTAAAGTGATGGGCGTAGGTGGTGGTGGCTGTAATGCTGTCAACTATTTGTACTCCCAAGGAGTGAAGGACGTCACCTTCTTAGTTTGCAATACCGACAAGCAGTCCCTCGAGCGTAGCAGCGTACCTGCTAAATTGCAATTAGGTCCTGGTCTTGGAGCTGGTGGCAAACCTGAAGTTGCACAAGAATATGCCGAGCAAAATCGTGAGCGTATCAAGGAGTCCTTAAATGATGGTACCAAGATGCTCTTTCTTACCGCAGGAATGGGTGGTGGTACAGGTACTGGTGCTTCATCAGTGGTGGCTTCTGTAGCGCGCGAGATGGGTATCCTGACGGTTGGAATTGTCACTATTCCTTTTACCTTCGAAGGTCCAAAGAAAATCAAAAAGGCCATGATAGGTGTGGCGCAACTGGCAGAACAGGTGGATGCCATCTTGGTGATTAACAACGAGAAATTGCGCCAAATATATCCTGACCTCAATATGCTCAATGCCTTTGCCAAGTCGGATGATGTGGTGGCAAATGCAGCGCGTGCAATTGCTGAGATTATTACCGTTCCTGGTTATATCAATACCGACTTTGCCGATGTGTACAATACCCTCAAGAATGGCAATGTAGCGATTATGAGCGTAGGTGTGGCTAATGGCGAAAACCGTATCACTCAAGCTATTCACGAGGCATTGCACTCGCCATTGGTAAATAGTGATGTGCGTGGAGCAACACGTTTGTTGTTGCAGATTTATACGACTACCGAACATGCACTAATCATGTCCGAGATTGACCAAATCCACACTTTTGTCAGCGAGATAGGCGAAGATGTAGAGGTGCAATGGGGCGCATCACTCGATGAAACGCTTGAGGATAAAGTGCGTGTTACCATCATTGCTACGGGGTTTGAGGTATCCAATATCCCTGGCTTGGACGATGTCGTCGGTAAGAAGACGGTAGAGGAGGCTATCAAGATTCATTATGAAGATGCCAAGACGATAGAGCCTGCTGAGGAAGAAGTCGCTCCAACTAATGATACTCCTGCACAAGTTGCCGAAGCACCTTCACAAATGACTCCACAACCAGTTGTTCATGAGAATGGTGATATTGTGCTTGACTTTGGCGACGATTTTGACTCGCCAGAGCCAGCCGATAATCCATCAACGGGGTTAGGTGGCTTTGCAGGTTGGATGCGCGGACGTAGATAATGCCCAAATCATGTCATCCATTCTTTCCACATGCTCACGAGCAATCTTGGAGGTCTTATTCCCTTCTTGCTGTGTGGCTTGTGGGCATAAATTAGTACAAGGGGAGCAGGCTATCTGCTCCTCTTGTCTTAATGCAATTGTGCGTACTGAGCACATGTTTTTGCCCAATAATGGTATTGATATGCTCTTTGCTGATTGGATAAAAAAAGAGCGGCGAGCAGTCCATTATGAGCATGGAGTAGCTTTTGCTTTTTACAATCGTGAACGTGGACAATTGCTTCGCTCACTCATAGAGCGTGGTAAATTTGGTGCTTTTCCTAATCCAATGGTCTTCCTCGAATTAGGTCGTGTTGCGGCGATGGACTATCTGGACTCAGAGCTCTTTGATGATGTAGATGTCTTAGTGCCAGTTCCTTTGCACCCTCGTCGGTTGCGACAGCGAGGCTTCAATCAAGCAGAATACATTTGCAAAGGCCTACATTCCATCACTAAGATTCCAATAGATACTTCGCATCTTGTTCGTACAAAAAATAATCCACACCAATCACGCGCCAACTTCGACAAACGCTATGAGAATGTCCGAGATTTATTCGCTGTGCGTTATCCCGAAGAATGGAAGAACAAACATATTCTTTTGGTAGATGATGTCATTACATCAGGTGCAACATTGTTTGAATGTATGAAACAAATGACGCCTATTCGAGGATGTCGAATAAGCATCTTTGCACTTGGTTGGGCACATAATTGATGCGTTAGTCCCTTTTCTTTCTCGAAACCACACCGTTACCACTCCAGTACCACTTCGTTAGTATCCTAGTGTTTCCCTATTCTTTGCAAGAACCATACTTATAAACTGATTACGTTATAGAATGATTTTTCTATGATTAGTTAATAACATTATCCTTGATAAAAAAGTACATTTCTCTTGCAGAACTGCATTTTTTTTTGTAATTTTGCACGATTTTTGTGTTAATATGCAAAAGTGTGCCATTTTGGCAGCATAAATCTCTTTTGGCGCGAAATTTGTGGTAACAAAATATAATTGCAACAAGCACATAGCGCGTGAAACTTTGGAACATTGAAACAAATAGAATAATGAAAAAAGAAGTATCAACAAAGAAATTAGTAGAGACGATTGTAGAAGGAATTCAAAATCGTAAGGGACAACGTATTGTAACAGTAGATTTGCGTAAGCTGAAGGATGCTCCAGCGGAGTATTTTATTATTGCAGAAGGTGGCTCGAACGTACAAGTGGTAGCCATCGCAGATGAAGTGGATAGCTATGTGCGCACACAAACTCATGTGCACCCATTGGGTATTGACGGACGCGATAATGCAGAGTGGATAGCGATGGATTATGGAACCATCTTTGTACATATTATGCAACGTGAGCCACGTGCCTACTACGACATTGAGCACCTGTGGGCTGATGGAAAAATTACGGAGATCCCAGAAGTGTAATTATGAACCAAGAGCAAAGAACAAGGAACCAAGACTTATTAGTAACGATAGAAAATGGTATTTGGTCTTGACTCCTTATTCCTTACTCCTTACTCTTTTTAAAATTTATGGCAGAACAAAAACCTAAACAACCCAAACAATCCAACAAACAGAACAACAAGCCAAAGCGTTCGCCGCTGACATGGCTGTATTATGCTATTATGGTAGGTCTATTGATCTTTTTCTTCTTCCCTATGGGGGGTGAGAAAGGTGCGAATAAGGACCTGAGTTATACCAAATTTACGGCCTACATCGATAATGATGCTGTGGCATCGGTAAAGGTGTATGATGATAATAGTGCCGAGGCGAAGATTCGCCCAGAGAGCTATGCCCTGGTGTTTGGCAATCAAGAGGCTGGCGAAGATGTGAAGGGCAAATTGAATGCCCAAGTGCCTTCCGTAGAGGAATTTGCGAAATACATTGATAATGTGAATATTGCTCGCAAGGAAGCGGGTAAGGCAGCTATTGATGTTAGCTATGCCAAGTCAAAAGACTATTGGTATATGATATTGGTGAATGTCTTGCCTTTTGCGCTGATAGTCCTGTTTTTTGTGTGGATGAGCCGCGGAATGGCGAATGCGGCAGGCGGCGGTCCAGGTGGTATATTCAATGTGGGTAAAGCCAAAGCTGAGGTGTTTGACAAAGACAAGAAGAACAAAGTCACCTTCAAAGATGTGGCAGGTTTGGCAGGCGCTAAACAAGAGGTGGAGGAGATCGTGTCCTTCCTCAAGAACCCTACCAAATACACCAACTTGGGTGGTAAGATTCCAAAGGGCGTGCTGCTCGTAGGCCCTCCGGGAACGGGTAAGACCCTGCTCGCTAAGGCGGTAGCAGGCGAAGCGAATGTGCCATTCTTCTCGATGTCGGGTAGCGACTTCGTGGAGATGTTCGTGGGTGTAGGTGCGAGCCGTGTGCGCGACCTCTTCCGTCAGGCCAAGGAGAAAGCTCCTGCTATCGTATTTATTGATGAGATTGATGCCGTGGGCCGTGCTCGTGGCAAAAATAATATGATGGGTGGTGGCAACGATGAGCGCGAATCGACGCTGAATCAGTTGCTTACTGAGATGGATGGTTTTGGTAGCAATTCAGGTGTGATCATCTTGGCGGCTACCAACCGCGCCGATGTGCTGGATGCTGCGCTGTTGCGTGCAGGACGTTTCGACCGTCAGATACATGTAGAATTGCCCGACTTGCAAGAGCGCAAGGAGATCTTTGGCGTACATATAGCAAGCATCAAGATAGACAAGGATTTGGATATCAATTTCTTGGCTAAGCAAACACCTGGTTTCTCGGGCGCGGATATTGCCAATGTCTGCAACGAGGCTGCATTGATAGCAGCGCGTAATGACCATAAGTCTGTTACGCGACAAGACTTTATGGACGCCGTGGATCGTATCATCGGTGGCTTGGAGCGAAAGAATAAGATTATGACTGAAGAGGAGAAACGTTCGGTGGCTTACCACGAGGCAGGTCACGCGACTATCTCTTGGCTGTTGCGTTGGGGCAATCCGTTGGTAAAAGTGACCATCGTGCCACGCGGTATGGCGTTGGGCGCAGCGTGGTACTTGCCAGAGGAGCGACAGCTGACCAACAAAGATCATATCATGGATAATCTCTGTTCACTGTTGGGCGGTCGTGCTGCAGAGGAAGTGTTCTTGCAGCAGACTTCTACGGGTGCGCTCAATGACTTGGAGCGTGCGACCAAACAGGCATACGCTATGGTGGCGTACTATGGTATGTCCGACAAGCTGAAGAACCTCAGCTACTACGATTCGACAGGCAGATACGATATGGGATTTGCGAAACCCTATTCGGAGAAGACGGCTGAAGTGATTGATAGTGAGACGAGTGCGATTATCGCTGAGCAGATGGCGCGTGCGAAGAAGATCCTGGAGGAGAATGCCGAAGGGCACAACAAGTTGGCGCAGATGTTGATCGAGAAAGAGGTAATCACCTCCGACGATGTTGAGGCAATCCTTGGTCCTCGCCCTTGGGTGAGTCGTACGGATGAGATCATTGCTGCCAATGAGAAGCCTACCCCCTCCCCCCTCCCTGAAGGGAAGGGGCTTTCAGGGGATAGCCCCAAGAAGAAACGCGCCCCTCGCAAGAAGAAAGAGGAAGAGGTGGTGGTGAATCAGGAGCAAGGAACCAAGAGCCAAGACGAAATGGCAGAGAATAGTGTGGAAGAAAACAAAAATTAGAGTAAATTATAGAAATAAACCAAAAATTGTTGAAATGAAAAAGTTGATTCTAAGCACTTTGGTGCTGGCGTTGTCGCTCGTGGCGGTAGCGCAACAACCACAACCACTGCCTATCGATTCGGCAGTACGCGTTGGTAAGTTGGAGAATGGTCTGACTTATTACATTCGTCACAATGAATATCCTAAGCAACGTGCTGAGTTCCATATCGCGCAAGCGGTAGGTGCTATCCTCGAAGAAGACCACCAGAACGGTTTGGCTCACTTCCTCGAGCACATGGCATTCAATGGAACGGAACACTTCGCAGGTAAAGGTATCATTGAGTACTTCGAGTCTATCGGTGTGAACTTCGGTGGAAACATTAACGCTTATACCTCATTGGATGAGACGGTGTATCGCCTCAGCGAGGTGCCAACCGTTCGCGAGGGTATCATTGACTCCGCTTTGCTCGTGATGCACGACTGGGCATGTGGTCTCTTGCTATTGGAAGATGAGATTGACAACGAGCGTGGTGTAATTCGCGAGGAGTGGCGTACTGGCGCTCAAGCCAACCGCCGTATGTGGAAAGCCATTAACCCACTCAAGTACCCAGGTAGCCAATATGCTAAACGCGATGTGATTGGTGATACGGCAGTGATTAACAACTTCGCATACGATGCGCTTCGTGACTACTATAAGAAATGGTACGGA
>Ga0233366_1000618_pt1 | contig 11487 bp, 11 predicted proteins | sample ElkDunMinimDraft_23_FD_191536 | JGI IMG/M metagenome (GOLD analysis project Ga0233366, IMG submission 191536) | Fecal eukaryotic communites from dung pellets of Tule Elk in California, USA - Elk Dung C4 | ecosystem: Host-associated > Mammals > Digestive system > Large intestine > Fecal | place...
CCGCATGGTCGTCCCAAGCTTTGGATTTAGGTTTGCCTATATCGTGCAAAAGCGCTGCCCAACGAAGCCAGAGGTTGTCTGACTTTTGTGCGAGGTTATCCAGCACTTGCAGAGTATGGAAGAACACATCTTTGTGTCCTTTGCCATCTTTGGTCTCTACGCCTTTGAGGGCGCTGAGTTCGGGGAAAATGAGCGGAAGAAGTCCGGTTTTATCAAGCAAGATCCATCCCACAGATGGTTTGCGCGAGAGCATGATCTTGTTGAGTTCCTCTACGATGCGCTCTTTAGTGATAATCTTTATACGCCCTGCATTTCGCTCGATGGATTCGAAGGTTTCTCTATCCAAATAAAAGCCAAGTTGGGTAGCAAAACGAATAGCACGCATCATGCGCAATGGGTCATCTGAATAGGTGATATCGGGATCGAGTGGCGTGCGGATGGTGCACTCGTTCATATCATGGATGCCACCAAAAGGATCAAGCAGTTCGCCGTAGCGGTCTTTGTTGAGACAGACTGCCATGGCGTTGATGGTGAAGTCGCGGCGGTTTTGGTCGTCCTCTAATGTGCCATCTTCGACGATAGGGTTGCGAGAATCGTGTTGGTAACTCTCACGGCGAGCACCTACGAACTCTAATTCTATCTTGCCACGCTGCGGGGTCCCCGACAAGCCTCGTGGGCGAGTGGGGTGCACTTTGACTTGGGCCGTACCATAGGTCTTAAAGACACTAAGGTGCGCCCCCTTGCCAAGACGCTTGGCCACAGCCTGCGCCAACTCAATACCACTACCCACCACAACAATGTCAATGTCGGTACTATCGCGATGCAAAAAGATATCACGAACGTAACCGCCAATGACATAGCACTCCAAGCCGAGACGATCGGCTTCCTCGCCTACAAGGTGGAGGATAGGAAGGTCTATTTTAGGATGAGAGGCAAGCATATCTTGAACAAAGAACCAGGAACAAGGAATCAAGACATATTACTTTCGTCTCAAAAGTCGAAACATATGCGTCTTGGCTCTTGGCTCCTGGCTCTTTACTCTATTGTTTAATGATTAGCGAACGCGCTCGCAGTAGCTACCGTCGCGGGTATCCACGCGGATGATCTCGCCCTCGTTGCAGAAGAGAGGCACGCGAATCTCAGCACCAGTCTCGAGAGTTGCTGGTTTGAGAGTGTTGGTAGCGGTATCGCCTTTGAGACCTGGCTCAGTGTAAGAGATAGCCAACTCAACTTTGGTTGGAAGCTCTGCGAAGAGGATAGTGTCAGTAGAAGCATCAGAAACAACCTCGCAGATAAAGCCCTCTTTGAGGAACTCAACACCAGTGATAAGGTCGTGACCGATAGGCACTTGTTCAAAAGTCTCTTGGTTCATGAAGATATAATCCTCACCCTCTTTGTAGAGGTATTGGTAAGGACGGCGCTCTACGCGAACATCCTCGAGTTTCTCACCGATGTTGAAGCGGCGCTCCAATACGCGACCATCAACTACATCTTTGAATTTCACACGCATAATGGTGTTACCCTTTCCTGGCTTAACGTGCAGGAAGTCAATTACAAAATACAAACGGCCGTCCATACGGATACATACACCGTTCTTTACGTCTTGAGAGTTAATCATATTTTTACAAACTAGTTTAAAAAATGTTTCAAAGTTTCTTATCTCGGCTATTGCCTCGAACAATTATTTCAATGTTCCAAATGTGGCACAATTCGCCAAAATCGAAATCGGGTGCAAAGGTACAGAAAAAAATGCAAATACGCAAGTAAAACTTGCATAAATGCAAAAAAAGCAGTAATTTTGCAGCATAATTGTAAAATCAGTAAACATTTGTTGTTATGAGAGAGTTTTTTGGAACAATTGACATTTGGCAAGTATTATCATCATTCATCTTCTTATTTGCAATCATTGATCCACTCGGCAATATTCCTGTAACGCTCAACATGCAGCGTAAAGGTGTGAAAATTAATGCCTTTCAGGTTTGCCTTGCTACTATCGTCATTCTGCTAGCATTTTTGTTTGCAGGTGAATGGGTGCTTAAATTATTTGGTGTAAAGATTGAATATTTTGCGATTGCGGGTGGATTTGTGATCCTGCTGATGGCATTGGAGATGGTGTTGGATGTGACTATCTTCAAGAATGAAGGTTTGGATGGTTCGGGAAGTATCGTTCCATTGGCATTCCCAATGTATGCTGGTCCTGGTGCCTTCACGGCATTGCTATCCATTACTGCAGAGTACGACATTATTAATCTAGTTCTCGCAGTAACATTAAACACCTTGATGCTCTTCGCTGTGCTAAAAGGAACCAATTGGCTCAACAAATATTTGGGACAGACATCATTATATATCTTGCGTAAGTTCTTTGGTATCATCGCATTAGCGATTGCTTGCAAGTTGATGTTTGGTAATTTAGCAACCGTATTTTTAGGACAATGAAACATATTCTAGTATATCTCTCATTGGTAGCAGGCCTCCTTGTTAGCTGCCAACGTACATCCCAATTTACGATTGAGGGTATTGTATCCCATGCTGAAGGTGAAACACTCTATTTAGAGCATACCGCGTTGATGCAAACAAGTGTGGTTGATTCGTGTGTATTGACCGCTAAGGGTGACTTTTTATTAAAAGCGTCCGCACCTCAATATCCTGATTTTTATAGACTTCGTATAGGTCGAAATTCGCTGATATTGGCGATAGACTCTACAGAAGTTATCACCATCACTGCCACTCGCGATAGTTTGGCAAATACGTTGGCGATAGAAAATAGTGATAACACCTTGGTGATTGCCCAATTACGTGCAATGGCTCACGCTGCTTCACGCGAGGACTTGCGCGAGGAGGCCAAGAAGATTATTGTAGCTAACCCACGTTCGTTAGCAGCCTATTATGCGGTATTTATGAAGCAAAATGGCGAATATATTTGGAACATTTTTGACCCATCCGATCGTCGTATGTTCCAAGCCGTAGCAACCTCTTTCCACACATGGATGCCCAACTATGAACGTACTAAAGCGCTCTACACACAGGTTAAGGAAGTGATGCAGGTTGAGCGCAATGCCACCCACCAAGCAGCTGTACGTGAGATGATTGATAATGCAGAGAACGCATTTTTGGATATTACACTCACAGACGACAATGGCATTACACAATCGCTCTCCGACTTGCGTGGCAAAGTGATTGTACTCGACTTCTCTGCGATTGAAATGGAGCAAAGCAAGGGATATATCTTTGAACTTCGCGAACTCTACAACCAATATCATAAACGTGGAGTGGCTATCTATTCCGTATCACTCGACCGTAATAAACTGCTATGGGAAGATGGCGTAGTAAATTTGCCATGGACCAATGTGTATGCTGGCGAACAAGCAATAGAGGTACTTACTCGCTATAATGTACAATCCCTACCAACCCTCTTCCTGCTTGACCGAAAGGGTAATGTACAAGGTCGATATACTGATTTCGAAAGACTTGAAGCTGACATTAGAAAATATCTGTAAACTTGCCCAAGAAGTGGGCTTTGATGCCTGCGGTGTGGCACCAGTTCGTCGGTTGGATGACGATGCGCAGTTTATGGATAATTGGATTGCGCAGGGGTTGCATGGCGAGATGGAATACCTGGCACGCAACTGCGATAAACGATATGATCCTACAGCGTTAGTACCAGGCGCACAAACAGTGGTGGTATGTCTATTGAGTTTTGAACATTCTGGCAGAGATTATCACCGCAAGGTAAAATCAATGCTGTACGCACTGGAGGCAAAACTAAAAGAGACATTTGGTGAAGATATTGTATCAGCAACACATCAACATATCTTTTGCGACTCGGCTCCGATGCTCGAACGACGTTGGTGCGTAGAAGCGGGATTGGGATGGATAGGTAAGAACCATCAATTGATACACCCCATGCTGGGAAGTTTGGTACACCCTGGTGAGATTGTACTGAATAAGGCGGTTATCGGAAATCGGGAATCGGGAATCGACAGTCGAGAATCAGATATTGGACAACAATGCACCGATTGCCACCTCTGCTTAGATGCCTGTCCGACGGGAGCGCTGAGAAATAACGTGTGGGATGCACGTGAATGTATTGCATATACTACACACCACTGCTTAGAATGTCAAAACGTTTGTCCGCATAATAAACAATTAAGATATGAATAATCTCAAACTCGGCATTGCCTCTGATCATGCAGGCTTTGCTCTCAAACAAAGTGTTATTGCTTGGCTCCAAGAGCAAGGCATTCAAGTCACCGACTACGGTTGTCCCTCTACCGACAGCTGCGACTACCCAGACTTTGCTCATCCTATGGCTACTTCCGTAGAAGATGGTACCAACGATATGGGTATCGCCATCTGCTCTACAGGCAACGGTATCACTATGACATGCAACCATCATCAGGGCATCCGCGCTGCACTCTGTTGGGACGAACCTTTGGCTCGCCTCGCTCGCCAACACAATAACGCCAACATCATCGGGCTGCCAGCTAACTATATTTCTGAGGAGAAAGCAATCGAATTGATAAAGATATTCCTCACCACTGAGTTTGAAGGCGGCCGTCACGAGCGTCGTGTCAACAAGATTTCTTGCAAGTAGAATCACCAACCAACTGCATTGTTGGTGGAGTTATGCGCTATCCTTATTCGGGGTAGTGCGTGTGCATCATTTACCTACCTCCGTGAGCGTAGAACCCGCGAATATATGTCAATTGCGTTGCCCAGAATGTCCAGTGGGGATGTGGAATAACGAATCCAGAATAAGGAGCCAAGAACAAAGACATATTAGTAGTTCCGATTTGGATAGATTAATATCAATGGAGATATTTGAGCGGGTATTGGAACAAGTGCAAACGACGGCACATACCATGCAATTCTATTTCCAAGGTGAGCCTTTGCTCAACAAGCAGTTACCCGAAATGATTGCCCGTGCTCACCATGCTGGGCTTTATACCATCGTATCAACCAATGCACAAGCCTTGGATAAGAAAATGGCAGATGCGTTGGTGAAGAGTGGATTAAGCCAAATCATCGTATCAATTGATGGTTTTTCGGAAGAGTCATATACTGCATACCGTGTTGGAGGCAGCTTGCACAAAGCATTAGAGGGACTACTGTTTTTACGGCAAGCAAAAGATAATTGGCACTCCCCTATTCGCATCGAGTTACAGGTGTTGCGACTGCGCAGCAATGAGCACGAATGGCAATGGATACAACGCAATTACAAACAGTTAGGGGCAACACATCTTGTATTTAAGACTGCGCAATTGTATAATTATGAACACGGGCATTCGCTTATGCCACATGATGAGCGCTATTCAAGGTACAAGAAAGGAGCAGATGGTACATACCGATTGTACCGCTCTTGGATGCGAAAAAAATGGCAAGCAAATCCATGCTTTCGATTGTGGTCAGGGTGTGTGATTAGCACAACAGGAGAGGTTTTGCCTTGTTGTTATGACAAGGAACATCAATATCCGTTAGGTAATGTAATGAATCAATTGATAGCGAATATCTTTCAGTCAGAGAAAGCAAATATGCTTCGAAATAAGGTATTGACAGATAAAAATCATTTACCAGAGATGTGCAAGAATTGCAATTATTAATAGTAGTCTATTCTATTAACTTACTTCCTCCACAATGCCCTAGTAAAGAGCAGCAACACGGTGAAGATCTCTAGACGACCGATCAACATCACAAAACTCATTACCCACTTTGCCACCATAGGGAACTCTGCATATGTGCCAGCAGGACCAAACTGCCCAATACTGATACCTACATTACCAATTGCTGAAACAGCAGCACCGATGGACTCATCGAAGTTCACACCGCTGGCACAGAATATCACTACCGTCACAACAATGATAAAGATATAGAAGATCAGAAATGCCATGATATTATTGATGGTCTGCTGTGGCACATTCTTCTCATTGAGTTTCACAGGAATGATGGCATTAGGGTGAATGCGACGTTGGAACTCTGCCACACCGTTCTTCAAGATAATTGCCAATCGTACCCACTTGATACCACCAGCCGTACTACCAGCACAAGCACCTGTCAGCATCAGGAAGAAGATTACCACCCATGCTACCACAGGCCAGTACATATAGTCAGAAATGGTGTATCCTGTAGAGGTCATCGAACTAATGACTGTGAAGATACTATCGCGGAATGCACGCTCCATGTGCAAACCAGTCCAACCTGGACGAGCGATATACAAACCAATAGTAAGCATCACCGCGAATACCAATACCGCTACGCTATACCAACGCAATTCCTCATCTTGGAAGAAGTTGCGAGCTTTGCCTCGTAGCAAGTAAATGAGTAGCACAAAGTTGATACCCGAGATGAACATAAAGAACGTTACGGTATAATGGATAGCAGCTGAATCGTAGAACTCCAAGCTATTGTTGTGGGTAGAGAAGCCTCCCGTAGCAATCGTAGAAAACGAGTGGCACACTGCATCAAACACCTCCATGCCACATAGCCACAATGCAGCCACTTCGGTAACGGTGAGCAATACATAGATACTCCACATCATTTTCGCCGTGTCGGCGATGCGTGGTGACACTTTCTCGTAGGTCAAACCCGACACCTCCGCAGCATAAAGCTGCATGCCGTTGAGTCCGAAGATAGGCAGGATAGCAATGGATAATACGATGATTCCCATACCGCCGATCCATTGTGTCAACGACCGCCAGAAGAGCAATCCGTGGGTAATCACTTCCAGGTCGGGGATGATGGTCGCTCCCGTAGTGGTGAAGCCCGACATGCTCTCAAACCATGCGTCTGTGAAACTGGGCACTTGTCCGCTGAGGTAATATGGTAATAGTCCAAAGGCAGAGAACACCACCCACACCATTGCCACAATCACATAGCCCTCGCGCTCGCCCATGCGTGACTCAGCACGATGACCTATCAGCAGACCCAATATACCTGCCAGTAGGGTGACGATGGTGGAGAGCAGAAAAACATCACTATCTGCTTCGCCATACCACAAGCTCACGCCCAATGCCAAGGTCATAAACACCGCCTCTATTAAAAGCAGTGCGCCCATGGTGCGGAAGACCATCCGTGTATTGAATGTGCGTGTCATAACAGTTGATAGTTGACAGTTATTTGAAGAACTTCTCGAGTTGGCGGATGACTTGGCTCTTGCAGAATACCACAACTTGGTCGTTTGGTAAGATCTGTGTGTCACCATTCACCAATATACCTTCGCCAGCACGCACGATAGCACCGATATTCGCATCTTTAGGCAAACGCATATCACGAATCTTAGATTTGGTAATACGGCTTCCTTCTTCTGCCATAAACTCCACCACTTCGGCATCGGCACTGGTCAAGTTGCGTACATTCAGCACACTGGCATCCAGCAACATCTGGTAGATATATGAAGCAGCGATGGTTTTCTTGTTGAGTACCGTACCGATATCCAAGCCCTCAGCCATAGGTATATAGTCAATATTCTCGACTTCAGCAATGGTCTTTTTCACGCCAAAACGCTTGGCAGCCATGCAGGCAAAGATATTCGCTTCGCTACTATCGGTGACTGCTACAAAAGCATCCGCATCCTCTATACCCTCGTCTTTCAGCACTGCCATATCGCTACCATCGGCATTGATAATCAGTGCATTATTGATTTTCTCGCTAAGATGATAGCAATGTTCGCGGTCAGCCTCCAAGATTTTGATACTGAGGTCATCCGATAAGTTTTGTACGGTCTTCTGTGCAATCTTTGATCCGCCAAAGAAGATGATGTTTTTGATTTCTTGTTTCTGTTTGCCGAGTTGCTCACGCAGATGTTTCATATTCTCTCGCGTACAAACGGCGTACACCATATCGTCGGCTTGAATCTCATCTGCTCCTGTAGGGATGATGGTATCTTGTCCGCGTTTGATAGCCACTACGCGGTAAAGTCCATGATTGAAGAATCCTGACATAAACTGCTTGCCAATCACCTCTGCACCTTCACGCACTTTCACTACGCAGAGTTCCAATGCGCCTTCACAAAGCGTCAAGTGGTAGCGCATCCAGTTGGTTTTGAGCGAAGCGGTAATCTCGTGCGCTGCAAGTAGTTCTGGGTAGATGAGGTGGTTGAGTCCCATCTGCTCAAAGATGCGTTTATTCTCTGGAATGAGATACTCATAGTTGTCAATACGCGCTAAGGTCTTCTTTGCTCCCAGTTGATTTGCGAGCAAACACGCAGTGATATTATCTGCCTCGGATGGTGTAACTGCGATGAAGAGGTCCACATCTTTTACGCCTATACTCTTGAGGTCGTTAATCGACATCGGACTTCCCACCTTGGTCAGTAGGTCATAGTTTGCATCGAGATCACCCAAGCGGTCTTGGCGGTCGTCAATGAGACTGATATCCATATCTTCGCGCGACAGCAATTTCGCCAAATGGCGACCTACTGCTCCAGCGCCTGCAATAATGATTCGCATATACCTTCTTTATCTAATTTTAACAACTGATATAATTCCTTGGTACTTCCATGCTCCACAAACTGGTCGTTTACACCCAATCGGATCACACGTGGTGTGTAGCCATTATCTGCCATAAACTCCAGCACAGCACTGCCCAATCCGCCACTGATCATACCATCCTCCACCGTGATGATCGTATCAAAGGTCTTACCTACTGTATGCAAGAGCTCTTCATCTATAGGCTTGAGCCAACGCATATCGTAGTGTGCTACTTGCGCAGCTTTCTCGCCAAGTGCCTCAATAGCATCCGCCACCGTATTACCTATTGCGCCAATACTTAGTACTGCTATTTGGCTACCCTCTTTTAGACAGACACCTTTGCCTATCGTCAATTGCCCATTGCTGGTAGCGCTCATACTGCGACCTCTTGGGTAACGTATCGCGATAGGTCCGTCATAGTCTTTGGCAAGGCACATCATGGTTTCGAGGTCCTCTTTGGTCATAGGAGCACCTATCACCATATTTGGAATAGGACGTAGGTATGCCAAGTCCAAGAGACCATGGTGGGTTGCGCCATCATTGCCCACGATACCAGCACGGTCAATACAGAAGACAACATGCAGCTTAGGCAATGCCACATCGTGAATGATATTATCGTAGGCACGTTGCAAGAAACTGGAGTAGATATTGCAATAGGGGACAAGTCCCGCCTTTGCCATTCCTGCTGAGAAAGTGACTGCGTGTCCCTCTGCGATACCGACATCGAATACGCGGTCAGGCAGTTGGCGTTGCATGATCGTCATGCTACAACCACTTGGCATGGCTGGTGTGACACCTACCACACGCTCATCTTCCTTCGCCAGTGTGAGCAATTGCTCTCCAAACACTTCTTGCCATAATGGTTCCTTCTTTGTACTTGGATCCTGGTTTCTTACTCCTGTCTCCACACAGAACTCTCCTGGTGCATGCCAAGTTGTTTGGTCATTTTCAGCAGGTTCATAGCCTTTGCCTTTCTTGGTGATGATATGCAGCACCTTAGGTCCCTCGTAGTCTTTTATCTCGTTGAAGATACGCACCAAACTCAGCACATCGTGTCCGTCAGCAGGACCAAAATAGCGCAAGTTGAGTCCTTGGAAGATGTTAGTGCCTTGCTTGGTAAGTAGTGCTTTGAGGTTATTGGTAAAGCGTTGTACTCGCCCTTTGTTATCATCGGTGATGAGGTGCAGCTTGCGTGCCACTCGATATCCCCACCAACGCCAACGATTGTATCGTTCGCTAGTGGTAATATCTACCAAATACTGTGTAAATCCGCCCTTGATAGGGTCAATCGCCATATTATTGTCGTTGAGTACGATGAGCAGATTATTCTTATTCATTGAGGTATTGTTGAGTCCCTCGAATGCCAATCCGCCCGTCATGGCGCCATCGCCAATGATAGCCACTACTCGTCTTTTCTGCTCGTCAGATGCTCGATATCCTATCTCAGCTCCAAGCGCCGCAGAGATGCTATTGCTAGCATGTCCTGCTATGAAAGCATCGTATTCGCTCTCCATAGGCGAAGGGAATGGTGCCAATCCTTTGAACTGTCGGTTGGTATGGAATCGCTCGCGTCTGCCCGTAAGAATCTTATGGGCATATGCCTGATGACCTACGTCCCACACCAGTTGGTCGTTGGGCGTATCAAACACATAGTGCAATGCCACCGTAAGCTCCACAGTACCGAGTGAAGAACCCAAGTGCCCAGGGTTTTGGCTTAACTGCTGAATAATGAAATCGCGCACCTCCTCGCATACTTGTGGCAGTGCATCTAGGGGCAATGCCTTCAAGTCACTGGGGTAATAGAGCGTATTCAGATATTTATATTCCATAGCTTATTGTGTTGAAATATCCTCCATATCACTTCGCGCAAGCGCATACTCGCGCATAATAGCCTGCAAAGATACAGTTTTTTTCTTATATCTGCAAATTTTACCCCCATTTTGCTACTTCCATTTATCAAAATCAACAAAAATACCGGCATTTTACACATATTTCAGTACTTTGCATTGCATAGTATTATAAATAATATTACCTTTGCATTGGATTTCCGAATCAAGTGTTCTTTGCTATGATTATATGCGATGATTTGTCCGATGGAAGAGAAATGGCATAGTTTTTGTATTTACTCATACAAACTTAAATATAAACCTAAATATAAACTTATTAAATTGACTGAATTATGAAAAAGATTTTAGCCGTATGGGCAATCCTAACCATTTCTTTGACGGCATGTGCCGATCATCATCAACTGGTAGAATATTCTGATCTTCCTGCTCAAGCGCAGGTGTTTATTCAAAAGTATTTCAACGTTACCGACGTTGCATACATTGAACGCGAGCGCGATGGCGTGCATCATGAATATCAAGTACATCTCAAGAATGATATTGAGATGGAGTTTGATTACCAAGGAAACTTCAAATCCATTGATTGTCAGGTGCTGAAAGTGCCTACAGGCATTGTTCCCGAACCGATTATCAACTTCGTGCAGACGCATTATCCCAATAGTTTTGTTGTGGAATATGTAGTTGGATATCGTCATTTGACGGTGGAATTGGGTACAGGCTTAGACTTGATTTTCGACCTTGAAGGACATTTTATTCGTATAGATGACTAATGACATTTGACAATTGGTACGAGGAATCAAGTAATATAAAAAATCATAAAAGACAATGAAAAAATTGTATCGTTCTTCTAACCGCATTGTGGCGGGTGTTTGTGGCGGTATCGCCGAGTATTTTGATGTGGATCCTACGGTGATTCGCGTGGTGTATCTCATCCTGAGTTTATTCTCTGCTGGATTCCCTGGTCTGCTGCTTTACATCATCTTGATGGTACTCATTCCCAATTACAATCAAATAGAGAACCAGTAAATGGTAGTTACAGCGATGCTATCCAATCTCAAAAGTCAAATGCGCAAAGGGTTATTGGAATACTGTATCCTTTCCATCATCAATCGTGATGAAGCCTATGCTTCGGACATCCTTGATACCCTCAAGGAGGCGCGATTGGTGGTGGTGGAGGG
>Ga0233366_1000620_pt1 | contig 11459 bp, 7 predicted proteins | sample ElkDunMinimDraft_23_FD_191536 | JGI IMG/M metagenome (GOLD analysis project Ga0233366, IMG submission 191536) | Fecal eukaryotic communites from dung pellets of Tule Elk in California, USA - Elk Dung C4 | ecosystem: Host-associated > Mammals > Digestive system > Large intestine > Fecal | place...
TGATGGAAGGTTTTGATGATACACGTGAGGTTGATGATGCCCTTTTACAAGCTGCTATCAAAGATAATGGTTTTGTGTGTACCTCTGATTTAGAGAAGATTAGAGATTGTAATGTTTATATTGTAGCCGTACCAACACCCGTAGATGTGAACAATCGTCCTGATTTGACTCCACTGATAGGAGCAAGTACAACGGTAGGGAAAGTGATTGCTAAGGGTGATGTGGTGATATATGAATCGACAGTTTATCCAGGAGTTACAGAGGAGGAGTGTTTGCCAGTAGTGGAGAAGATTTCAGGTTTGAAGTTTAATGAAGATTTTTATGCAGGATATTCTCCAGAACGTATTAATCCGGGAGATAAAGAACATACTGTTGAGAAAATTAAAAAGGTAACTTCAGGTTCTACACCAGATATTGCAGATTTTGTTGATGGATTATACTCTTCGGTTTTAGTAAATGGAACATTCAAAGCATCATCTATACGCGTGGCGGAAGCATCCAAAATTATAGAAAATTCGCAACGAGATGTGAATATTGCTTTTATGAATGAATTAGCGAAGATTTTCAATGCGATGGGAATCGATACACACGAAGTAATTGAAGCAGCGGCTTCTAAATGGAATTTTATTAAGTTAACACCTGGGTTAGTCGGTGGTCATTGTATCAGTGTTGACCCATATTATTTAATTCAGAAGGCGCAAGTTTATGGTATTTTGCCACGTGTAATGTCTGCCGCACGAAGATTGAATGATGGAATGGGTGAATATGTTGCTAATCAGGTGATTAAATTGATGAATAAGCATGGCGTTTTGGTAAAAGATGCTAAATTCCTTATTTTAGGTTTCACTTTCAAGGAGAATTGTCCTGACATCAGAAATACAAAAATTGTAGATATTATCCATATTTTACAAGAATATTCATCCAACATAACTGTTTATGATCCTTACGCTGATATTGCCGAGGTGCGTCATGAATATGGGATTGAGATTACCAATGGTGACATGGAATCGCTGAAAGGTAAGTATGATGCGGTAATTTTAGCTGTTGCGCACAATCAATTCAAAGTGGTAAACTTGCGTGATTTTTGTAAGGCAACCGCTGTGGTTTATGATGTGAAAGGAGTTGCAGAAAGAGACCAAATAGATGGTCGCTTGTAGATTATTTTTTAATCTTTTTTACTGAACTAGAACGACTTTTCTTGTTCTTGATTTTGTAAGTAGTTTCCAAAGAAGTTGTCGAGCCCCATTTGGCTTGTCTTGTTTTGGTATGTTTGTAGGCGCGAGCTCCTTTTGCTTTGACATACGGATTAGAGGAGTGGCAAGAAGAGAACGTAAAAGCCATAATAATAGTGCAGCAAGCAGCTAATAATAAAGATGCAAATTTACCCTTTTTCATAGAAAAAATCATTAATTAATAGAGAGGCAAAATTACGAAAAAAAAGAATAGAAGGTACAAAAATAGAAATATTTTTTTCAAAAAACTATAATTTGGAAAAGATGATGTATTTTTGCACTTCGTTTCAAATGATAGATTAATGAGATTGCGTTTTTGTATATTATCTTTAGTTGTGTTATTCGCCTCGTGTGCCAAAGTTGTGATGCCTGTTGGTGGACCGCGCGATGTAACACCTCCAACAGTGGTTAAGTGTGTGCCTGAAAATGGAACAGTCAACTTTTCTGCCTCCAATATTAAAATCACTTTTGATGAATTTGTAGTGTTGAACAATCCATCGGAAAATATTATTATTTCTCCGCCATTGTCTCAGCAACCTAAATATGAGATGAAAGGGAAGACGCTGATTATTAATTTTTTAGATTCATTAATTGATAATTCAACCTATAATATTGTATTTTCCAATGGTATTAAAGATTATACTGAGGGCAATCTATTGCCCATTTATCAATATGCTTTTTCCACAGGAGAATCCATAGATTCGGCTACGATATCGGGAGTATTGCTTGATGCTGAAACGCAGAAACCTGTATCGAATGTATTGGTTTGCTTATATGATTATGATATCGATTCGTTACCATTTACGACATTACCTAAGTACCTTACTAAGACGCAGACGGACGGATCCTTTTTCTTTTCTAATATCAAAGATGGACAGTATAAGGTATTTGCTGTCAGTGATATAAATTCTAATTTTATTTTTGATTTGCCCAATGAAGGTATTGCCTTTTTGGATACGCTGTATTCATCTTGTCTAGACATTCGGTCTGATTCGTTAAAACGCTCACCATTGGTTTTACGCTATTTTATCGAAGAGGATACTATTCAACGAGTATCTGCTATTACTTCAAAAGCAAAGGGAATTTATCGTTTTGCGTATAAGTTGCCAGTGCGTGATTTTCATGTTCAGCCATTTGCGGGAGATGATCCTTTCTTTTACACGCAACTATCTCTTTCGCGTGATACCATTTCCTTCTATTTTAAGGAGGAAGTTTTAGATTCCATTTATTTGTTGTTCTCAACTGAAAAGCGAATAGATACGGTTTTGATAGAGCCATACAAAGCACCTTTGCGGCAGGGGCGAGGTAAAAAGAGTGAAGAGCCAACGCTACAGGTGCGTGCACTTTATTCTGGAGATCTCTTTAAACCGCTTACACTGCAGTTTTCGTATCCTATTAGGCCGATTGATAGTTTTCCTGTTACATTTATTAAAAAGCTAAAAAGTAGAAACGATACAGTTGTTGTACAATATTCTGTTCCAGATAGTTTCGTTTTACAATTACCATTGTCCTTTCCGTATGAAGAGAAATATAGTTATGTCGTGCAGATTTCAGATTCTGTTTTTTATGGTTATGATGGGACATCTCACGATAGTTTGACTTTTGAATTTACTTCAAAATCGATAAGAGATTATGGAAATTTACAGATGAATTATATTGTGAGTGAGGCAACAGATTACTTGATTTTCCTATTAGATGCGCAAGATAGAGAGGTTCGAAAAGATTTGATAACTTCATCTTCAGAATTAGTATATAATAATTTAGTTCCTGGGAATTACAAGATTAAGGTAGTAAAAGACCTTAATAAAAACGGAAAATGGGACACAGGCAACTATAAGAAAAAGCGTCAACCTGAGCCCATTTACTATTTTGAAAAGCCTATCCAAATTCGCGGTTATTGGGATTTGGAAGAGGAATTTAGAATTGGTAATTAAAGGTTAGCATAATACAGCTATTCATCTGTTTTTTTATCCAGCGATTTACAGCCCAATTGGGTTTTCTAATTGGAATGAGTGAGTTTGAATAGCGCAGTGAGAAACCATAATGTTCTTTAAAGTAGTAGCCGATACCGGCCATTCCAGAGAGTTCGAAAATAGAGAATTTAGGACGACCAATGATAGGATAATTGTTTTCAGTTTCTTTATAGGAAAATAAGATATTGATAGCGGGTCCAAATTCAAACTCTAAATTGCTTAATCCTACATATTTAAAAAGAAGAGGAACTTCTATATAGTAGAGATTCAGTTTGTAGATAAACTGAGGAAATTCACTTTTAGGTGGAGTGTATGTTTTACTACCTTTCATAATGAAATTGAGTTCCATTTGGAATTTCCAGTCTTGATTTCTATCAATAGGCACATTCGCAAAGAGACCTGCATAAGCTCCCAATTTGTGGAATCCAGAGAGGTCATCGCCAGATATTTGTGTGATTGAGCACCCCGCACGAACACCGCCCTTAAAAAGGGATTCGTTTTGTGCATTGAGGGTTAGAAATCCTATAATTAGTAAGAAAAAGGGAATAAATCGTTTCATAACATAGCTTTATGTAGTTAGAAACTATAGCCGATACCTAATCCTAGCACCTCTTTGAACTGAACTCTCGGAGCCAATACACCATCTTTGTTTGCGATAAGTGTTTTTTCGTAATATTTCAGCGAAGTAGTTAATGTTACGTTCAGAACTTTCAAGAATTGGTATGAGATTGCGAAATCCCAGTCCACATTGAAGTTTCCGAAGGGTTGTTCTTTATCGGTATATGGAGTGTAAAGTTGTACTGCAGTAATAATTTTGAAGTTTTTAATCAGGGTGTAGTTGATACCAGCTTTAATGGTAAGTCCCAAACTGGCAGAAACATTTTTATCTTCTGGTACAGAGTATGATGTACGGAGAAGACTATCAGTACATGTAGTAATCAATCCAGCAAGGGGAGAAACATAGACTGTGAATAAGTTCTTCCATTTCCAATCGATACCTAAAGAGATGTCGGTATAAGAGGGAGATAGCCAGTTAGATATTTTCTTATATTCTTCGTCGGGGGTAAGACCAGGAGCGGAGAAATCCCAACCTGGAATATATTGTGACTTAAAGGTTCCCATTGCCGTAATGAACCACATATCAGCCACCTCGAAACCGAGTTTTGTAGAGAAGTTAATCTTGTCGCTTGATTTTCTCCAAGTGGGTATTAGTTCGGAAGAGAACATATATCCGAATTCTGTATCTAATTGGGTATCCCAAGCCAACTTGTTCTTTTTATAATTGAGGGTTGCATTAGCAAAAACCACACCGTTGAAGTTGTTATTTCCGCCAGCTGCCCAATGTACAAATTGTGTTTGTGCTACGTTAAAACCAACGATTCCAGAAAGTTTCCAATAATCTTTCCATTTGGAATTTTTAATAGTATCAGTAAGATTTTCTGTGGATATTGGGTCAATATTTGGCGTTTCTTGAGAAAATGAATTGTTTATACAGAAAATCAATAGTAGAACAATAATGTAGATTTTTTTCATAGGCTTATTTATTTAATTTATTGAATGTTAACCACCATCTTTCAGGGATAATATCTTTGCAGGCAAGTTTATAATCCTTTTCGCTACAAGGAAGAAAATATTTTTGGTTGATATTTTTTGTAGGATGAATTACGGGTACGAGTATCCACCAGCGACCTGTTTTTTTGCTACAATAGAAAACGAGATTTTCAGGTGCATCATTTACGGTAACTGAGAATTTTGTGTAATTTTCTTTATTTTGGAAGAGCATATCGCCGCAACGTCCTAAATATCCTTCTATAAAGTACCAAATTGCGTGAGAGATGAGCTGAGCAGTTTGGTTATTATTATCGTATGCGGGGTTAAACTCATAGATACCGAACGAACTCATCTTTTCGCTAATTCCGGTTAGATAAGCAATATGACAAATCTCTTCTCCGTAGAACCCATGTGCTGATGCGTTCGGGTTTCCTGGTGCGTCAGGGCGTCTTACTGCTGAGATGTCAATAGAGACCATTTCTGCGTTGCGAACAATAGGTTCTACTTCAAGAATATCTTTGCGAAGTGCGCCTACGCGGTAGGTATCGAAGTAGAGCTCTTTCATCATAGCCAAGGATTCAGGGGAGTTTAAATAGCTTTGGTATCCAATGTTAGAATAGTTGAGCAGGAAGTTGGGCTGTTGCAGTATGATACTATTGAGGTAGTTATTAGAATTGATTTTTTCTTCCACATTTCCTAGGTTGAATTGAGAATCAATAGCTGCAATGTTTACAACTTGTTCTAGTTTTTCGTATGCTCGATAGTTGGCAAATGCTAAGTCGTTGCTGCCTCCAATAATGATAGGAATAATTTCTCTTTCAATGAAATAACTTATCACGTCTGAAAGAGCTTCGTAGGTGTCTTCAAGTGTAGTACCCACTTTCAAGTTCCCTAAGTCGTAGATATTTACGGGTTTATTCCATCGGAAAAGTTTATAGAGTTCTTTGCGCACCTCATTGGCAGCGTGTAAGCATTCGTAGTTATTTACAGCGCCACGAGACTCTGGTACACCAAGAATTACAATTTGGATGTCGTCCAATAAAATCTTTTCATTATCTTTATTGATCTTAATAGAGTTGATAATACGTTGATTTTCTTTTATTTGTCCAAATATATTAAGCTCCTCTAAGTCGATGGGAGAGAGATATTTTTCCAATTCTAATTCCATAATTAGCTTTTTTTACGCGTATATTTTTTCTTGGCTGTTGGATTGCTGCTAGCAATGATATTTAGGCATTCTTGATAAGTAAGTTGTTGTGGATTAGTTCCTTTCGGGATTTTAAAGTTGTCAGTTCCATTAGTAATATAAACGCCATATCTTCCGTTCATTACTTTAATATTTTCATCTTCTGGGAATGAAATCAGTATGTTTTTGGTTTTAGCACTATCAATAATTTGAATTGCGTCTTCCAAAGTGAGTGTTGAAGGAGATATTTTCTTTTCGAAAGATATATTTTGGTCGTTATATTTTACGTATGGCCCATATTTTCCTGATGCGACAAAAACGTCAACGTCGTTGTATTGTCCTAAAAGACGGGGAGCTCTATCAGCATCGAGTTTTAGTTTTTCCTCAATTAGTTCAACTGCTCTTTCGTAGCTAATTTCGGTAGGTTCTTCAGTTTTTGGAAAAGAAACGTATGTTTTTCCGTGTTTGATGTATGCGCCAAATCTACCTAAGCCGATGGTAAGCATTTCACCGTTGTATTCTCCAAGTTCGCGGGGAAGTTTGAAAAGATCTAATGCTTCTTCTAAGGTTATGGTTTCGATAAATTGAGTGGATTTCATACGTGCGTAGCGTGGTTTTTGATCCTCATAATTTTCGCCATATTGAACCATAGGACCATATTTGCCCAATTTAGCATAAACATTGGCATTGGTTTTGGGGTCTTGTCCTAAAAGTCTCTCTCCACTAGCGCGGTTAGAGTGTTGTAATGCATTCTCAATGGATTGGTGGAACGATAGATAGAATCTATCAATCATCTTTTGCCATTCGATTTTTCCTTCTGCAATATCATCAAATTCCTTCTCCACTTGTGCTGTAAATCCGTAGTCCATAATAGGTTCGAAGTGCTCTTGAAGGTATTCATTGACAACAATTCCAATGTCGGTTGGGAATAGTTTGTCCTTTTCATTTCCATACTTCTCTTTCTTACAACTTTCTTTAATATTGTTCTCTTTTAGAGTTAAGACGATGATGTCGTGTTCGCTGCCTGTACGTGTTTCTTTAACCACATATTCTCTTTTTTGGATAGTAGAGATGGTAGGGGCGTATGTAGAAGGACGACCAATTCCTAACTCTTCCAGTTTCTTTACCAAACTTGCCTCGGTGAAGCGTGTGGGTGCCATCGCATATTTTTGCCAAGCTTTTACCTCTTCAATAGCGAATTTTTCGCCAACTTTTACAGGAGGAAGCCAACCCTTAATTTCTTCATCTTCTTCATCTTTTGATTCAATATATACTTTCAAGAAACCTTGGAAAGTTACTACTTCTCCAGAGGTAACAAACTTTTCTGGGCGGTTAGAGATATCGATGGTAATGTTAGTTTTTTCCAACTCTGCATCGCTCATTTGAGAAGCGATGGTGCGTTTCCAAATTAATTCGTAGAGTCGTTTTGCGAAAGTATCGCCAGGTATAGTGTGATTTGACATGATACTAGGACGAATTGCTTCGTGCGCTTCTTGTGCTCCTTTGGTTTTGGTCACATATCGACGCGTTTTGGAGTAGTCTTCGCCATAAATTTTGCAAATTTCATCTTTGGTACTTTCCAATGCTAGTTCTGATAGGTTTACGGAGTCAGTTCTCATATAGGTGATATAACCGGCTTCGTACAATTGTTGTGCAATTACCATTGTTTTACTAACGGAGAATCCTAATTTGCGAGCGGCTTCTTGTTGCAATGTTGAAGTGGTAAATGGAGGTGCTGGAGATTTTTTTCCAGGATTTTTCTCAACAGAGTTAATGGTAAATGTAGATGATTTACAATCTTCTAAAAACCGTAATGCATCCTCTTTTGTATTAAAACGTGTGTTGAGGTCAGCATCTAAAGAGGTGCTGTCGTTTTCTGTAGAGTTGAAAATACCGCCAACTTTGTAGTTATAACTGCTTGTGAATTTGTTGATTTCACGTTCTTTTTCTACAATTAATTTTACGGCTACAGATTGTACGCGACCCGCAGAAAGTTGAGGACGTACTTTTCTCCATAGTACAGGTGAAAGTTCAAATCCTACCAATCTATCTAAAATTCTACGAGCTTGCTGTGCGTTTACTAAATCGATGTCCATATCTCTTGGATTTGCCAACGCTTGTTCAATAGCCGTTTTAGTAATTTCATGGAAAACAATACGTTTCACTTTATCCATCGGTATGTTAGCAGCTTCAATCAAGTGCCAAGAGATAGCCTCTCCTTCGCGGTCATCATCCGTTGCTAGCAAAACGGTTTCCGCTTGGGTAGAAAGTTCTTTAATTTCAGCAATCAATTTCTTCTTTTCTGACATAATCTCATAAAGAGGTAGGTAACCTTGTGCAACATCAATACCTATTTCTTTTGGGGGAAGGTCGCGAACGTGTCCTTTACTTGAGATTACTTGGTAGTCTTTGCTTATGAATTTTTCTATCGTTTTGGCTTTCGCTGGAGACTCAACGATGATTAAGTATTTGCTCATAGAGTATATTTTTTTATTTTTATTCTTTTTTTCTGAATGTGGAATGTCCTAATAGGGCTTCCGCTTTTGCATAATTTTTATCAATGATAGCTTCTCTGATTTTTGAGGACCGAACAGCAATATCGTTCATTAGATATTCCTCTATCAGAATGGGAGTAATGCCGTTTTTTAAAAGAAAATTGTATGATGATTGATAGTTTCCTTCTCTGCCTTTTCCAAAATTATTGCCTGGTCCCATAATTAGGGTGCGAGTGCCAATTTTTTTGATAAGTATTTGTTCTACAAATTGTTCTGATGATAAATTGGCTAATTCTGGGGTAAAAGGAAGAAGTAACAGAATATCGATATTTTCTTTTTCAAGAAGAGAGATTTTTTCCTCTAATGTAAGGATTGTGAAAAAGTTGGGGTCGTGGCGTAGTACTTCTTGTGGATGAGGGTTGAAGGAGATAACAACACTAACACCATCAGTATTTTGGGCAGTTGTGCAAAGTTTTTGCAACAGCAATCGATGCCCAATATGAACACCATCGAACGAGCCGATGGTAACCACTGCATTTTCCAGTTTTTTGAAATCCTCTAAATTGTTAAAAATCTGCATTATCTCAACTTAGCATTACATTCTCTTTCAAATGCTGCAATCAATTTATTCATTACTTTGTTAATTTCCTCTTCTGTAAGAGTTTTTTCAGGATGGTGAAGAACAAAGTTGAGTGCGTAAGATTTTTTATTAGCTTCTAACTTGTCACCTTCGTAAACATCGAAAAGAGAAACGCTTTTCAAGCGATTGCCGCCATATTTAAATGCTATGGCTTCTAATGTTTGGTATGTTGTAGCTTTGTCAACAACCAAGGCAAGATCTCGTTTCACAGTTGGAAATACTGGAATTGGCGAGTAAAGAACATTGCTATTTTGTAATTCCAAAAGTGTTCCTGCTTGCGTTTCTGCATAGTAAACCTCGCGCTTGATATCAAAAGATTTGAGCACTTTAGGTGAAACAATTCCCAAAGAGAATAGAATTTCTCCGTTAGGAAGAATGTATTCTAATCCTTGTGAATAAATTTTTGATTCAGAATTTTTTATGGTAATATTTTTAAGTGGAATATTTAAGAATGCAAGAAGATTGTTGATAACATTCTTCAAGGTGTAGAAATTCATTTCTTGTGTAGCATCATTCCAAATATCGTCATGGTTCTTGCCTGTAAACCAGAAGCTTAATATTTGTTTTTCGAGGAATCTTACTTCCACTTTATCATCATTATTAGCAGAACAATTTTTGAAATATATTTTACCAAATTCGAAGAGACGGAGGTTGTTATTGCGATTGTTTAGATTGTGCGCAATGGTTTCCAAACCGCCAGGAAGTAGAGATTGACGCAATGCATTGAGTTCGCTGCTCAACGGGTTAAGTAGTTTGATAGTTTCATTCTCATTAATAAAAGGAAGTGTAGTTGCATAAGATTCCTTAGTAAGGGAGTTGTTCATTATTTCGATTAATCCGCTGTTGGCGAGATAGATAGAAATTCGTTTTTGTAATTTTGCCGCTCTGTTTTCAGGAATAGAATTGGTAGTGTATTTAATGGTAGTTGGAATTTCGACATTGTTGTATCCATAAATACGAAGGATTTCTTCAATAAGGTCGATGGGGCGAACTACGTCAACTCTATCAAGAGGAACTTCTACTACGATAAAATCGTTGGTACAAGTAACAAATTTAAAACCAAGGTTGAGAAGTATGTTAGAGATGGTCTCTTTGTCGATAATTTTTCCAACAACTTTGTAAACTTGATCGAAATTTAAAACAATATTGTTTTTTTCAATAATATTGGGGTAAACATCAATAATTTCGGAAGCGATTGTGGCATTTGCTAACTCAATCATAAGGTTAGCCGCACGTTTGATGGCATATAAAGTGATATCTGGGTTGCAGCCACGTTCAAATCGGAAAGCAGCATCTGTTTTAAGTCCGTGTCTTTTTGAAGTTTTACGAACGGAAGTGGCTTGAAAATAAGCGCTTTCTAAGAATACATTTTGTGTATATTGACAGATTCCAGAGTCTAAACCACCATAAACGCCAGCAATACACATTCCTTCCTCTTCGTTGCAAACTATTAAATCTTCTTCGTGCAATTTAATTTCAGAGCCGTCCAAAGTGGTAAATGGGGTGCCTGTAGGAAGATTTTTGATGATTACTTTGTTGCCCTTAATTTTATCTGAATCGAAAGCGTGCAAAGGTTGACCGCATTCAAACATAACAAATTGCGTGATATCCACAATGTTGTTTACGGGTCTGATACCGATGGAGCGTAAGCGATTTTGTAACCAAGCAGGAGAGTCTTTTACTTCTACATTTTCCAAACAAAGTCCGGTATATCTTGGACAAGCAGTTTTGTTTTCTATAGATATATCAATTTTGTTGGTTTTAGGAGCAGAAATGAAATTTTCGGGAGCTGGCATCAGAACCTGTGAGGTTGGCAGGTTATTCATTTTGAGCATTGCGAAAAGGTCACGTGCAACGCCGAGGTGTGAAATTGCATCGCTTCGGTTGGGTGTTAGTCCAATCTCGAAAATATAGTCGCTTTCAATTTGGAAGTAGTCAGCAGCAGGCGTTCCGACTTTAGCGTCAGCAGGTAGAACCATAATGCCATCGTGAGCAGAACCTACACCAATTTCATCTTCAGCACAGATCATGCCTTCTGATACACAACCACGAATTTTTGATTTCTTAATAGTAAAGGGCTTCTCGTCATCGTAAAGTACTGTACCAATAGTTGCAACAATTACTTTTTGTCCTGCTGCTACGTTAGGAGCTCCGCAAACAATGTCTAAAATCTTTTCGCCGCCAACGTCAACAGTGGTAACGTGGAGATGGTCCGAATCCGGATGATCTTCGCAGGTTAAAACTTCACCTACTACTAACCCTTTGAGTCCACCTTTGATGGTCTCAAAAAGTTCGATATTCTCAACCTCTAGTCCACAATTTGTGAGGAGTTTTCCGGTTTCTTCCGGATTTAAGTCGAAACTTAAATATTGTTTCAGCCAA
>Ga0233366_1000621_pt1 | contig 11454 bp, 12 predicted proteins | sample ElkDunMinimDraft_23_FD_191536 | JGI IMG/M metagenome (GOLD analysis project Ga0233366, IMG submission 191536) | Fecal eukaryotic communites from dung pellets of Tule Elk in California, USA - Elk Dung C4 | ecosystem: Host-associated > Mammals > Digestive system > Large intestine > Fecal | place...
AGCGTACCGCTCACCGGAGAACTGGACGACGGCACTGCGAAGCAGTCATTTCAGCGCGGCAGCCCGTCGGGGGATTATTTCTGACAGGTTTGTAGAAGCAATTTTACAGTTTTGGCGCGAAAGGTGAGCGTTCATTAATTTGATTTATTTGCATCCATCAGCGCTTTTAACTCCTCTGGCATAAACGGTGGTTTGCGTCGGTGCAACATCGCATGGCAATTAGGGCACACAGGAAGTAAATCATTAACTGGATCCAGCTGGTAATCCTCTTTAATGGCTGAAAGCGGCACCAGGTGATGCACATGGATAAAGCCTTCTGCGATATCGCCATAGATCTTCACCAGATCAACGCCGCATACGTTGCACTGGCATCCATGATATTCGACCGCTTTATCTCGGGCCTTTTTATCGCGTTCATAGCGGTTTACTGTCACCTTTATCGCCGCACCTTCAACGTATGTCTCCTGCGACGGCAACTCATCCGGGAACAGAACGTCGGCTATGGGAGCCGCAGCGGCTTTATCCTGATGAATATGAAATCCCTGCTCTATGAGTAGTTTGACGCATTTAGATTTTATTCCGCCGGTGAAATCCGCAGGGGTAAATTGCGTCCCCGTCATCAATGTCGCTGCGATGCCAGCAATCGCCTTCGAGGGGTAACGTCGCCCATGATATTCAATCTCATACAACCGTGCAGGCTGGAACTGATGAGTTTCTCCCGCATCCCATAAATGAATAGCTTCGATGATATACCGCCGCGGAAGATGATCGGGGAGTTTATTCATAGAGAATGTCCTTATACGTTCTCAGAACAAGCAGCAAAAAAACAAATGAGATCAAAGTAATATATCTTCACTTGCAGGCTTGAACAGCAGAAAATTTGCGAGCATGATCGCAATTATTTCACTGCCAGGGATATCAATGGCTTCCAGTAAATCGCTACAGCAGGCAATTGCCAATATAAAAATCTGGCACAAGGGTAAACAGCGCGCGCCGCATAATCCATTGTTATTGCTATACGTATTAGCGAGATACCTGGATGGACATCCGCGCCTTTTCGATTATTGTAGTGGAACAGTCTACGAGGATGCAGTTCGAAGTGAGTAAGTAAAGGTTGCTGGAAACGATCAATGCCGCCATACAATGATATTTGAGGATCAACAATGAGTAATAAAAACTACGAAAGTCACCGCAAAGCAATTGTTAGTAAAGGTATACCACCCGCTCTATTAAATAGGCTCACCAATTCGGATGTTCAGGTGATCAATACCTTCTTAACACGAGTGAGCAAACTGGAACTATCTCAACAAGAGAAAGACTGGATCATAAAAATCATCTCTATGGTTTAGAGAATTTCAGCCTTGTAGTGGTCAACAAAAACAGGCTCGTCAAGTTCGCTGAAGGTCTTATAGACTTCAACCGCTTCTTGCTTGGCAGCATCACGAACAGCCTGTTCTGCGGCTCTTTGCTCCTGAGCAGCTTTACTACGCCATTTGCCACTGTGAATTCGTTTCATGGCAGGGCGGCGGCTTTAGCAAGCCATAGCGCTTTTTCTTCATTATCCAGAGCAACCGCTGCTTTCTCTAATGCTTCCTCATGCTGGGCCAGGAGAGAGCGATGGTCAATACGTTCTGACGAGCCACCGGCAGCAAGGTAGCTGTTCGCCATAGATGCCCATGATTCACGCCACAACACAGACATTTTCCTGTCATTCCAGCTTCTTTCTTTTTTACCAAACCCTTCCGGGCCAATGGTTTTTAACGTCAACATAACGTGAGCATGTGGGTTGTCGCTATCGAGATCATGGAAAGCGATATCAGCAATCATACCTTTATCAACGAAATTTTTCTGACAATACTCAAGGACAAGTTTTTTCTTTTCATCATTATTTAACTCGGTAGGAATGGAAACATCGAAATAACGGGCTGTTTGACCATTGCTCTGGCGCTCAACTCTTTCAACTTCATTCCACAATGCTGTAGAGTCTTTTACGATATGTTCTGGAGCATTAACTGGTGCTAATATGAAATGCCCGTATAAATCGGTACGGCGGCTATAATCATACGTATCACCTGTTCTTTCATCTGTTATATGTGTACGAGCATGATAGGCAGCTTTCGCAACGGAAGATCTGCCTTCTGAACGTTTCACAATTTTAAAATCAAGATGAAAAATAGCCATACAATAAAAAACAACCTCATATAAATTTAAATATAAATCTCCAATGCGACTATGCTGGTTTTAGTTTTTCGCAAGAAAAACTCTGGTGTTGACGTTGACCTTGTTTCCGAAGGAAACGGTGTTAGCCTTCGGCAGGCAACCGTCGGTAGACCCCACACACTGCGTAGCAGTGTATAGGTGGGCATTGCTTTATTTTTATATCTCCTAAAGGAGCTAAAAATAACGACAATGTAAAAAGTTTTCTTACTCTTAATTAATAACACCAAATTTAACGCCTGTGAAATTAACAGGGCTAGAATTGGATGAACGGCTGAGGTAGCGTAGTTTTATTAAATATTTTTGTTTTAGATAGCGCCCGTAAGGGTAAAAGTAGTTAAATTAGTCTCCCGCCGTAAGGCGGGAAAGTGAAACTTAGATAAAACAGTGAAAATAACAGACATTTTTCCGTGTTGCACAATTCACAGGTTAAGGCCAATAATCAGAGTTTGAAAACAACAGGTAAAATGTTTTTCATTGATTTGATAAAATAAGTAACGGGGAGAGTGTCAGGTATTTTATGTTAGTGGTTGCACTCGGTTGTATTGCATTGTTTTATTTTGAGCTTACTGATATTTCATTTTTAAAACTAAAACGCCATTTTTTCTGGATAAATACAATCATTAACAGGCAAGCCTGTTCAGCTATTGATTGTCTGGAACAATCATATCGCGCTGCGTAATTTAATCTGGAATACAAAGCATTCAACCTTCTGCCTATGATTTGACCTTTTCCTTTTTTAATTGTATTCCATGTTTTTGACAACTAAAAGGAAAATTAATTATGAATACGGATGATAAAAGCAGAAAGCCAAGATCAGAAAAAACCATTAAGCAAAAAATAGCATCAGCGCAGATGCGTTTAAATCGTCTCAAGACCAAAGAGAAATCTTTGTCCAAGAGTGCTGAGACACGCTTAAAGATCATCCTTGGTGCAGAAGTGGCTAAAGCAGCAGGTTGTAAAGTAGAAGATGTTGATAAGGAGTTTGTATTAGGACTGATATTACAATCATCAAATATTAGCATTGAAGATAAAGCAAGACTAAAATTACGAGGAAAAAGGTTTCTTGAGGATATGGTTGGGAGGCAGAAATGGAGTACCTATAACCGTGAGAAACCTCAATATAATTTGATGCGTTAGCTTGACATGTCAAATCTTATGATTTATTTAAATGGTAGGTGTTTTATCCTATGTTGATGTTCCGAGCGCCCCAATAAGCTGTGAGCCGAGCGATCCAGAGTGAATAGGATAGAAATAAAAATGCTATTATCTATCTCTGGCTCTGGCTCTGGCTCTGGCTCTGGCTCTGGCTCTGGCTCTTTTATAGGAAACAGCAACGGGGAAAGGAGTGTCAACTAATAGCAGCCTATACAAATGCTCTCTGGTTATTATATACCATATTTTGACATTCAGTAATATACCATGAGATATAAAAAAGATAAGTTATTAGGAACTTGGTTTAACCCTATAATTATGGAGGATGAAATTTATTTGTGATTGGTGATAGCAAATATATTTTTAATAAATATCAAAATATATTTGACAATCTGCATTTAATATTGTACTTAATAAGAGTTATTTGAGAACATTCACTTCATGAAGTGTCTGAGTGCCCCATATATGGGGAGTATTTACAGCCCAATGGGCTGATTTATTTGCCCCAAGTGTGGGGATATGTATTCTCTCCAATGGAGAGTTCACTTCAAGGGAAAAGGAAAGGGCCTTACGGCCCTTTTCCATTTTATATACTGTTTAACACATCATTTATGTTTGTAGAGCGCATATATCTCGCAGGATTGCTTATCTGATCTTTGAGTGAGATAAAATGAGCATTACCACAAGTAATTTTCGCTTCTTCTTCATTACCAAGACCAATGTGTTTACTTTTTGTTTCTACAACAAAGTAAATATGTTCTTCACCATTGTCTTCAATAACTAAGGCCCAGTCAGGATTGTAGGTTCCCAGTGGAGTCGGGATTTTAAACCAACCGGGAAGTTTCACATAAAGCTTAACTTCATCCTGTTCTTCGAGTTCCTGAGCGAAGCGGCTTTCGACTTCAGAATCTTTAGGAACGTATTCGTAAACTGACTTAGACGAGGTTTCAAAAAGATTACGGGCATATCCTGTTAGCTCTTTATCCATAAAGAGACTTTGCGCATACACCTCTCCTTTTAGTGGATAATATTTAATACCATCAACAATTGACAGGCGTTTGCAGTAGTTGATTCGGCCTATAGCTTCACTGATAAACTGCTGTGGATTTTTAGCAAAATCAGCGAGTCTTCCACTCTCTTTCAGGATGGTGCTTAAACTGCGTCTTGTCAGTCCGGTTTTTTCCTGTAGAACACCAAGAATATCTGGCAATGGCTGCTCTGCAACATCAATTACAGTGCTTGTTGTCCCATTAGACAGAGCTTTAACATCAAGGCCAGATTGACTTTGTTTGATTGTTGCTTTGCTGAAACTGACCATTGCTTTTGCTACAGGCTGCATTTCAGAAAGTGATTTCGTACAGGATTTAATCAATTCTTCTTCATCAAATGCTAGTCGGTACAGCGTTTTTTGACAAATGCGATGCCATAACGCTTCGAATTCCGGGCTGTTTAAGACTTCTTTCCGGTATTTGATTGTTTTACGCTCATCAGCATTGTTTATATTGAGTCGCCCTGCTGATTTACGCAGGATAGTTTCAATTTGTTCCTGTAGTGAGGCATACTTCTCACTAACAACAAAAGTGTTTTCGAATAATACTTCTTTCAGGGCTTTGGTTATTTTTCCGGATTTTTCAAGATAACCTTCAGTTTGTAGTTCAGACCAAATCTCATGTGAACCGGCGATACCCACAGCTTGTGAGGAATCAGAGAAGATCAGATGTGCAAACGCATCTTTTTCGATGATACCAAAACGGATGCCTGTTTCGTTCTCTATTTCGCTCTGTAGTCGTTCGGCATAGGCTTCATAATTTTCACTGGCAACGACAGTCAGAATGTTAATGCTGTCATCACGAACACGTTCACCCTCTTGGTTAACACACAGGCGAAGACCACGCCCTAATGTTTGACGACGTTCTCGTTCACTTCCCATCTCTCGAAGGCTACAGATCTGGAATACATTGGGGTTATCCCAGCCTTCTTTCAAAGCAGAGTGTGAAAAAATAAACCTCACCGGATTCGAGAAACTCAAAAGCTTCTCTTTATTTTTCATGATGAGGTTATAACCGCGTTCCGCATTTTCGCGGCCTGCATTATTGCTTTCGGTTGTTTCAGCCCATCCACCTTTTTTATCAATGGAGAAATAACCATCATGAACGTCTTTAGCATGTTCTGGATGAGAAGAGAGCAAATCTTTATATGCGGGGCTTTTGATCGCTTTTAGATATTCTTCTTCAAAGATAAGAGCATATTCACCCGGTTCACGAAGTCCTTCTTCATTAGTTTGGCGATAGAAATCAACCTTATCAATGAAGAACAGGGTGAGAACCTTGATTTGCTGAGCATTCAGGCGAAGTTCTTTATCCAGATGTTCACGGATTGTACGTCTAATCATATGTCGCTGGATGAGCATCGGGTCAATATCACCCACGACATCACCAACTTGCATATAGTAGGTATTAGAAGGCGTTTCCAGTGTCAGATAGCCTTCTTTGCCCGTGCGAATCTCACTTATCCTGTATCCCTGGTAAATATCACGCCCCGTTTCGTCATCAAGTGTCATACCGTCATGCACGGTAATTTCAGAACGATTTACGCCCCCTTTTTTATCGGCTATATCAACAATAACAGTCGCGCTAATGCTATTCTTCTTACTGTTAATACTGACCAGTTTCACATAGGGGCTATTGCTTGCATTCTGGACTTCAAGCCCGGCAACTTCAATTTGTTTGACCAGTTTCTGATTGTAAGCATCAATGGCATCGAGGCGATACACCATATGATGTTTATGCACATGTGTCGCTGAATAGCGTAAGGTGAACATTGGGTGCATAGCATCAAGTGCGGTTTTACCCGCACCATTTAAGCCACCATCAACACTTTGCGGTTCATCGACAATAATAATTGGACGTGTAGCACGTATCAGATCAATTGGCTTATCCAGATCGTCAACGGTTGTTTTTTCACTGGACTGATAGAGCTTATTAACGTCTTTTTTGTTAATCGCCCCCACCGTCATTACCATGATCTGCATAACAGAACTGGTTGCAAAATTTCGCACATCTGCAGGTTTTGCCGAGTCATACAGATAGTATTCGTATGGAACTCCCGCATAAAGGCTTTTGAAATGCTCTTCAGTAACTTGTAGTGTTTTATAAACGCCTTCCTTGATGGCAACGGAAGGAACTACGATGATAAATTTGCTCATGCCATAACGTTTATTCAACTCAAACATGGTGCGAAGATAAACATACGTTTTACCTGTCCCTGTTTCCATCTCGACAGTAAAATCATGGCTGTCGAGCACAGGTGAGGGAGGAAGCTGATTCTTCAACTGAACATTGTTTAAGTTTTTCAGCAGAACATCATCTTCGGGTATCTGTGGGTTTACAGGCATTGAACCTGTTGCGCCTTCAAATGAGAGTGCACCCTGAGCTGGGGCCAGCACAGTCATTTCGCTCTCCCACTTCTCCTGTCCCACAAACAAATCACAGACCGAAATTATGGCGTTTTGCTGATAGGTAAGGTCAGATTCAAAATGTAGTTTCATCTCATTCTCTTACAGGCTGTGTAGGTTAGTCAGGCCATGCTGTTCCAGAATGGCGCAAAGATTTGTTTTAGCAACGTTATTTTCAAATGCGTCATCAAGAAAATAGCAGACAGTGTCTTTGCCAGCCTTCAAACTATTATGCCAATCGATGATCCCCCTGGTCAGTTCTTCTACTGAAGATGCAGGGATTTGTTTAGCAAAGCAGGTAAACAATTTGCCACCGTCAACGCAAGAAACGGTTAATCCATCAAACAGACGGGTTTCAATGTTTACACTCAGGTCAATGCCACGCTTAAGCATCAACTCTGTTAGCAAATCTTCTTCACTACGGCCATCAAGGATTGGGCTTACATAAGCGTCAATCTGTTCTGAAAGGGTATCAACAGTAGCCTCCCACGGGCGGATGTTAGACGAGTCGAGTTTAAACACACGAAAACCGATATCTCCCATCCAGTCAGAGCTTTCATTTTTTAACATTTCTCCAGCTTTGAGTAATCTATTTATCGTAAAATCACTAATCTTCTGGTATTTTTTATCTTTAATTGGTTCTGGTAGCTGTACACATATATATCTTACATTTTTTTTCTCTGCTAAATTTTTTTCTAAAACAGCATGACCTGTTGTTCCTGAACCCGCAAAAAAGTCCAAAACTAAATCTTCATCGCTCTGGATGACAAGGTCTAATATGCGTCTTAATAGTTTTACCGGTTTAGGATTATCAAAGACTCCACCTAAGGATAGATTTTTTAAATCATTATTCGCTTCATGTGTATGACCGACTTCTTGATATGTCCATATTGTGACTGGGACAACACCATCTTTAACCTCAGATAAAAAAGATTTTCTTTGAGGTATTTGCTTGCCATTTTCACCAAACCAAATCTCTTCATTTTCATCCATTTTTTTCATGGACTCGTCATTAAATCTTCTATATGTACCTTTTGGAGGTGCCCAAACAACTCCATTTTTAAATGTGAAGGATGAGTTGTTTGTACCACTTTTAGCATGAAGAGGTGTTGCTTTCCAGACACCTTTAGGGTGATTGTCTGGATTTCTATATGCTTTTAATTGAGACTCATCTCTTTCCTGATTATTTAATGTAAAGTAATTTTTATTTTTCGCGTAAACCAAAATGTAATCGTGGTTATTTGAAAACCAGCTGGCATCATTTGAACGAGTGTATTTTTTATGCCAAATTACAGATGCAACAAAATTATCCTCTCCAAATATCTCATCACAAACCTTTTTAAGGTTATCATACTCGTTATCGTCAATCGATATGAATATGGCACCATCCTGTCGAAGTAAATTTCTAGCCAAACTTAATCTAGGGTAGATCATGTTCAACCAGTTAGCATGGTATCTCCCACTCTTTTCAATATTAGTTGTGAGTCTTTCACCGTTTTCAAACTGCTTTGTTTTTTCAAGATAGTTTCTTAAATTATCATTATAGTTATCAGAGTAAACAAAGTCTTTGCCTGTGTTATATGGTGGGTCTATATAAATCAACTTCACCTTTGTACTATAAGATTTTTGTAAAACTTTCAGTACCTCAAGATTATCGCCTTCAATAAATATGTTTTTTGTCGTATCCCAAGCGCTACTTAGTTTTTTTACAGGACGTAATGTTGCCGTAGTTGGTTTTAGCGCTATTTTTTTTGCTTCTTTTTTTCCTGCCCAATTTAGACCAAAACATTCATTTTGTTCTTCATTTTCGACGCCAAGTAAAGATAAAAGTGATACCACATCAATTTCACCATCCTTATCTGTTTCAGGAAATAAACTTTTTAACTTGGCTTTATTTTCTTTAATCAAGTCTTTAGAGATTAATTTAAATTCTTTTTTCATTTATTGACTCGTATGGTTTGTTTTTAAATAGTATAACAAATAAAGTGGTAAAAATCTACGCCTATTAATTGGCAATGCCTATCAATCTTTATCGAATTGACAATAACAGCTTATTATTTGATTATAGTGAAAACTTAGTTCAAAGGAGATTAGTAACATGTTTATTATAGAACCAAAAACATTGAAGAAATGTGGGAATCCAACTATAACGGCGAAAGTTAATAAAATCACTGGTAATCCGGATGATTGGTTTAGCACAAAACACTTAATGGATCTGAATCTTAAGAGAATTAATTTTGATTTTTTCGTTAATTGGGAAACTCTAGAATTAGATCGTGATATTTGGTTTAAACGAACAGTTGATGTAGATATTTCATCTCTAAGCTATGAAGAGGTCCTTGAAGCTCTAATCAAAAGCGAATCTAATGGTTATTTCCTTGATATTCTGAAGTTTTGTCATAAATATAAATTAAGAGCAAATTTCGTAATATTTAACGATGCAAACTGGAGTGAGGTAAAAAAAGTTATATACATGTCCGTAGATTCATATAATGTCACTGATGATGGTTTTTGGATGTCATTTGAAAAGATTGAAACCTCGAAGCTAAGAGATATTATCGCTAAAAAAACTGGCAAAAGATTCAAAATGAGTAAAGAACTATTTTATGGTACATCATTATTAGAGTGCTACCTATCAAAAACAGATACCCCATACCCCGGAGATGTGGATACCATCATACTTGATGAAAACTATAATGTTATATCAGTGTTAGAGTTTAAAAAACATAACATGGATACTCCAATCGGTCAGCAACAACTTTACAATTATTATCCTTCTAAAGATAAACTCAAATATGACAGATTATGTATGCTTACATCATATCTTCAATCTAAACTGATAACTATATATTATACCACGGATCAACGAAATGAAAGTAAAGTTGAACTGAATTTTACGCATGACTCTAAGCTTGGTTCTTATTCAAGTGAGATACTCTTCACTCCAAGCAATATTAATAATACAGAAGATATTATTAATTATATATCTTCTGTATTAGCCCTATAGAATAATTATGAGGAACTCTTTAACAAGGAGATCCCTTAATATATCATTAACGGCTGATTCTTTTATGAAATTCGAACGGCCTGACCGCTCTTTCTCGATTGGCGTCAAGATAGTCAGCCCACCACTGAAGCATTAGCCTCCGCTCATCGAGATGTTCAGCAAGATGGATGTAAGCAGCACGAACGTTATTACGCTCCTGATGGCTCATTTGTCGCTCAACAGCATCTCTTGACCATAAACCTGATTCTATCAACGCACTACAGGCCATTGCCCGAACCCCATGCCCGTAAACTTCCGTTTTGGTATCATAGCCCATCGAGCGAAGGGCCTTGTTAACAGTGTTCTCACTCATTGGCCTATCGGGCTGGTGATCGCCTATGAATACCAATTCGTAGTCCCCACTGCTCTGTTTTATCTCCTCTAAGACTATCAGTGCCTGACGGCTTAAAGGGACGAGGTAAGGGCTACGCATTTTAGAACCACGATGAGAGTGTTTAATGCCCTTTAGGGGTTCTCGTTCTGCAGGTATCGTCCAAAGCGCATTTTTAGAATCGATTTCTTGCCACCTTGCAAAACGCAGTTCACTTGAACGTATGAATACCAATAGAGTGAGTTTCACTGCCAATTTCGTCAACTTTCGACCTTTAAAGCATTCGATACAATCAAGTAATTCGGGTATACGTTCGAAATCCAGAGCCGGGCGGTGCACTCGTTTAGCTACAGCGATTGCACTAGCCATATCTTGAGCTGGATTATAATCAATTAGACCATTTTGTACCGCAAAACGCATGATAGCAGTTGTACGTTGTTGAAGACGAGAGGCAACTTCATATCGCGCGCTCACCTCGACTGCCTTTATAGGGACGAGTAAATCCCTTGTCTTCAGCTCCGAAATCCTACGTTTACCTAACGCAGGGAAAAGGTTATCCACTAAGCTTTTAAGCACTCGTTCACTATGGGACGCCGACCATTTTTTACTACAGGATGCAGCCAATCTCTTGCCACAGCCTCAAAGGTTAGTGCTCCGCTTTCTTCAATCTTTGCCTCTTTCTTCTTTTGAGAGGGATCGATGCCATCGAACACCAGTTTCTTTGCTGTATCGCGCCTCTTACGAGCCTCTGCCAATGAAACGATTGGATAAACTCCTAACGCCAGCATCTTCTGTTTGCCACTGAAACGGTATTGAAGACGCCAGTATTTTGAGCCATTGGGGTTAACCAGCAGGTACATCCCCTCACCATCGGTAAGTTTGAAAGGTTTGTCTGCAGGCTTAACCGTTCTGACTTTGATATCAGTAAGAGCCATAGATCCCCCTCTCCTTGTTGGTATCAATTTCAATCGAACCGAAGCTACCAACAGTTATACCATCATTTGTTGGTAGATGTTGATATACGACAGTAGACTTTAATAGACCTGAAACAAGAGGCAGGGTATCTAACTTATTGATTTTGTATACGTAAATAGATTTTAGTAGACGAAAAAAAGACTTGATTGGTGCCGAAGGCCGGACTCGAACCGGCACGTATTTCTACGGTTGATTTTGAATCAACTGCGTCTACCGATTTCGCCACTTCGGCACTGAAGAGGTATGCGGAAAACGTTGTGGATTATACCTGTCGCA
>Ga0233366_1000623_pt1 | contig 11423 bp, 10 predicted proteins | sample ElkDunMinimDraft_23_FD_191536 | JGI IMG/M metagenome (GOLD analysis project Ga0233366, IMG submission 191536) | Fecal eukaryotic communites from dung pellets of Tule Elk in California, USA - Elk Dung C4 | ecosystem: Host-associated > Mammals > Digestive system > Large intestine > Fecal | place...
CTGGAGACGTCGCATAGTCCGGCCTAGTGCACCACCCTGCTAAGGTGGAGTCCCCTTTATGGGGACCGAGGGTTCAAATCCCTCCGTCTCCGCCACTTTCTCTGCTCTGAGCTCCCGCGGTTTCGTTGTGCCTTGCACGTGCCAGCGCATCCCGCAGTTGAGCGCGGGTGGTGATGCCGAGCTTCGGGAAGATCCTGTACAGGTGCCCCCCGACGGTCCGCGGTGAGAGGTGCAATCGCAGTCCGATCTCCTTGTTGGACAGCCCGCCCGCGGCGAACTCCGCGATGCGGGACTCCTGCTCGGTGAGATCGGCGACGTGCATCACGGCGCTGCGCCGGCAGGCGCGCAGTTCGCCGTGCACCCGGGCCAGCCATGCGCCCGACTGCACCGTCTTGAACTCCGCCTCGACCCGGAGAAGCTGACGGCGGGCTTCGGTGATGCGGTGCAACCGCCTCAGGTTCTCGGCGTAAACGAGGCGCAGACGGGCGGACTCGTACACGAACGGCAGTGTCGGCGCACGGGCGAGGAGATCCTCCGCGGGCGTCAGGGTGGCGCGTGCGGCGATCGCCGCTTCGCAGGCGGCCAGCACGAAGACCGCCCTCTCGGAGGGGCGCGGGCCCAGGATCTCCCGAGCCTGTTCCACCCGGGCGACCGCCTCCTCCCGCTGCTGCACAAGAAGCGCGTAGTCGACGAAGTCGAACAGTTCCACCGGGCCGCGCGGGCCGAAAGTGAGAGTGAGGATGTCGGGCTCTCGCGTGGAGAGCAGGGCCAGCGCGCGCTCGTAGTTGCCCTGGGATCCCTCGATCATGACGTCGACCGAGTCCATGACCAGCCGAAGGCGATACGCGCGCCGTAGCGCCGGCTCGGAGCGGATTCGGTCCAGCCGCTCGCGCGCCGGTGCATGTTCGCCTCGGAACGCTTCGACCAAGGCGAGCAGGGCCTCGGCGTTGAGCCGCATCAGCGGGGCGGGGACGACGCTCGTCGCATCCATCGCGGTCGTCAACTCGGCGCCGAGCAGGCTCCAGTGCTGGTTGTGGGCGAGCATCACCGAGACCCACGTCGCGGCGATCGTTCTCACGAGCCGGTTTCCCGCGCGTGTACTCGGCCGGGGAGGGGCCGGGTGTCCTTGGCGCATGTCACGGAATGTGTCCAGCAGCGAGGCCGTGCATCCGGCCAACTGCGACCATCCCCTCCCGTCGGCGGCGGGGGGATCGAGGTGCGGTTCGGATGCCGCGTGCAGGGCGCCGACGGCGCGCACGATGGCGAGGATCGCCGGATGAGCGGGCGTGGGCGCGGTCGAGACCGCTTGGAGGAATCCGTCCCAGGTGGACGGATCGCCGTCGATGAGGTTGGCGAGCGCGTAGACGGTGAGCGCCTCGTCGGCCGCGCTCATGGAAATGCCGGGCTCCTCCAGACGCGCCAGAACCGTGGCCCGCGCGGCGACGGTATTGCTCTCGACGAGCGCTTGGCGCAGCGCCCTCGCGGGGGCGCTCTCGCGGACGAGCATCTTGGTGTCGCTGGCCGTGAAGTTCTTCAACACGCGCTCAGCCTCCGAGAAGTCGCCCTCGAACGCGGCGAGGTTCGCCGCAGCCGCCGCGAACGAGGCGGTGGCGTCGGGACTGCTCGCCGCCTCGGCGGCGCGGACGAGGCACACCATCGCCCAGGAGGGACGGTCCGCGCGCGCGAAGAAGTCCGCCGCCGCACCGAGGTCGACGGGCTCGACCGCCTCCCGGGCCAGCAGCAGATGGAGCGCGCCGCCGTGCGGGGTCGAGGGGCCCGAGAAGCAGAGGCGACCGGCAGCCCGATGGTCGTCGGCGTCAGCGCCGGCGAGCACGGCGACGCGGTGGACGTCCGAACTCCACGTGACGAGCCCGCCGCGCTCGACATCGACGAACCCGGTGGCCGAGGTGGCTGCGGCGTCCAGCGGGCCGGCGCCCGCCTCGCCCTGGAGGGCGAGCGCGAGGACACGGCCGCGAAGCGCGGGCGGCAGGGCCCGGAAGTCGGCGGCTGCGGCCGCTCCCTCGGGGGTGAGATCGCTGAGGCGGGGGAGGACGTCTGGCCAGTGGTCCTGGCGGGACAGGCGCGCGATCGCCGATGCCGGCGCGCGCTGCGGTCCGAACACGTCTTCCACGTGCCGGAGGATGAGCGCAGACGGTGCGGGTGCGTCCGTCGCCGAGGGTGGGCTCCCCATGGTTCATTGTACGAAAACACCCCTGACCTGCATCCTTCGCTGCGCGATCGAGTCGCTGCGGGGTCTTTTCCGGCCCGCGACCCGTGTGACCTGCTTCGACGTGTCGATGACTCGCGTCAGTCGATCGACTCTTCCTGGCCATGGCGCTCGCGGCGGATCATCACCTTGTGGGCGCACCCGCGCCGACGATCCGGAGGCTCGGAGTCTGGAGGGGGAGTTGACATGAGCAGCCATGTGCTCGAGAAGGAGGGCCAGGCCTTCGCCGATGCGACCGCTCAGCCGCCCTACCTGTATGAGATCGGGCCGGACGCGGCGAGGAAAGCCCTGGATGACGTTCAAGCCGCACCGGTCGACAAAGTCGATGTCGATGAGGACTGGGTGGTCGTTCCGGCCGAGGTCGGCGACGTCCGCGTCCGTATCCTGCGTCCCAGGGGCGCGACCGAGGTGCTTCCCGTCGTCCTGTACATCCATGGCGGCGGCTGGATTCTGGGCAACGCCGGTACGCACGATCGGCTCACTCGCGAGCTCGCTGCGGGCGCCTCGACGGCGCTCGCCTTCGTGGAGTACGACCGCTCCCCTGAGGCCGTGTTTCCCGTCGCCATCGAACAGGCCTATGCCGCGGCGCAGTGGATCGTCGCGAACGGCGCAGCGCAGAAACTCGACGCGACTCATCTGGCGGTGGCGGGCGACTCGGTGGGTGGCTGCATGGCCGCGGCTGTCGCGCTGCTCGCACAGCGGCGAGGGGATGTCACCTTCATCCACCAGTCGCTGTACTACCCCGTGACGGACGGGGCACAGGACACCGACAGCTATCGGGAATTCGCCGACGGACCGTTCCTGACGGCGAAGTCGATGGCGTGGTTCTGGGACGCCTACACGCCGGACCCGGCGGTGAGGTCGGACCCCATCGTGTCCCCGCTGCGCGCGTCCGACGAGGAGCTCGCGGGGCTGCCCGAGACGTTCGTCATCGTCGACGAGAACGACGTGCTGCGCGACGAAGGCGAGGCATACGCTCGCCGGCTCACGGGGCTGGGCGTTCGGACGACCTGCGTGCGCTACAACGGCATCCTCCACGACTTCATGATGGTGAACCCCCTGCGTCCATCCGCGGCCGCCACGGCGGCAGTCGAGCAGGCCATCCATGTGCTCGGAAAGGCGCTCGGCACGCACGGACAGGATTCATGACGGTGTCCCCCAACGCCAACACCACCGTCGTCCTCGTGCACGGGGCGTTCGCCGAGAACTCCAGCTGGAACGGCGTGATCGAACGCCTGACGCAGAGCGGGGTGCGCGCGTTCGCGGCATCCAACCCGTTGCGCAGCCTGACCGGCGATGCCCAGTACGTCGGCGACGTGGTGCGGGGCGTCGACGGTCCGGTGGTGCTCGTGGGGCACTCCTACGGCGGCATGGTGATCACGCAGGCGGCGGCTTCGGCAGACAACGTCCAAGCCCTCGTGTACGTCGGCGCCTTCGCTCCGGACGCCGGCGAGTCGGCGCTCCAGCTGACCGACCGCTTTCCCGGCAGCTCGCTGGACCGGGCCGTGTCGGGCGTGCCGCTCGCCACGGGGGAGACCGACCTCACCATCCGCCCTGAGGTGTTCCGCGAGCAGTTCTGCGCGGACGTCGATGCAGACACCGCCGCCCTCATGGCCGCGACCCAGCGCGCGATCTCCGATCGCGCGCTCAGTGAGCCGCTGACCACCTCGACACCGGCGTGGCGTTCCCTCCGCTCGTGGTTCGTCTCCGGCGGCGCCGACAAGAACATCCCTGCCGCCGCGATCGCGTTCTTCGCCGAGCGCGCCGGCTCGGAGGGCACGACGGTCGTGGCGGACGCATCCCACGCGATCGCTGTCTCGCAGCCGGATGTCGTGACCCGCACGATCCTCGCGGCCATCACGCGGTGACCCGGGATATCCACCTACGAAACACAAACCCAGAAAGGAAGACTCATGCACACTTCCGAGCAGGAGATCAAGAACATCGTGCTGGTGCACGGAGCGTTCGCCGATGGATCCGGATGGCGCGGCGTCTGGGAGCGGCTGCGGGCCAGCGGCCACCGGGTGACGATCGTGCAGAACCCCCTCACGTCGCTGGCAGACGATGTCGCGGCGACCAGACGGGTCCTGGACATGCAGGACGGCCCGACGATCCTCGTCGGGCATTCGTGGGGCGGCACGGTGATCACCGAGGCGGGCAACCATCCCCACGTCGCCGGGCTGGTGTACGTGTCGGCGCTGGCGCCCGACAGCGGCCAGAACACCGCTCAGCAGTACGAGGGCTTCGCGGCGAACCCCGACTTCGTCATCGACGTCGGCGACGACGGGTACGGCTTCCTTCACCCCGACACGTTCAAGATCGGGTTCGCCGCCGATGCCGGCGACGATGACGCGGCGTTCCTGCGCGACTCGCAGGTGCCCATCAACATGTCCGCGTTCGCCACGCCGGTCACGCATGCCGCCTGGCGTGACAAGCCGGCATGGGCCGTCATCGCCAGAGAGGACAGGTCGTTCGATCAGGCCATGCTGACCCATATGGCCACGCGTGCCGGTGCGGAGATCACGTACGTCTCGGCGAGCCATGCCGTGTTCATGACCCAGAGCGGAACCGTCAGCGAGGTGATCCGCACGGCCGCGCTGAACGCGCTCGCGCACGCTCGCTGAGCCTTACCGGGCGAGGGTCGGCGGTAAACTGGAGGCGCCGGAAAACCGGCGTATCGAGCGGGCCGACCGCACGATGACCCTTCGTGCGGGTGGCCCGAGATTGCGAGTCCCCTCATGAAATCCTGGCGTTTCCACGGAACCGACAAGCCCCTCACCCTCGAAGAGGTCGAGGCGCCCCACGCGGGCCCCGGAGAGGTCGTGGTCGCCGTCAAAGCGGCGGGCCTGTGCCACTCCGACGTGAGCGCGCTCGACGACGCGGGCTGGATGCCGTTGTTCCCTCGCCTGCCGATGACCCTCGGCCATGAGAACGCCGGCGTCATCATCGAGGTCGGCGAAGGCATGGATCACTGGAAGGTCGGCGATCGGGTCGGCCTGGCACCGGTCATGCCCGACGGCGATGCCATCGGCTATGGCGCGTGGGACGGCGGCTTCGGCCCGCAGATCCGCGCGACCGAAGCCAACCTGGTCCGCCTGCCCGACGAGGTCTCCTTCGAGCTGGGCGCCATGGCGACGGATGCCGGCCTCACTTCGTACCACGCGATGGTCGCCGTCGGCGGGGCAGCGAAAGGCAAGAAGGTCGGCGTCATCGGCCTCGGCGGCCTGGGCTACATCGGCGCGCGCGTCGCCGTGCTGCTCGGTGCGGAGGTCTACGGCGTCGACGTGAACCCCGCCGCCCGTGAGCTGAAGGACGAGATCGGCCTGGCCGGAGTCGGGGAGACCATCGCGGAGTTCGCCGACAAGGGCCTGGACCTCATCGTCGACTACGCCGGCTTCGGCACGACGACCTCGCAGGCCATCGAAAGCCTGGCTGAGTTCGGCACGCTCGTGCAGGTGGGGATGGGCCGGCTCGAGTCCACGATCAACACCTACCCGATCATCATCAACCAGCTGACGATCCGCGGCTCCAAGTCCGGCACGAAGGAGGACCTCGAGGCCCTCTACGAGCTGATGAAGTCCGGCGACCTCAACCCGCCGCTGAACATCATCACGCCCGCGGAGATCCCCGCCTCCCTCGACCGGCTGCGGGAGGGTGGCGTCGTCGGTCGCCTGATCGCGGTCTACGAGGACTGAGTGATACGGCAGGGAGGGCCCACGCTTCGGCGGGCCCTCCCTGTCGTCTCAGTGCGTCACGCGCCGCTGGGTACGAGTTCCGCGGCGTTCTGCTCCTCCCACGTGGGGTAGTCGGTGTAGCCCTCCTCCGCACCGCCGTAGCTGCGTCGCATGTCGGTCGGAGTCAGCGGCCAGTCGTTCTGCATCCGCTCGACCAGATCGGGGTTGGACATGTAGGCGCGGCCGAAGACGAAGAGGTCGGCCTTGCCGGCATCCAGAGCCTTCTGCGCGAGTTCCTTGGTGAGGTCGCCCGAAGCGATCACCGTGCCGTTGTAGCGCTCGCGGACGAACTCGTACGGGAAGCGATGCCAGATCTCGCCGTCCACGATCTCCTCGTTCGGCTGGTTGGCGAGGCTCCGCAGGCTCTCCGGAGTCTGGAACGCGACGTAGGCGAGGTCGAGCTCGTTGAGGCGGTCCAGCAGGATCGAGTACGTCTGCGCCACCTCGTTCTCGGCGATGCCGTTGAACCGGATGTTCGGGGAGATCTTCACGGCGATGCGGTGGCTCGTGCCCCACGCGTCGATCAGGCGGCGCAGCACCTGCACCATGAACTCGGTGCGCTTGTACGGCGTGCCCCCGAACTCGTCCGTCCGCTGGTTGGTCTCGTCGGAGAGGAACTGGTGCGGCAGGTAGCCCGACGCACCGTGCAGTTCGATGCCGTCGAAGCCCGCGGCCTTGGTGCGCACCGCGGCCCGGTGGTAATCCTCGATGAGGTCCCAGGTCTCGGCCGTGGTCAGCTCGTGCAGGTTCGTCGTCATGGGCGAGTACCCGTTCTCGCGCGTGAAGATCATCGCGTCGGCGGGGGTGGTGCTGGAGGAGACCATCTGCAGGCCGCCGTTGTTGACCTCGTGCCCGACGCGCCCGGTGTGCTCGGACTGCAGGAAGATCCGGCCGCCTCGGGCGTGCACGGCATCCGTCACGAGACGCCAGGCATCCTCCTGCTCCTGCGTCGCGATGCCGGGGATGTCGAAGTATCCCTGGCCGCGACGGTCGGGCCAGGTGCCCTCGGTGATGATGAGCCCGGCCGACGCGCGCTGTGCGTAGTGCAGCGCCATCACCGGGGTGGGCACGCCCTCCGGCGTCGCCTTGGCTCGCGTCATCGGGCCCATGACGATGCGGTTGGGGAGAGTGAGGTCCTTGAGCTGGAACTCGTCGAACAGGGAGGGCATGATCGCCTTTCGTCTTATGTGGTCAGACCACACGCTACAGCGCTGGATGCTCCCTGTACAGAGTTCGGATGCCGCCTATTGCGACTCCGTGGCGGTGTCGGTCGGGTGGTCGTCCACCGACGGCGGCGGCGGCGACTTCTGCTGCGCCCGCACGGCGGTGGACACGTTGCCGTGGATGTGATCGACGCCGATGCGCTCGAGCACGCCGTCGCGGGCGAGGACCGCTTTGACGGCGGTCTTCAGCCGGGCGAGGCGCAGCGTGACCCCGGAGTCGACGGCGAGGGTGACGAGGTCATCCAGCTTGGCCGCACCCTGCGAATCGATGAAGTTGATCCCGCCACAGTCCAGTACGACCGCCGTCAGATCGGGTGTCGAGTGGATGATCTCGCGGATGCGATCCTCGAGCGCATCGGACGTTGCGAAGAACAGGCCCCCGTCCATGCGGATCACCACGATGCCGGGGATCCGTTCGTCGCCGGTGTGCTCGCCGGCATCGCGGAAGACCTCGGTGCCGGCTTTTCGCGCGAGGGTCGCGATGTAGGGATGGGTGGCGACGGCGATGAGCCAGAGCAGTGACAGGCCGATGCCGATGACGACGCCCGCCAGCACCCCGAATGCCAGCGTGCCGACGATCGCGGCGATCGCCACCCAGAAGTCGAACGGCTGCACGCGGATGAGGCGTCGCATCTCGGGGATGTTGATCATGCCCATCGCGACGGCTTCGATGATGAGGGCTGCCAGGACCGGCTTGGGGAGCGCGGAGAACAGCGGCGCCAGCACCAGCAGGGTCAGCAGCACCGTGACCCCGGAGGTCAGCGACGCCAGTCCGGTGCGAGCACCGGAGCGGTCGTTCAGAGAGCTCGCCGACAGGCTGGTCGACACCGGCATCCCCTGGAAGAGCCCCGACCCGATGTTGGCCATCCCCTGTGCGACGGACTCCTGATCGATGTCGACCTGGTAGCGGTGCTTGGCGGCGAACGTCCTGGCATCCCCCGCCGTCTGGGAGAACCCGATCATCACCAGCGCCACCGCCGCGATCACCACGGTCCCGGCGTTCTCCCACATCAGGGCGAGATCGGGAAGCCGCAACGACGGCAGCCCGCGCGGCACGTCCCCGACCAGGGCCACCCCGCGGGAGCCGAGTTGCAGCAGCCACGACGCGACCAGTCCGCCGACGACGAGGACCAGCGCGCCGGGGATGCGCGGTGCCACCCACCTGAGCCCGAAGACGACCACCAGCGAGGCCGCCCCGACCAGCAGGGTGGCCGGGTGTGCCTCTCCCAGCGAGCCGAACCACGACCAGAGCTCCTGGAACGAGTTCGTGCCGTCGGCGGTGGTGCCGGTGATCTTCGGCAGTTCGGAGATGATCACATCGATCGCGGCGCCGAAGAGGAAGCCGGTGACCACGGCGCGGGAGAGGAACTGCGCGATCCAGCCCATCCGGAACACGAACAGGATCAGGAAGAGGATGCCGGAGGCCAGCGTGATGCCCGCGACGAACGAGGCGACATCCTGCTGGCCGGTGATGCCCGAGACGAGGACGGCGCTGGCGGCCACGGCGGCCAGTCCCGAGCTCGGTCCCATCGAGATCTGACGACTGGTGCCGAAGATCGCGTACAGGATCGCACCCGCGGCCGCGGCGTAGAGGCCGTTCTGCAGCGGGATGCCGGCGATGCCGGCGTATCCCAGGTTCTTGGGGACGATCAGCGCCGCCACCGTCACGCCGGCGATCAGGTCGCCGCGCAGCCAGCTGCGGTCGTAGGAGCGGATCCACCCGAGGATCGGAACCAGTCCGGCACCTCTGCGCCGTTTCATGATGCGAGCTGCGGACCGTCAGGTACGCGCCCGGTCCAGTTCGTCGGCCGCGCACCGGCAGCCGGTCGCGATGAACTCCGCCGCGGACACGTCGGGGGGTCTCGTCTTGATCTCGGAGGACGCCATGGCGCCATCCTGCAACCGCGACACGGCCGAGGGAAGACGTCCCCATGTCCCGCGGTGACGGAATGCGCTCTCGGTGACAGATCGACGCGGCCGGCGCGGGTGCCCGCCCCGTGCACCCCCTCGCCCGCGCCCGCCCGACCGGGCAGAGTGGGCACAGTCGACGACCGCGCTGTCCTGGCGGCAGCGCATCGTCGCGCGGGGAGGCAGCGACATGGGCGATGACGCCGAGACGGCGGGCGGTATGGATGCGATGACGCACGGCATCGCGTTCTGGGTGGAGAGCCCCGGGGTGGGGGCGCTGCGCCGGGAGCCGATCGCCGCGCCGGCGCCCGACGACGTGCAGGTGCGCACCCTGTACACGGCGATCAGCCGGGGGACAGAAGCGGTGGTGTTCCGCGGCGAGGTGCCCGAGCGTGAGCGCATGCGCATGCGGGCGCCGTTCCAGCACGGCGACTTCCCCGGCCCCGTGAAGTACGGCTACCTCAACGTCGGCGTCGTCGAACGTGGACCGGCGTCGCTGCGGGGCAGGACGGTGTTCACGCTGTTCCCCCATCAGTCCCGGTTCGTCGTCCCCGCCACGGCCGTCGTCCCGGTGCCCGACGGCGTGCCCGCCCGGCGTGCGGTGCTCGCCGGCGCCGTCGAGACGGCGGTGAACGTGCTGTGGGATGCCGCGCCCCTCATCGGCGACCGGCTCACCGTCGTCGGTGCCGGCATGATCGGGTGCGCCGTGGCCCGCCTGGCGCGTGGCATCCCGGGCGTCGACCTCGCCGTCGTCGATGCCGATGCCGGCAAACGCGACGTCTGCATGGCGCTCGAGGTTCCATTCCACCTCCCGGCCGATGCCCCGGGTGACCGCGACATCGTGATCGACACGAGCGCCTCCGAAGAAGGGCTGCGCCTGGCGCTGCGGACCGCGGTGACGGACGGAGTCATCGTCGAGGCGAGCTGGTTCGGCAGCCGCGACGTGCGGCTGCCGCTGGGGGAGGACTTCCACTCGCGACGCCTGACTCTCCGCTCCAGCCAGGTGGGCGCCGTCGCGCCCGGGCGGCGCGGCACCCGCAGCGCGACCGACCGGCTCGGCCTTGCGCTGCATCTGCTGCGCGACCCCGCATTCGACGCACTGCTCACCGGCGACGCGCCCTGGCGGGAACTTCCGGCGGTCATGGCGGCGATCGCCGACGGCGGCTCGCCCGGGCTGTGCCACACGATCGACTGGAGTGACGCCCCATGACCTACACGCTCACGGTGCGCGACCACATGATGATCGCGCACAGCTTCACCGGTGCCATGTTCGGTCCCGCCCAGCAGCTGCACGGGGCGACCTTCGTCGTGGATGCCGCCTTCCGCGCGGCGCGGCTCGACGAGCACGGCGTCGTCGTGGACATCGGACGTGCCGCGGAGGTGCTGCGCGGTATCCTCGCGTCGCTGACTTACCGCAACCTCGACGAGGACCTTCGCTTCACGGGGGTCAACACGACCACCGAACGGTTGTGCGCCTTCGTCGCCGAGCACCTCGTCGCTGCCGCCCGTGCCGGCGAGCTGGGCCGCGACGGGGCGGACCTCCACGCCATCGCCGTCACGCTGCACGAGTCGCACATCGCGTGGGCGACGTACGAGGTCGCGCTGTGACCGGCGAGCTGTGGTTCGTCGTGCCGCCCGGAATCGACGACCCGGCGCGGGTGAGCGGCGGCAACGTCTACGACCGGCAGCTGCGCGACGGGCTGATCGGGAGGGGGTGGCGGGTGCGCATGGTCGAGGCCGCGCCTGCGGATGCCGGCGGGTTGCGAGCCGCGCTGCGGGGTGCGCCCGACGGCGCGCTCGTGCTCGTCGACGGACTCGTGGCCGGTGCCGCCGCGGACGTGCTCGTGGAGTCGGCCGCGCGGCTGCGGCTCGTGGTGCTCGTGCACATGCTGCGGGCGGCGATGCCGGATGCCGACGTGGGTGCTGTCGCCGACGAGCGTCGCGCTCTGGGCGCCGCGCGCTTGCTGATCACTCCGAGCCGGTGGCTGCGCGCGCAACTCGCGGACGACGGCCAGAGCGTCCCCATCGTCGTCGCCTCGCCGGGTGCGGCAACGGGGGCTGCGGCGACGGGCACCCCGGGCGGATGCGCGCTGCTGTGCGTGGGGGTCGTTGCGCCGCACAAGGGGCAGGATGTGCTCGTCGATGCCCTCGCCGCCCTCGGGACCGCCCCGGACTGGGTCTGTACGTTCGCCGGCGCGACGGACGCCGATCCGGCGTTCGTCGCCGCGGTGCGCGCCCGGGCGACCGCACTCGGAGAGGGGGAGCGGATCCACTTCGCGGGTGTGCAGACCGACGCCGGGATGGACGGCCTGTACCGCCGCAGCGATCTGC
>Ga0233366_1000624_pt1 | contig 11422 bp, 9 predicted proteins | sample ElkDunMinimDraft_23_FD_191536 | JGI IMG/M metagenome (GOLD analysis project Ga0233366, IMG submission 191536) | Fecal eukaryotic communites from dung pellets of Tule Elk in California, USA - Elk Dung C4 | ecosystem: Host-associated > Mammals > Digestive system > Large intestine > Fecal | place...
AGGGTGTTGGCCTGAGCTGGAATTGGAATGAGATTCTTGGATCGAGATGGCCGGTGGGTTCGTGAAAGGTTGACAAGCAAGAAAATCGAAACCAACAGAACTCCACTCAGGTCGCCAATCCCGCTCAATGTGGTACGAATACCTCATCGATAAGAGGGATAAAAAGTATTGATGGTTGGAGGGATCGAACGGGTTGCATAGCGGGTATAGCCTTGCTGAGAGGAAATATACCCAATGCCCAAAACCATACCTAGGTAGACAAAATGATTTCTTTGTCTCGGTACAGTACACTTGGAGTACGAGTAAGATACAGACAATGCACTTGACGGGATGACGGGGAAGGCGCTGGGCGACGTGACCCGTTCCGCAGCCAAGGGTAAATAAAATACACTAAAATAGGCCACGGCAAACGCGGAGGACAAGCAAACCAAAATCTGCAAAAGCGCAAAAGCCTGACGTGCCTGAGAGTTTTAAGCCTCACATTGGCACAGACTTGGTGACATTCGGTAATAGCTCCATATTCTCGTCAGAGGACTTGGAAAAGAGCTTGGTTAGCGCCACCATTATTTGCGGCCCAGCTTTGGCCATCTGGATTCTGCCCGTTGCCCGCTGTTGCCCGCTTGCTTACCTTGCTTGCAGTGCCAACTTGACCTGATCCCGTCATTGCACTTTGCCCTGTCGGCGCAAGTTGCAGCTAGTTCGTTCGACAATTGGACATTGGAGCATTGTTAGGCGCAAAGTGGGAGGAAGCACGAGACCTGAAGACCAACTCAGACTGCACTCAGACTAGGTTTCGGTTTCCAGGTTCCGTTTTTGCTCTGCTGGAAGAAAGCACCGCTCATTTTGGTACCTTACCTTACAAACGTTTTACCTTTACGGCGTCCAAAGTTGTTGCTTGTTACTTTAGACCTTGGATCCTGGTTGGCTGCATCATCGATTGTCTTCCCACATCAGTGACGGGACAAGAGACGCTTGAAAGCCCTAGGTACGGTAGACTCGACAAGTGCCCTCCCGCCCTGGAACGACGAAGCAACCAAGCCCTGGACCTGTCTCAAAGGCACAGACGGCATCTCAACAAGCCCTTCCCGTCAACCCTTCTTTCGACGACTGCATTCCAACCAGCGAAACATCATACCTTTGAAAAGAGGTCCAGCCCGATCCGAACACATCTGAGGCAGCTTCACCTCGAATTTCGAGGCTGCATTGGCCGCGCCTACCTACCCAAGGGAGCCTGCGATTTCGGCCTGTTGAATTCTCCAATTCTACCTTGCCTAGGTTCTCCATCTTTTGGCGCTGACTACCAGACTTAACACTACGCGCACCGGACCACGAAGAGAATTACTGAGCTGCCCCGCCAGTCCCGCTGCAGTCATTCTGCCCCCCAAAACACGCCACCCGACCTTGACGTCGCTTGTCTGCCCAGGACTACAGGCTGGACGCAAGAAGCACCTTACGCCGACTCGACTCGCCTCTTCTCGCCTCGCTTCCGTCCGACATTCAGCCCTGCCCGGCAACTATGCTCGGGATATATGGTACGAATTTGGAGAATGGTGGGTTCTGCCTCTGCGAGCTGAGTTGCTGCTGCTCCAAAACTCAGAACCCAACATGTTTGCTCTCCTTCAGCAGTCTAGACTGACGACGGGTGTGCGGTTGAGAGCAGGCGATGAATCACAACACGATTCCGAGACCCGTGGCCGGGATGCACTTGCGCCTGCCGCCCTCCATATTCCTAAAAACAAGAGCACCAGCAACCTCGCCGTAACACGAGACAACTCTGAAAAGGCCCGCATCCGCTTCTCTTTCGACGCTGGAGCTGCCGCCGCCGAATATGACAACATCTCAAGGTTGGCCTGCTTGACCGTTCCCTCTGGTCGGCATCTTGGTTTTTCTGCTGCTGCAATGCTGACAAGACCTTGCGTATAGAAGCTCCCTTATGACGGATCATGACCATGGCCTTGGAAACTCTGGTTTGAGGCGGATACGCCAACAACCAGCGCCACATCGCGCCCCGACGCTGCCATCACCGTCAAGCCGGACGCCCTCACTCGGCTCACTCACTAGGTCGTCATCTCTTACCATGATGATCGACGCCCAGGGACCGGCAATGCCGCTTTCCCCAGGCCCGAGCTCGCCTACCTTCACTGAGGACCTTTCTCGCTTTCCGTCGGAATCTTTGCACTCCTTTTCGTTTGCGCACCAGTCCGAAGATTTATTACACAACCGCCAAAATATGCTCAAAAGGTCTTTCGAATTCATGAAAGATCGAATGGGATGGTCGGTAGCTTCCAATGCTGCCATTGCCAGTGCGCAGGCGCGGGTCACGGGAGATGTTGAAACGCAAAACATGTTGGATCTCTTGTCAAAGGCGCAGTTGGTAGGAGCAGGGAATCTGCCAAATGGAGATCCGTCTCTTCCCACGGGCCCGTTGACCGGGCCGGCCGACCTTTCGGGAGAAAACGTCTTCGAGAAACAGTTTGCGCCGAGATCTTCGAGCCCCGATCCGATCGAAGGTTCTGCTCCTCAGTCTCCAACTACCAGCGCTGTTGCTTCTGAAGCCCTGGATAAGTTTGGGGAGTTGGATGCCCGGCCGCATTTAGTTTCGCCCAGTGAAGGCATCCAGTCCGGGGATTCGTCCAGGACACATACGAATGAGAGTGGGACAACTGGGAAAACAACGCCACCATCTTCTTTACGCCCAAGCGCCTTGAAACGGACAATGACCGACACTGGCCATGTCTCAATGCAACAAAAGCTGATTGATGTTATGGCAACGCCTTATCTTGCGCCGGAACCAGCTCGTGCAGAACAACTGTTATCGCCGGCGACCAGACAGTCCTTCTCAGCGGCTCTTGCGCAGCCTTCCGGAGGATCTTCGGCTGTGCATGGTCATACTACAAGGTGGGTGCCTGCAGCCCAAGCAATTTTTACAACTGAGGCAAAACCCCCTTGGACCATCCTGGCAGCAAACGACCTTGCGTGTCTCCTATTCGGAGTGACCAAGGCAGAGGTCCGGAAGATGGGGATTCTAGAAGTAGTCCAAGAGGAAAGGAGAGCATGGCTTGAACGGAAGCTACAGCAAGGTTTTATTGAGGATGCCGGTGATGGCTCAGAGAGCGAGATCACACAGCCAACACCAGTTATTCAAACTTCCAGTTTGCTTGGCGCCCGTGCTGGTGGCATAACTGCAAAGCTGCTGAGCAAACCAAATTCAAGGTCACAGCCTCCGAAACCCGTTGGTAGACGGCCAGCCACCATTCACAGCGGCGACCCGAAACCGCCAAAGCCAGGACAGGGTCACCACAACGCGAACAAATCTAGAGGCGTGTTGCTTTGTGGAGATGTGGTCCCAATTCAAGTAAGTGCGCCCGTTTAAAGCGGCTTTCGAGCCACATACTGACGATACTCGATAGAAGCGAAACGGTGCTACAGGAGCTGCAAGCCTCTGGGTGAAGGAGAAGAAAGTTGGCCTGATATGGGTTCTTGAGGAGATACACGAGGACGTTGCCAACGTGGGCCTTGACGAAGATGGGATTGTCGTCAAACTTTCAGGCGCACTGGGACCGATCTGGGGTGACGAGAACCTCAAGCCTGGTATGGATATCGGCAGACTAATACCTCGAATTCCTCGCCAAGGTATCGACCCGCGATTCGGAGAACTCGACTATGCACAAATCGCGAAGCGAAAATATTTCACTTGCAGAAACTGTGATAGGATTAACATTCCCGCCACAGTCATGCAGGTTAGGGGCCAGACGGAGCTGCGGGTCTCTAGCTTTCCACACATTGCTGGGATCGTTGTTGTAACTCCGAAAACTCTAACCATCAAGAGCTCCAACTCGGTCTTTTGCGGGGCGCTCTTTGGACATGAGAAACCCGATGGCATGTCTATCAACCAGCTAGTGCCAGACTTTGAAAAGGTTCTTCGCGTCCTCGAAGAGAACGACGGCATTCAACTGGTAGATGGCATTGTGGTACCTGAGCACTCCTTCAGGAAAGCATCGGCGTTCCTAGCCCTGAAGGAAGGTCGCCCGGACGCAGCTACCAGTTTCTTGCGGCCGGAAGGCCTACCGGCCCGGCATCGCGATGGCTCAGAACTTAAAATCGACATCCAGATGCGTGTGGTCAAGAGCGAAACTCAAACAAAGGTGCCCGACCAGGCAATCCTTGAGGTAAGCGACGATGAATCAACGTCAGACCAAACAAGCGACACTTTTGCCGTCTCGCAGTCGGAGCTTGTATATGCGTTGTGGATTACCTATTCAAGACATCTTCATGCAAGCCGAACGAATATGGGCGCTGCATCACCGTTACTCTCTGGAGCGGCTACACCGCTGCACCAGCCGTCCCCAGGTCAGACTCCAGCTCACACGCCTCAAGAAATATCGTCTGATTCGGATGATGCACCAAAAGAAGAATCCACAACCGCTGCTCTTACGCGCCAGCTGAAAGAAGTGGCACTGACGGCCGCTGCCAAGTTGACGGGCTCCCAGAAGCTGGCCGAGGCGGCGCAGAAGGAGCAGCCACCAGCACCGAAGCCTGCTTCTCAACCGTCGACCCATAAAAAGACGATTGACGATTTTGTCATCCTAGAGGAAATGGGGCAGGGTGCATACGGACAGGTCAAGCTGGCACGCTACCGAAACAGTGGGAAGAAGTGCGTCCTCAAGTATGTGACCAAGCGGCGAATCCTCGTCGACACATGGACCCGGGACCGGCGGCTTGGAACGGTGCCTCTTGAGATTCACGTCCTCGATTATCTGCGGCGGGACGGTTTCCGGCATCCCAACATTGTCGAAATGGAGGACTTCTTCGAAGATGATGTTAACTACTACATCGAGATGGTACCGCACGGACTGCCCGGAATGGATCTTTTCGACTACATTGAGCTGCGGACCAACATGGACGAGAACGAGAGCCGCAGCATCTTCGTGCAGGTTGCTCGGGCGATCCACCACCTCCACACCAAAGCGCTAGTGGTGCATCGTGACATCAAGGATGAGAACGTGATTTTGGACGGCGAGGGCAACATCAAGTTGATTGACTTTGGAAGCGCGGCCTACATCAAGAGTGGACCTTTTGATGTCTTTGTAGGCACTATCGGTGAGTTTCTTGTTCTTCTCTGCCTCCTTCTACGCAAGGGCAACCGTCTTTTAGAAAGACGCATGATGATGTCGTTACTAACAAGAGCACCAGACTATGCCGCGCCCGAAGTGCTGGCTGGCAAGCCGTACGGGGGCAAGGAGCAGGACGTGTGGGCGCTCGGAATCCTACTGTACACCATCATTTACAAGGAGAACCCGTTCTACAGCATCGACGAGATTATGGACCGCGACCTCCGGGTCCCCTACACCATCAGTGACGACAGCATCGACCTGATCCGCTGCATGCTGAACCGCGACGTGTCGCAGAGGCTGGACATTGAGCAGGTGCTGGCTCATCCTTGGTGCCAGATGGAATGATCAGTGAGAGTGGGGGCTTTGGCAATATCGTCAAAGAAAACAAAGGGCTTGTGGAACCTGATTTCTCATCAAATGTTCTGGCAGCGAGATAGTGAAGGAGGGAGATGGAAGGGAAAACCGTTTACGTTGAAGGTTAAAAAAGATACCCAATTGTGTTGGGGAGGTAAACGAGGAGTCATGAAAACGGTGAGGGGAGGCGGAGTGCAGTGTTTTCAAATGAGAACGGTCATCATTAGCATTAGCATTTAAGGAAGACGGGCAGGAGGTCAGTGAAATGCGAGGGGTGGCTTTGTGTGAGTTGAGATGTTCTATCAGCGAAACTTTGTATGTGTTGGGCAGGCAGACAGGTTGGTGAGGCGGAAATGGGGAAAGATGACCGTTTTATTTTTCTTCTCTTTGCTGCGTCATCATCATTCGTCATCGACAACAACAACATCATCATCCGGAAATGGGAAAGGCGCAAAATTCATCTTCATATTTCATCCAAAAGGATCGCTTTGTTTCCAGGGGTATCTCGTGTCGTCTCGTACAAAGTCTAGCTACAGCTTTTGAAAGGGGCAAGAGAATGTAGGAGGAACCTTTTTCTTCAAGTCATATCGTCCGTTATATTTGTAGCTGATCTGAAGAAACCAAAGAAGGGAGGAGAAGGACTAAAACGCAGGAGAAATGCATACAGGGAGAGAAGAAGGCAAGCTCAGGCAACAGACTTGCGTCCACTGGAGTGGCGGCGGATGATCTCTACACATACACAGACAGACTACAGACATAAAGCCGGGAAATGCGGACCAGAGCAGAGAGAGATATAAGGAAAACACACTCGTCGTCGACAGTCTAAAGCGAAGTAGATAACAGGAAAATTCAAGCTGAGGAACGGGGACGGACAACATGAGTTTGGTAATAGGAAATATAATCATTCGAATGGTCATCTCATATGCGCTGCACGAAACCTAATCCCCTTTCTCCTTCTCTCAACACTTTGTGTGGGAATGCTGCGACGGTAAAGTGCCATTTGAGGCTTTTTGCTTGGTGTTCAGTGTGGATGGAAAAATTCACCACACCAGGGCATCATTCCCTCTCACAGCTCACGGTGTTTTCAAGAAGGCCAAGGGTCGAAGGACTTCACGGGACGTCAAGAATGAGAGAGAGAGAGGTAACAGATTGTGGTCTAAACACAACCAAGCCTGATAAGTATAGCAAGACCATAAAACCAGAACCAAAAAAAGGGGGGCCCGTGAACGGTTGGCGAAAGTTTCAAGAGATTACACATACACATACACTGATCATCAGAACAGAAAGGTTGTTATGTAACTCGCACACCCTGGTCACCAGCGTCCATTCTTTAAAAAAGGCTCATTAAAAATACACATGGAGAACTGATGATGTATCTGAAGTTTATATGGTCATGATAGTACATAGTAACATGTGATTTTCTCCGTACGCAGCGCTCAACACTTAGCATCACCATCGACGACGCAACTCCATCAACAACATCATCAGGCAACTTGGCCGAGCGGTCTAAGGCGCCACGTTAAGGTATTCAAAACCCTTAATCACAAAATCCGTGGTCCGAAAGGGCGTGAGTTCGAATCTCACAGTTGTCAGTTCTGATATAAACATTCACACTTGCTCAGTGTGGATTCCTCTTTTTGCGTTCCATCATCTGCTTGCTGTTTCTCCTACTTTTTTGGTAAGTTGTATATATATAAAGCTGGCGATGGGATGATTGTTGGTTGCTTTTTTTCTCGGCGAGAACCTATATTGCACACCCCGAAGTTTGGCTCAGGAGCCACCCAGGTTCCTTGTCTTTTGACGGGGCTCAACAAGTGTTGGATGAGGCCTTACTGTCTGGCCATAGAACATGCATTAAGGTGTCATCTTCTATGCCATAACAGCGAGATATACTCGACAAAGCACAGAGTCATTTTCCTAGGCGAGCTGCCAAAAGGTGAAGATCGTACGCCTAGACATGATGCCATAAACAAGGAAGTTTGATAGAGATAATAGAACCAAAAGCATGGGCAAGGAAGTAAGCTGCCGAGGAGACCCCCTCCTAAGGCCGCAGAGGGCAACGCCTTACACACTTGTATCATGAAACATAAAACGTGATCACCGCTGTTTGTTTTCCATTCTTGTTTGTGTCGTAACTCATGGGGAACTTGCACTGGATGCGGACAGTAGCATGACTTCCCTTTAGCAATATTGTACGCGAGCAATCTAAAGTCGAACCTCCTCAGGATTGAGAAGCAACGGGTAATAGAACGCGCATATGATGGCCTGAATATCTCAGACTTGATCATCATAAAGACACCTCGTTCAAGTCCTGAGCATGGAGGTCTTGCTTGAAGATATGTGGGCGAATCGATTATCGGTTCATATCCAAACATTCAGGTCACTGAAAGCCACTGGCTGCACCTCAAAAAAACGACGCAAGAGATTTCGACCAAAAAAAGAAGCCCGTGGCGTAGCATCATTCCCATTGTGATTTTTTGTTGATGTGTCTTCATCGAAGCAAGCCCTGCGTGTTTCTGTGCATTTGTACTCTAGCCAGACTTTCTGGTCTTGTTTGTTGCTAGGTCAAATTCATTCATCCCCAATACCGGAAATGCAAAAGAACACAGGTGAAGAAGCTGGTATCATTCCCGTTGTTAAGAACCGCCCATGAGATATGCTCCGAGAAGACACGCCAGAAAATTGACCCCGATTTGATTGAATTTGTTCATTAATTCAATCAGTCGCTTAGACCTCAGTGGTGACCTTGGCCTTGGCGTTGGTGACCTTGACGCCGAGCTGCTTAGCGCGAGCAATGATGTCGATTCTCTTCCTGGAAGAGACGTTGTGGGCGATCCTGTAAAATGGATGTTAGCTACCATGATCTCATGCAGCAGCACCTGCCCCTCCTTCGAGAAAATCTCCCATGGAAAGACCATAGAATCCTTCCCATCAAGGTGGCGGCGTATTTCTCTTCGGAGGGGTTGTTAGAAATTGCTCGGAATGAAACGTACTCAGCGGCGTGGGTCTTGTTGTGCATGAGAAGGAGCTCGACATCGTTGACGTTGCTGACGAGGAAAGCCTTGTGGCCGGAGGGCATCATGTGGCGGGTGCGCTTGTTGGAGCCATAGCCGATCTAAAATGACAAAACGCGTCTCTGGTTAGCCCCCTGCAATTGTGGTGGTGTTGATGAAAGGCTGCCGCCAGAATCCATCCCTCTCCCCTTTGCCTCCCAGTTCCGTCTCTTTTCATGAACGCCATCCTCCCTGCGTCCCTTAACTCCCTAGGGGATATGCCAAAAGACTGGTTAAACGTACCGAGGGCATGGCAAGGTTGCCCTTGAAGCGTCTGCGGACTCTGTTGTCGATACCCTTGGGCTTGCGCCAGGCAGAGTCCACGCGCATGAACCGATCACTCTGGTGACGGGTGAAGCGCTTCGTGCCTATCAATCACAACTATCGTCAACATTTTGTCCTATTTTCCGGATAGATCCGTCGTCGCTTTCTATGCTTCGAAAAATCCGATGTGCTTTGATGCGTGAAATTGCCGAGAAGAGCTGGGCTCTTTGGGCGGATTGGCGATGTCGATTATTGCGAGAAGTGCTGTCGTGGGGGGTTTGATTCGGATCTCGGGAGAAAAACGTACGCTTCTTCACGATGGGAATGTGCTTCTTTGCGGCAACCATCTGGAAAGCGAGCGAATATGCAGTTAGAATTAATGGTCTTCTATCGAAACGGGAATATCTTCAGCTGGAAGTGCGTACCTTGACCTGTCTGCTGTCGAGTGATGGTCGGACTTACTGTTTGGCGGCGTCAATCGGGATACCAGAAAAAATCCAGGTTTGTGAGCTGGTGGGCTTAGGGTTGTGCGAAAATTGTTAGCCGTTCTTGGTCTGTGCACCAACTGCTCAAGTGGGGCTAAGGCCCAGTGTGGCTCATGTACCAATCAGGGTGCACGCTGAAGAGAGCCTGCCAAGACGGAAGTCTTGCCTCTCCACTGGGAGTCTAGGACTGCAGCTTCGTTTGGCGCTTGGTTCTGACTGGATCCTGAATGTCTCCATGGTTCTGTACAAAGAATGTTCCTTTGGGAGTGCTTTCAAAAGCACGATGGAGACAATCTAACAACGGCATTCTTGACGGAACTTAAATGTCTCGACATATACCTTCACGTACACATTTCGACGACGCTCGAGCTCACATCTCCTTACTTAGGCAGTTGTATATGTTCAAGTATCAAATGGCCTAAGTACGCTGTGGTCTAATTATTTGCCATGCTCTCCTATCAAACGCATGGCGACGCAACCCATGAAATAGCACCTATCCTGCCTGCAATGACGATGCATACTCTCAATGATAACTTTATTCCTAAGCGTCAAATCGAACGCCTCTGTCCCTCGGCGTTCAAAGGTAATGGCGGGATGCAAATAGGTGTTCTCCAACCGGGTAGAAGGGCACGATTGCGTGAAGAGAGTCGCCCGGAATTGCTGGCATCGGTGTTTTACCAGGACAGTCTGGGCGAAAGGTTGCCATATTTTGGCCACCGAATGGAACGACCCAAGGATGGCGTCGGAAGAGCCCAGCGCTCTTAGCTTATTCCCCGGATAGTACATGTAGAGCGTAGGTGAGGGGGTTCGTGGTCTCTCTCATGACCGACTGAGATACTTGCTCATCCTGCAGGCCACTGTCGAGGGGATAGTGCACTCTGCTCATAACCCGACGCCCGCCAGACACAAGCGCCTTCGCTAGTCTATTCCGAAAACAATCACTGCGCTCTATTCTTTCTTTACTGAGTGGCACACTGGGGCCCACCCTCGCCTTCATCTTCATCATCCTCCCACTCGCCGTTTCCGTATCTGGGGTCGCCCTGGTGAGCACCCATCTGTAGGGGGATAAGTCAGTATAAGGGCTAGTTGTGGGTAGGGGATGTACTCAAAACTCACCTCTTCGATATCGGCATCCTCTTCATAGTGAACATCGTCCACCTCCTCGGCGGTGATGGGCGGCGCGGGAGGCGGCAGAAGCTTCGACAGAGCGTCGTAGTCGCTGTCCTTGCTCAACCAACCATCCTCAGGGAAAGCAATCTTGACGATGAGGAAGAGGTCTCCCTTCATCTCGCCCCTCTTCATCGGCATACCCTCGCCAGGCACCTTGAGAACATCACCCGGGCGGAGAATCTTGCCGCGGGGATGGTCAACGTGAAGGCCTCTGCCGTCGAGCTGCTTGATGACAACACGCGAGAAGCCGCCGAGAGCCTCGCCGAGGGTAACGTTCAGATCTGCAGAGAGATCGTGGCCGATGCGAGTGAAGACGTCGTGGGGTTCCTCGACGAGGTGGAAGATGAGATCTCCAGGGGTCTGGTCCGGAACCTGGTCGGCCTCGCCCTCGAGAACGATGCGCTCGCCCTGCATAGAGCCGCGGGGAATGTAGAGCTCCAGGGACTTCTTCTCCTTGACGGTCCGCTTGCCTTTGCACTTCTTGCAACGGTCCTTCTCCTTATAGTACATACCGGAGCCTTGGCAGTGGTCGCACGAAACGTGGACCCGACGCATCATGCCAGGGCCGATTTGCTGGTAACCTTCCCGCATACCGGCACCTCCACACTGGTCGCACTTGTTAGGCTTGACCTTGTCCTTCGCACCGCTGCCTTTGCACCCGCTGCAAATGACCTGCTTCTCGGCCGCGAACTTGACCGTCTTGCCCTTGTACAGCTCTTCGAGCGTGACCTTGTACTCCTGCTGCTCGTCGGGACCGCGCCGAGGGCGTCTGGGGCCACCACCACCGCCGCCACCGGGCATACCACCCATGCCGAAGAATTGCGAGAAGAGATCGTTGATATCCATCTCTGCGCCCATTCCGCCGCCCCTCGTGGGATCAAAGGCGGCCATGCCGTGTTGGTCGTACATGGCACGCTTGTCGTCATCTTTGAGAATCTCATAGGCTTGTTGCACAGCCTTGAACTTGGCCTCCGACTCCTCT
>Ga0233366_1000625_pt1 | contig 11420 bp, 7 predicted proteins | sample ElkDunMinimDraft_23_FD_191536 | JGI IMG/M metagenome (GOLD analysis project Ga0233366, IMG submission 191536) | Fecal eukaryotic communites from dung pellets of Tule Elk in California, USA - Elk Dung C4 | ecosystem: Host-associated > Mammals > Digestive system > Large intestine > Fecal | place...
CGCCAACCTGGCTGTCAAGGACGGCATTCTTGAGGTCGATGGGGAAAACTCCAACCAGGTCCACCTCTATGTCATGACGCCGCGCAAGCCCGGTGAGGAGGCCGACATGTACCAGGGCAGCCTCGAGGAGGTGCTCAACGTTCTTATCGGTGAAGGTGCCCCTTTTTCCGGTTTGCCGCTCGAGAAGCACTGGTACGACAAGCCCAAGGACGAGGCAGAAAAAGACCGGGTTCTTGCGCCAGGATACCGCGGCAGGGCTCTCTTGGAATACGACAGCAACGAGGGAGTTCTCGACGAAGAAACCTTTGATATTGTCGACCAAGACCCTCGACAAGCCGTCTACCGTGTGTGGCTCGAGGATCGTCTCTTCGAGGTTCAGTGGGATTACAAGACTGAAGAGGCGTCCGAGGTCGTTTGCGACTACAATACTTGTGGCACTTCATCGGGACAGTGTAACTTGCCGGCCGAGGTACGGCGGCGTGCGCCGGAGCTGGAAGGCTTCAGTAACAACAGCAACAACAAGACGGTAGAGAGACTGAGGTCTTTCAAAAAGAGAACCCTCGAGCCGTCCGATGACCCAGATATTCCCCTGATCCCCAAAACCTACATCTTGGAGCAAATGAGCACCGCCGGGGATTCCGGCGCTCTGGACTATGCCTTCATTGCCAACGACGTCGTGTCCAAGACAATTGTCTTTGACGATCTCGAGCCCAAGGACAAAAAGGGCGAGGATGCCCAGGCCCTCAAGTACATCAACGGACTCACCGGATGCACAGCCATTGTGATTGCCTCCAAAAAGGGCATATGGTACTCCCACTTCATGGAGCCAGTCCTGTGGCTGGACCGAGGCAACGGACGGGAACTGCTCGAGCGGGCGATTGGTGATCTCACCAACGGAGTGGACAAGCCTAGAATCGGAAACGCGGGTGACGGCCCCCTGCTGACAAACCCCAACACTTTGGCCGAACCAGGCGGAATCCTCGACCCCGGCAACAACAACGCCAACAAGGTGCAGATGTACATCATGACACCACGGGCCGCCGACAAAGAAGAAGCGCGCTATACGGAGGCGCTCGGTAGGATCCTGAATGTCCTGACGGGTGAAGGTGCAGCCTTTGGCGGTGTGCCCGTCGAGGAGCATCTGTACAACAAGCCCCAGATGGTCAAGAACGAGGAGACGGGCGAGCAGGAGGTAGAAGAGCTGTTGAGTCCCTTTGGAAAGGTCCTCATCGAGTACGACAACAACCAGTTCGACAAGAACTATGAGCCGCAGGATCCCCGCCAGGCCGTCTACCGCGTCTGGATGGAAGACAAGATGTTTGAGGAGCAGTGGAACTACTTTGGGGACTGCAGCCAACCTGGCACCGAGAGTGGTGGCACCGGAAACCAGAGACGTCAGGAGGCATGCACCCTCTCGCCCACGGCTTCCACTGCTGTCAGTAGTACTGAACCAGCAACAACAACGCCGACGGACATCTCCGTCAGCACCACCGAAGCCCCAGCAACCACCTCCACGGACGAACCCACCTTTGATTCAACCGTCTGGAGCACAGTCTTCTTCACCGTCACCCTTGACCCCAACAACCCCGTCACCTCCTCTTCTGTCATCCCAATCATCTCTTCATCCCCCTCCTCCGAAACACCCACCCCTTCCTCCACCGAATCCCAAGCCCCCATCGCCACACCAGACACAACCCTCTACGACCAGGAATGCCACTCCGAGGGCGTCCCCTTCGAAGGCGACCCCGCCGTGGTCCGGTCGGCCGCCGAGGAGTGGTGCGCCAGTCTGGACCAGTCCGGCTTCGGCCAGATGCCCGGGTCCGACCCGGTCACCTACAGCTACTTTGACATTGGCTCGCTCCGGGACCTGGAGTACAAGGTCACCTGGCACAGCGCCTGTTTCCTGGAGGAGGGGAGGACGGTCAGCCAGCCGATCGAGGACAAGAGCTGTGCCGATTTGTTGGCAGAAAGTTTGACCGAGTGCAAGGACAACGAGGGGCGGGGTGGCGCTAGGAGGGCTGGGTGTTTGTGGTATGAGTTTTATGCGACTGTGCCGGCGATTTCTTAGTTTTTTCTTTTCTTTTGCATGTTTTACCAAAGGACTAAGACGCTTGGAAGGGGTTGGTTTCTTACATGTATCAAATTCACCTTACATTGGTTTGGGAGTGGTTTTTGGCTGGATGGGATTAAAGGGCGTCACTTCACCGGGTTTGGGTTTATAGGGGGGGCAACTGCCGGCGTTTGTTTACTTGCAGTGATTCGCCTTTTGGGTTTGGATCAGGGGGGGATTTCAAGCCCCCCCCCGCCAGAGAAAGTCACACAAAAAAACAACAGGTTCCTTCGACTGGGACGTTGGATATAAAGGATGACATACCGACACAAACTCGCATCTTCACTTTTAGGTTCACACCCAACTTCTCGTTTATAGCCGGATCTCTTGTGCTCTCCTAAAATTCCTGAGAGGCTCACAGTATAAAGTACCCCGGTGCTCCGGTCAGGCAGTGTCGTTCATGTCTCCACACTGGAGTAGAGTTTGTGTCTGACCCACAACCCTCCGATAAGCCACGTTTCCACACGACGCTTCCAACAATCCAATCAAATCCCCTTGTGGTGTAGTTGGCTATCACGTTCGGCTGTAAAGGAATTTATTGATTACCGAAAGGTCACCGGCTCGATTCCGGTCGAGGGGAATCTCTCTTTTTGAGGTGATAGTCCTTGCTTTTTATACTAGAAAGTAGTTTTATTTGTCCTTTTTTCGTGTGTCATTGCCATACTTGCAGGAGAATGTTACTAACGGAATAAGATACAAAGAATCAGACGGTATGGATTCAAGCTAAGAAGCGAAGCCTAGCGACGTCTCCAGTATTTCCGAACAATAAACCTGCTATTCGGATAACGGCAAGCTATTATAACCCCTCCTGGATCCCTAGGCCAGGGGACAGCCCAGTAGCCTATTAAGATCGTGGCAATCACAAAGTTACTTTTTAACACCCTTCATGAATTTGGTAGTCAACATCTTAAGCCGACTATGATTTATATACTATCAGCCTCCGTAAACATACGTTAAAAGAAATGCTCCTTTCTGTATAAGAAAAGTTACGATTGCGAGAGAAAGTACTATGGGACCGTGACAAACGGCAGTTTGTTTGGTCTAGGCTGAGGTTTGTAGTTAATATGAGGTTTTCGCCAGGTTGCAGAAATGCAAGTTGCTTGTATGTATCTCTCAACTGTAGTCTTGGTTACAGAGTTAATAGGAAGCATTTCCGATCTTCCTTTTGTCTGTCAGTGCGCTGGAGTGGCTGGCCAACTCCAAGCTGAACAACTTGAACACCTAATAGGACCGACTCGAGAAAACCCAAGGTCGTAACAAAAGACTTCAAAAAGGGGGGGTGTCGGTTTTAGTCGCTGGTTCACTAGTGTCATGCAAAACACACTTAGTTGACGATCTTGGGCTGTCTTGGGTTGGCATGGAGCCATTCCTAGAAATTCTCGGAACGTGACTACCGAGATCTGACGTGCACAGTTGCCAAAACAGGCATAGACACAAAAGCGGCCCGCAACATGGAAGACCAGTCACCGGATGGGAAACGCGACCTTCTGAAACAGGATTGTTGTTAATGCGACCGACAATGGGCGGATAGGGCTCCCGCTAAGAAGACCTGCCCAGCATTCGGGACGGTACCTGGCGATGGCATTGCATCTAAAAGCGGACAAGGGCCGCAAAACCGGGTTAGGCGTCCGAAAAAGTGGAATCGTGTCGATCCAGGCCGTATTCGTGATTCCGTGTTCAACTGAAGCAACAAAAACAAAACATCTAGACCAAAATGCCGCACAACGTCCCCCCCTTTTTTGTTCTATCACGATGGCAGAGTGCATGATCAGAGTCGCATGCATGTACCCCACAACGCCACCAGCAGGCGACCATGGACAGCTGGACCCCCCATAAAACCCCCCATGGGGTTGGTTTTCCTTGGTTCCCGTGCAAGCGGAGCGAACTGCCGCTCGTTTGGGCGCCAGCTGGAGTTTTTAATTTATCAGACGTCTTCTGACTGGTGCGTCTCTGTTTTTAACCGGCCGGGACAAGGCGGCAGACCGGCTGCTGGAGCCTCCAGCTACCGACTGCTGGAAACGAACAATTAGCGAGCATGATGGTAACCCGGAATGACGACTCTTGCCAAGGGAGGAGTAGATTGCCTTGGTCTTGGGGTGTACTAGACGAGAGTGGGGGATGGAAGGGCAAGGAAGCATCGTCTCAGACGAAGTATTAAAGTCATGAACATATCCCCAAAGCTCAACTGGTTGAGAAGGACAAGCCACAGTCATCAAAACACTTTGACTTCAGACTCTCTTCTTTTACAATCATGTTGACCAGCCAGGTTCTCCTCCTCGCCGGTGCGCTCGGCGCCAGCGCCCACTACACCTTCCCCAAGATCAACTCGGGCAGCGACTGGCAGCATGTGCGCAGGGCCGACAACTGGCAGTCCAACGGCTTCGTCGACAGCATCGGCTCCGTCCAGATGCGCTGCTTCCAGAACTCGTTCTCTCCCGCCCCCGCGACCATGCAGGTCGCCGCTGGAGGCTCCGTCACCTACCACGCCAACAACGGCGTCTTCCACCCCGGCCCCATGCAGTTTTACATGGCTCGCGTTCCCGATGGACAGGACATCAACTCGTTCACCGGCGAGGGCAACGTTTGGTTCAAGATCTACGCCGAGCAGCCCGGCTTCGGCTCTCAGCTGACCTGGCCCAGCCTTAGTATGTTTCTTCTTTGCTTATATCAGTACTTTGGTGTCTGTTTCTAACATTGAGTTCCCTTTTTCAGACAAGAACTCTTTCAACGTCAACATCCCCCGCTGCATCAAGCCCGGCAAGTACCTGCTCCGTGCTGAGCACATTGCCCTCCACTCGGCCGGCAGCCCCGGCGGTGCCCAGTTCTACGTCTCTTGCGCTCAGCTCGACGTCACCGGCGGCGGCAGCACCGAGCCCCCCAACAAGGTCGCCTTCCCGGGTGCCTACAGCGCCTCCGACCCGGGCATCCTCATCAACATCAACTGGCCCATCCCCACCAGCTACAAGAACCCCGGCCCTGCCGTCTTCCAGTGCTAAATTATCATCACCCGAGCACGACATGCGTCAAGGAAAGACATAACCTCGTTGGCCGGTGGAAGACGAACCAGTCTGGATTATTTATCCCTCATCTTTTAAACTTCTTTTGTACATATGACACTAGAGGACTAGTACAGCACATAAACAAACAATCATCTCTATATTGACCACTTGGATTAAAGCAAAAATGCATGCATAAGTGATTTGAACATGAACCATTGCAAAAGGGACGGGAGCTTTTCAGGGGTTGTCAATATATATAACTGAAAAAAATACTCACAAGGTTGCTGGAACTCACAACTTGTTATAACCTCCGAACATTTATTTGGATGCCAACTTTTAACACCCAATCAGAGTTGTTGCCCTCTTTCTTCCTACTTCGAGTTGCCACCTGACCTCAGCCTTTATTGCACACCCTCAATCTGAACTTTGACTCTTCACATTTTGTAAGTAACGTGCCTGGGTAGTTGCACGCGTGAGCATAATAATAACGAATAAGTTACCTTATCCTGTTTTCTTGATGCGGCCGCTTGCAGTCAATTTGTGCAACCCCTCTTTTCCACAGCACAGGAAACACAGGTCGTAATAAAAGATAAGGTAACAATGAGACGCGTCACGACAGAAACTGCCGCATTCTACCGCCGTTCACTGCTTGGCCCAACACTATGGCAAGACTTTAACGAGCACATATAACATCTGCGAAGTTCTTGACTGCGGTGGGTAGAGTAAGTGATGATTTTGTGCTTCTAAGTCGTCTTTCTCGCCGATTGGCCCCACGACCGGTAGAATTGGGAGCGGGCAACCACATGTACCCGACGATCGATCTTTCTTCATCTGTTTAAACGGGCACGGCTCGTTGCCCATTGGACAGAGCAAATGAACTAGTTCGGCACTCGGCAGTCGGCTTGGCCTCTTCCTCCCCTTCTCACACCAACATCCAGCTTGCAAATGCCGAAGGTGGAGGAAGCTTTAGAGAATTAACACTATAGTTGCAGAAGACATGATAAACACTGTGCCCCATGTTGATTGCCCCTTATTCAGCTATCCTGGACCGATGCACGTACCTAGACAAGGACTAGGGAGCAAACTCCGTAACAAAGATGGGGTTATTTAAATCACCCAGCTCCCGCTTTGTCGGGACCTTTGTATTGCATTGATCTCAGCGTAGTAAGGTTTGCTTCTCAGCCTTGATGATGCGGACCATGTCGTGGAAGGTACTCTTGTTACCCTCCCTCCTTGTTGGGGTGGGAGCAAAGATTGAAGTGTACGTTTGTCCCCTGTTCCAGTTTTGTTGATACATGAGCTGACAATGAAACAACATGCAGTGCCCGCAATGGTTACTACAAGGTCGACGTCGTCGAGCAACTCGCGGATGCCACGCTGCCCAAGGTCGAGGCCTACATGGCCAAGAAGATAGCCGAGGGCAAGAACAACGGTTGCACCTTGGAGAATGCGGCGAGACGAAGGGAGTGGTGAGTATAACTGTTCCCTTGTCACAACACTTACAAATAAAAAGGTCTTAACTGACAATCCTGGCCGCCAAAAAGGAGTGACCTCAGCGTGCCCGAGAGAGAGGAGTACATCCGAGCGACGCAGTGCCTCATGAAACTTCCCACACAAGCACCCAAGGACCAGTTCCCCGGGGCTGTGAGTCGGTTCGACGACTTTGTGGCCTACCACATGACGCACGCGGCCGAGCTGCACGACACGCTGCATCTGTTCCCGGCTCACAAATACTTTACCTACGTCTACGAACAGGCGCTGCGGAACGAGTGCAACTATACCGGCTACCAGCCTTACATGAACTACGACCGCTACGCCAACGACCCCATCAACTCGCCCATGTTCAACGGCAACGCTTCCAGCATGGGTGGCAATGGCGAACCTGACCCGACTTACACGGGCATCCCCCAGATGGGCCGCACGCCCAACATAATCGCGTCTGGAGGTGGAGGTGGCTGTGTCAAGTCCGGGCCCTTTTCAGAGTATGTCACATAAATCCCCTCTTTCTTCGAGTCCCACATTATTCACTGACACATTTTTCAAGCATGGTCGTCTCCCTCGGCCCCAAGCAAGGCACCAGCCGAAGCATCCCCAAGAACCCGCGCAGCGACGGCACGGGCGCCAACCCGCGGTGTCTCCGCCGCGACATCAACCGCAACGCAGCCATGGGCGCCACGGCGGACCGGGCCCTAAACCTGCTCGTCAACAGCACCGACATCAACTCGTTCTACAACACCCTCCTCGGCACCCCGCCGCCCAAGAACGACCCGTACCCCTGGGGCATCCACACGGCCGGCCACTACATCCACGCCGTCGACCCCGGCGGAGATCCCAACACTTCCCCGGGTGACCCGGTTTTCTACTTCCACCACGGGGCCGTCGACAGGCTTTGGTGGCTTTGGCAGATGCAGGACCCCGAGAACAGAGTTAATGCCTATGTGACGCTGGGCATGCCGGGACATGGCGGGCACGGCAGGAGGCAGCGTGTCCAGCCGGTCCCGGAGACCATGATGATGGATCTTGCTTGGCTTGGGGGGCCTATCAAGTTGTTGGAGGACGGGCATGATCAGCTTGGGGGGATGGGTGGTGCTTTTTGTTATATTTATGTTTGAGTGTGGTTATGATTAAGGTACCAAAAGCCGTTTCGTGTTTTCTCTTGTACGGTGTTGCGCAGATGCTAGGCACGAAATCGATATGCCCGACTCGTTGTTTTCGATCTTGAGTGTGGGTGTTTTATGCTCCTAAAGGTCGTAATAACACTTGAGTTGTTAGCGCAAAAGATCTGACACAAATATCAGTGGCACGACACCAGATTGAATGCTCCAGTCGTGGAGTGCAGTCACGGTTTGCAAGTGGTTGCGGAGACCGGATCACGTCATCGGTGGCTTTGTCGCGCAATGTGGGAGGGGTCTTCGGGTATAAGAGATGCAACCGTCGCACATTTCCCCTCCAGTCTCCCCACGCTCTTTCACCGCATTACTAGGATATGCTACAAAAGCCAAAGGAGAAAGGTTGGGCCAGATCAAATAGCACGTAAACACAGCCCCTTAACAAGGTTTCAAGAATAGACAGAAAGGGGTTCAGGGGTTCAGGGGTATAAACACCACTGCTCAAGTTCTCGCAATTCGCGAAATTCGAGACTTTTGCTGAGGATTTAACTGCACTCCATAACACGCCTCTCATTTCTTCATCCAAGCTGCTCCAAGCACGACAAGCCAAGCACGACAAGCCATCGCGACATTCAGCTATTGCTCAACAGCGAAACAACAAACAAGATGCCCGCGTCAACAATCTACCTAGTCCGCCACGCCGAGTCGGAGCACAACGTCACCAAGGACTTTTCGACCCGCGACCCAGGCCTCACGGAGCTGGGCTTCACCCAAGCCTCGGCCCTCGCCACCGACTCAGTCTTCCCGGCACTCTCTTCGGTCGGCGTCATCGTGAGCTCCCCTCTCAGGCGCACGATTGAGACCACTCTTGCTGGGTTCAGGGATATCATTGAGGGCGGCGGCGCCAAACTCATCCTCGACCCGGACCTGCAGGAGCGAAGCGAGCTGCCGTGCGACACCGGGTCCAGCGTCGGCGAATTGACGGAGAGATTTCCCGGCTTGGACTTCAGCGAGCTTGAGAGAGGGGATGGGGATGGGTGGTTTGCGAAGAAGGGGAGGTATACTGGTGATGATGATGCAGTGACTGCGAGGGCTGCTGACGTGAGGAAGAGGTTGTGGGGGATTGTCAATGGATTGGAGAGATCGGAGGCGGATGAGAAGAAGGATGTCGTTGTTGTCACGCATGGAGTCTTCATGAAGTTTCTGAGTCAGGACGAGACCATCGATCTGCCCAAGGCTGGGTGGAAGGCTTATCGGGTTGAGGCTGGTGAGGGGAAGGATGAAGAGGGTGCCGTCCTGATTGCCGTTTGAACATGAGCCGTCAAAATTGGCATGTTGAGACTGAAGGGGAGAATTCCTAGTATGGATTCATTAGTCGATGTCAAACATGGAAGGCCGGAAATGAAGTGGAAACTGCAGTGGAATTGACAACGTACTCACTTCGAATGCACAAAGAGCCAACAAGCTTTGCCCCGGGTTCCCATTGCCTTTCACAAGAAACAGTAACTGAAAAGATTCCACGACGTTCCTTGCGCATGCAAGTGACAGAAGCGAACTCGCTTACACTGACAGGCCTGAATGTGAAGTCATAGTATTACGGCATCTCGCTCGGCAGACCTTCATGCAGGCTCGGAAAGCCAGAAAAGGTGCCGAGCCAGAACAAATTAAAGGCAATCTATGCGCTGCGCGCGACTGACAACAGGGGCGAACGCGGATTGGACCGCCCGGTGTCATTCGGCACTGCACCTCCTTGCTGGATAAATTCCCCCACAAAAACGCCCAGATGCAACTTCAACACGGGAGCACTGACCTGTCTTTCCTAAACAGGCATTCAACAAGATGAATCTGGTTGGCGGTCGTTATGATCCCTTGATGGCTCTAATATATATGAACTGGAAGAGGCCGGGACTTGGGAGCGGCAGTGTGGTATAAAATGACCAAAGGTCTCAGGTCTCGTTCCATGGAGTTAACAAGTCAGTCTGCTCTTTGACGCCTTGTTTGGTATTCTCGTACTGTCACGACAGGATTGCTGGAACTTGGCAAAAGAACAGCTGCAAACATGCAGATCCTCACCAGCCTTCTGCTTGCGGCAGCAACTGTCCAAGCACACTGTCAGTTTGCCCTGAACTAAAGTCAGTATCAAGATAAACAGCCCTTCTAACTATCCGTTCACAGACACATTCCCCAGACTTGTCGTCAATGGCAAGCCCGAAGACAAGGACTGGTCAGTCACGCGCATGACCAAGAATGCCAACACCAAGCAAGGCATCGAGAACCCGACCAGCGGGGACATCCGCTGTTACACCTCCCAAACGGCGCCTAACGTAGCTACCGTCCCTGCTGGAGCAACGATCCACTACGTCTCGACGCAGCAGATCAACCATCCTGGTCCGACCATGTACTACCTCGCCAAGGTCCCCAACGGGTCGTCGGTCAAGAACTTTGACGGTTCCGGTAATGTCTGGTTCAAGATCTTTGAGTCGGCTCCTCCCACTGTGGACCAAAACAAGCAGCAGTTCTGGCCTGGACAGAGTAAGCCATCATTCTTTTACTTCCCACACCTTTATTGACCGTTGACTTAACACTTCCCTAGACGCATACACAACCGTCAACGCCACCATCCCCGCCTCTGTACCTAGCGGCGAGTATCTGCTCAGAGTCGAGCACATTGCCCTGCACATGGCTTCGCAACCCAACAAGGCACAGTTCTATCTGGCTTGCTCGCAGATCCAGATCACGGGCGGTGGCAACGGCACTCCCGGGCCGCTCGTTGCCTTCCCGGGCGCTTACAGGACCAATGATCCCGGCATCCAGGTCAACATCAACAACATGAGCCCCGGCTCATACAAGGCTCCTGGTCCTGCAGCTTGGAGTGGCTGAGAAGTTCGACCATGAAGTTAGTAACTGCGAGGTGCGAGTACTGGAAGTGTATATAGTCCGACCAAGTGGAAATACGTGTAAATGTATCCCTTCGAGCACCAGCATTGAATCGAAGCTCTAGCGCGCCCGTTGCTAGCCTACCAGCTTCCTACCACTTAAAGCAGTAAACCCAACGCAGCACACGGTCTCCCTGACTCTCCTAGTCAGCGGGCACTCCGTTTGTCTACCAACTACGGAGGCTAGCTTGTACGAGCTGACTCAGGACCCGTATTCACATGCTCAACCCCCTGTATATAGACCCTCGTAGTCCGAGCTATCCAGAGCTGTTGATCAATGCTATCATCCCGTTATTTACCTTATATATCAGTCTCCTGCTCTCAGCGAGAGAGAAGCTATCAAGAACATGATCCATTATCTCCGCTTGTCTTCATGTGACGGCGGTTGATACCGGGTTTCTGACGGGACATGCCGGACATGTTTAGAGGTTACACGGCCCCTTCCTGCAAGTTTATCTCCGCCTTTGTTGGGCAAGGTTACAATGTATGTACACGCAATCCGATCCAACCAATGTCCAACCTGCCGAATCCAGGAGGGATCAACCGCCCCGCAGCTTGAAGTGACGTTGATAATTCATCACCGTCAACGAGCATCGCCATTGAAGTGTAGAAAAAAAAGTCGCTACCTCCTCTGAGCATCACAAAAGTTTACTACGAAGTTGTCAGACACCATACACCATGGCATCGCAAAGTTCAACAGACGAGAAAAAGGTCGACACCCCCAGCCCTGGGGTCGGTCCATCAACCGATACCGAGACAGCCACCG
>Ga0233366_1000629_pt1 | contig 11400 bp, 6 predicted proteins | sample ElkDunMinimDraft_23_FD_191536 | JGI IMG/M metagenome (GOLD analysis project Ga0233366, IMG submission 191536) | Fecal eukaryotic communites from dung pellets of Tule Elk in California, USA - Elk Dung C4 | ecosystem: Host-associated > Mammals > Digestive system > Large intestine > Fecal | place...
AGCTTCTTCTGCTTCATTTCAAAGCCGAGGCTGTCATCTTTGTCAGGTGCCGCGAAAGAAGTGCCTAGGGGTATGAGAATATCGCTGTAGCTGTCCGTCTTCGCCCGACTGAAGACGGGAACAAGCTCCTGGAGGGGCCGGTGCTCCGGTGGAATGGTGTGGAAGCTATGGAGGCGCAGGAGATCGGACTGGTGACAAAGCGCCTGGGATGCCTCCCACTCTGTCAGGAACTGCTCGCTGGATTGCGGCTTTGCGCACGACACGCAAAAGTCGCGAATGTCCCAGTGCACGCCAGACCTGGTTCTCGTCCCCGCCGCGCAGGTGAGCGCCGTCATCTCCCTCAGGGCACGAACGGATGTGAAGTTTCTTTGGATGGAGTCCTGAGCAAGTTTGGCCGGTTGAAGAGGAGTCTCGGACAGATCTCTCTCTTCGACACCCTCTATGCGCCTGTGCAGTAATTTTCCAATACCATGCTGTCGCCCAGACAAGGCGAATCTTTTCACATCGTCCCAGGGAGCGATAACCCTGGGTCGATGATCCGTGTTGACGGCAATCTTCATGTCCGGGAGGTGCTTCGAGAATGGTAGAACGAGCAGGACCAAAGCATCCATGTCATATCTTGCAGGTGAAAAATCATCGATGTTGTGCGATGGTTCGCCGTCGCGAATCTCCAGAATCGCTATGTTTGGCTCTCCCGCAATGCGGTCGAGGTCGGCTCGAATCTTTTGAGGAGAGATTCCCCAAAATGCCTCCGTATCTCTTCTTATCTGAGCAAAATGGTCGATGACGGCAGACTTGCGCTCCGCAGCGTACTGAAACCAGACGTCAAACTTCGGAGGTGGGTTCCTCCCCATATGGCGTTCCTTATACTCGCGCACTGCAACTGGGAGGGAGTTGCTGGTTTTAGCATTGATGAACCACTTATCCGAGTTGAGTCTGGCCGAAAAAATAATGTTTTGAAGCGGATGGTCCCTGGCGTGCATGTTTCCTTGGACGAGACTGAGTGTGGCGCCCGAAAGGCCGATGATGAGGAGTATAATGACAAGGAAAGGGCGCGGGATAAACAACACGGCCCGCAAGTTGTTCGCATAGATGAAGAATGAGAAGCCGACACAGATTAGGAGCAATGAGAGCCATGTAATGCCGAAGAAGGTGTTTTCCCATTGTCCAGTGACCACCGCCCGCTGTATAGCCCACGGTAATGTTGTCAAAAAAGTTAGAACGCCTATCAGAGACAAGGGGCTTCGCTCGGTCGCAAGGAGACAGACGCATATGGCAAAGGTTGAGAAAGTAAGACCATCAACCACAATGTCAAACAGGTATAAGGAGTCAAGACCCTTGAAGTGATAACTCATGGGTACGGGAGACTTGAAAGCCTGAGCCATAAGCAAGTAGATGAGCCCAGTGCCCAGCGAAGAGGTAAGCAGAATGGCGCTCAGAGTCTTTAGTCGGCTCCTTGTCGTTCGGCCCCAGGCAAGGACTCGCCACAGAAGAACGGCAATTGCTCCATCCAAGAAGAGTCCGAGCCATTGGGACGGCACGACGGTATTCCGAGAGCCGAAAGCGGGGCAGAAGACGGTTGACCTGATGGTGTTAGAAGATGCAAGGTAGGAGCCAGCAGCCAGGAGGATAGTTCCCAGAGTAAGAGATCCCCTCGACTCGGTCAGCCAGCTGACCCATCGATCATAAAGACTCCAGTCCGAACCGTCCTCATCCTTGTCGTCTGCTGATGAACTTATCCACGGCCTGCGGCCTGGCAAAACTTCATATAGAAGAATGACTGCTGGTAAAAGTGCCTCGATGCCAGGAGTCGAGCACGGAAGATTCCGACTGAAAGAATGGAGTAGTTCCAGACGAATAATGATGGAAACGACAAGGACCGGGAGGAAGTATCGACGGGGCTTCCTAGGAAGATTGTTACGTGCGGTTTTCAACGGGCCCAAGTCATTGTCGAATCTCCCATTGGCACCAGGTAGTAAGACGGCAAAAAAGCTTGTAACAAAAGTAGCCACGGCTCCTATGAGGAGTAGAACAAGTGCAGATATTCGAGGTTGTTCTAGCATTTGTTAGCAAAGTGAGTAACTAACCATGTGGCCTTCATCATGTTGCTGGACACATAAGATAAGATGATATTAATATTACATACCAACTACTTGATGGCCCTCAATGTTATGGCCTAGCCAAAGAAAGGAAGCCACGGCACTATAAGCAGAGCCATTGTGTCAGTCTGATCATTGCTGCATTGAATTGGGGTTTATCAGCAGGAATCATTGGTATTAGGTACTCACCAGAGAGCCGTGAGCTGAATGCTGTTGGACGGAGCCATCCACACTCAGTCAGCTGGGTGAACTGTCTCACCACCAGCGAGTTCTCCGAAAAGGTAAGGTACCCTGAGGAACGTATTCAACCAGGTCGCAGCGAGCTTGCCCGTCTCGTTGCAACCAAAGTCTTCGAAGTCATCAAAATTCCAGTGCAAAGCAAACCATCCCGTGTTCCGCAGTGTTGTGTTGGCGGCAGGGTAAGGGTAGGGAACAGTACGTCGTCTATGTCCAATATCAGTGTTGTGGTCTGGATTTCTTCATGTTGGATTTCGGGATCATCGCGCTGTCTTCAATTTCAGGCGCTGACAACAAACCCCTGTCACTGATGATCGACCTTGCGCGACGCCAGAAGGTGCCAAGGCCCCAAAGCAAGCCATGGAGCCCCTTTCTTTCTTTCCGAATTTTAGCGTGGAGCCCGCCGTTGGTGCTTGCCTTTCAGCCAGCTCCGACAGTATGAAACGGCTGTTAGTCAAGACTGTTGATAACGTGTTCTAACAGCCCTGGCAGCGAGTAGCTCTTAGCAGACGCTACAGCCCAGTGACGTTGGTCGTATTCAGGCCCCGCTAACACGCGTCACACATGGTCTCAAGGTAATTAAGGTAATCTTCAATTCTGGAGCCTCATCGTCTGCGTTTCGACGACCTTCTTTCGTCACTTACGGAAGCAAAAACACAACACAAAACACCACGATGGTGCTCTCGTCACGACCACAATGAGACAATGACCAACATACAAACCGGCCCGTCGACAAAGGGCCTGCAGAGGCTCGCCATCCCGGGCGTCTGCGTTCTGATCGCCTTCCTGGGTTACTTCTCCCAATGGCTCTTCAACACCGCTCGGGACCTCGCCCCGGGGCCCCTCACGACGAAAGAAACCTATACCTTCAACAGCCTGCTCGTGTACCTCTGGTGGACATACTATAAAGCATGCTCCGTTGACGCCGGTCGATACACCTTCCCCCCCGGGTCCTCCGAATCTCCCGACTCCGACCCTTCCGCCACAGCCTCAAAATCCAACAACTCCTCCTCCTCCTCCCCGTCCACGCCGACTCCTTCGTCGAGAACCCCCCGCCGCTGGTGCAAGAAATGCCAACGCCCGAAACCCCTCCGCGCCCACCACTGCCGGCACTGCGGACGCTGCATCCCCAAGATGGACCACCACTGCCCCTGGACGGGCAACTGCGTGTCGATGCAAACCTTCCCCTACTTCCTCCGCTTCCTGGTCTACACCAACATGGCCCTGTGGTACCTCGGCAGCCTCATCTTGCAGCGCATGAGCGGGATCTGGTCCGACCGCGCATTACCCGCCTACCTAGGACCTTCCTTGTCCACCTTAATCCTCCTGACGCTCATCTCCCTCGTCACGCTAGCGACCTCGTTGGCCTTGTTCATTCTCCTCTTCTCGACCGTGCGCGGGTGGCTTTTGAACAGCACCATGATCGAGGACTGGGAGAAGGAGCGGCACGAGGCCGTCCTGGCGCGCCACTTTGACGATTCCGACTTTTGGGGCGCCGACGGCGGAGCCGCTAGGAGCGGGCCGCTTGAGAGGGTCGAATATCCGTATGATTTGGGGATATTTGCCAACATGGCCCAGGCCATGGGAACGCGCAACGTGCTCGCTTGGTTCTGGCCGTTTGCGGGGGGTCCCAAGATCGGTCCTGTGACTGGTAAGGGCCCTGGGTGGGAGTGGGAGGAGAATGGATTCAACGACGTGCCGGGGATGTGGCCGCCACCAGACCCTGAAAAGATTCGTCGGGCTCAGCAGCAGGCGCGAGCGAATAACACCACGTATGGGGGAGACGAGGGGTCCTTCAACGAGTTCGAATCAGCAGAACAGCGGAGAGATGCGTTCGCCAAGCGACAACAGGACGATTTCTTGCGCAGAAGGCGCGGTTGGGCTATTCCAGATGAGAATGATACGCGCTCACGGATCCTGGGTGAACTGGAAGAGGACGAGGATCTCTTTGCGGCTCCCTACGAGTCATCATCTAAACCCCAAGGTCCCAACAGGGATAGCAACGGGGACGGGTCCGGCGATGACTACGAACGCATAGGACCCCCCGCGTGGACGAACCGGGACGGGTCCACCCTTTGGGACTATGGTGTTGATGAGAATGCAGAGGATGAAGAACTAGATTTTCCTCATCATCAGGGTCAAAGGATATCTCCGCCATCTGGGGACTACACTATCGAGGATGATGAGGATGACGTCCCGATTGCGGAGCTCATTCGAAGGAGAGGGTGGAAGATTAAGAACATATACGAACAAGAAGAATAGAGGCTACATGTTTAGCAGTTGAAATAGTAATTAATAAAGCAAAAATATAGCCGTAGCCGTTACAACGACTCATGTCACGCCAGTTCATCGGTCGTCCGTCTTGTTTTAAATTCATGATTGACTCTATTAACAAAAAAAAAAGGCTAGCTAGCTCCGGCGCTCAAATTGACCTTAACAAGTATAAGTGGTTTGTTTCCACCTATCACTACTGCCTCGCGAGAAAAGAAGAGGTAACTACTCCAAAGGCTAAACGCAATCTTTTGCCCATTCTCTATACCGTGGAATCCAGGCAAGGGTTATTTCTTTGGTGGAAGAACTGAAAAGGTCGCTTCATACAGCCAGTGCACTGGTGGGCCTGTCTGTCCAACCTCTCCCCCAAGACATTTAGGGTGCACATCTCTTTCAACACGTCTCATGCACTCATATGATCAGTTTACCAGTCATCATCGTCATCCTTCCTAGACGACATGGCCTGCTGTCTCGCCAGGAGCGCGTCAGCCAAGCTCAGACCCCCCGTAGGCGTCCCGCTTCTGGCCGCACCGGCTCCGTTGCCGTTCAAGCTCATGCCCGAGTCGCGTGCCTGCAGGGACGCGGCCGCGGGCGCCGGGGCCGGCTTTCTTCCTGCCGCGGGTCGCTTGGCAGGGGGCTTCGGCGGCCCGGGCTTGCCGGTACCGTTCGTGCCTGCTGCCGCAGGTGGTGGTGGAGGCGGCCTGGGCGCCACCACGGGTGGCGGCGCCTGTTCCTCAACGTACGCAGCCGGTACCCAACCTTGTGTGGGACCGTTCTTTGCCAGCCACCAGCCTAGTGATGAATTTGAGTTAGTGATGTGAAGAATTTGACAGGGCGGAAAGAAATTTGTCAACATACCGTTGGTCTCCTTTTGGACGATCTCGATGATCTGGCCCGCTACGATAGAGAGTTCGTTTTCTCTTTGGCCCGCAAAGTCATAGAGCACCTTTGCCGTAGGCTTCGCTTTGGCAGCAGGGGCAGGGGCCGGCGGAGGCGGCGGTGGAGGGGCTCGCACGGAGCTGTTCGATTGTTGTCTGGAGTGAGACGGGAGGCTGACCGGCGTCGCCGCCGCCGTTGCTGCCGCTGGGCGGGGCTGCGGGACGGGCCTGGAAGAGGTCGCTGCAGATGCGCCAGGTCGAGGCTGGGGCGTACGGTTTTGAGTAACTCTTGAAGGTCTTCCATTCGGCCCGCCGGGCTTAATAAGTTTGCCCTTCGTAATAGGTCTGGGGGGAACGGGTTTGCCCTTTGGTGTGGGACGAGAGACTGAGTTAGGAGGCTCTCCTGGCTGAGTGTGGACGGCACCGCTCTTGTAAAAATCATGAGGAGTGGGAGCATCCTTCAACACCTTGACCAACTGCATCTTCCCAGGCTTCTTGGCATATTCGATGGTCTCGCCAATCTTCAGGTTGAAGCCACCGGGCATTACTCGTTGCATCTGCGTGAACATTTCGGTTTTCAACACACAGTTAAGCAACGGGTCCGCCTCCTGTTGGGACCCAACCCCAAGAGAGAACCAATCGTCCCGGGCGGTGGAAGTCCCGATAAACTTGATCTGTCCCAACGGGAATGATCGCTCCACGACGATCTGGACTTGCCCTTGCGCAAGCACCTGTGCCACAATGTAGAATTTGCTGTTTGTGACAATGAGAATTCTAGGGCTTGCCTTGCTAGACCGACCAAACTTGGCTTCTAGTATCTCGCCACGGCAGGAGAAGACAGTCTTCTCGTTGCTTCCGATATTGATAGCATTACGGATATGGGCTCCAGGGCCGCTACTTGCGTTCAGACCCAAGTAGTCGCCCAGGAAACGACGAGAACCCAGGATACTCATTCTCCTGCGCTCTTTGCGGCCCTGTAGAACCCTGTGGCCCTGATCACGCAGTTGCAAATACTCAGCGCCAGTCCGCTTCTTTCTCCAGAAGCGCTGGATCCGAGTTGCAGCTTCTGCGCGGTAGGCCAGATAGGCACGCCACATTCGCTGAATGCGAGTGGCCATGTTGTGCCAGTATCGATCTCTCATATGTTCAAGCGCGAAAAGTGTCTCTGGTGACTTGATAAATGCTTTCGTGACACCAAGCTGCCATTCTTCTTGAGGGATACTTGTGTCTTTGAGAATTTGCTTCACAGCAGCCTCGTAAGAACCCTGCCATGTGTACTCACCGGCGTATGAGGTGGCGGGCGACAACAGGAAGAAGCGATCAACAAACTTCTCGAAAGACTGGCGATAGGCAAAACCGGCACGGCGGATGCGCACGTTCTCTTGGAGACCAAGGTACTTGATCTGGTGAAGAACGTTTGGCTCGTTGTATTCGGTTGGGGATTTGTTTTCGTTCGGCTTGATAGTACGGATATACGAGGGTTGGCACTTCATGAGCGTATCGACCAGCGCATTGGCCGAGGTTCTTATCCTGTCGCCAGCTGAAGGAGGCTGCTTCCGGTTGTCCTGGTCGACTTGGTTCGGGAAGAGCGTGTGGATGAAGTTATTGTGACTGACCTGGAAGAGATTCAGCAATCCCTTCAAAAGCAGATCTTTGTTTTTATCTGTGATGCCATCGACGGTGTAAGTAACATCGCCAGCATAATGCTTAACGATGAATCCACCCTGTCGGGCGGTCAAATGGGCATTCGACATGCCGTTGATGCTCTGCATAAAGGTGCGGTCGCAAGCTGCCGGGTCTGCGTGAGCAGTCTTGGTGGCATCTTTCATGGCAGAGAAAATGCCTGGGGGCCTGGTGGATTCAATCAAGTCGCACACAACCTTGTTGTCAAAGTACTTGATCGGCGTCCACTTGATCTGCTCCCTCGCATATTCCTCCTGCTCGGCCTTGAGCGTTAGTTGAATGAAGATTTGCTGCAGTTTCTCATTCACGTAGTTGATGCAGAGCTGCTCGAAGCTGTTCTTCTCAAAAATCTCGAATCCGTAGATATCAAGAATACCAATCGAGTTGGTGGTAGCCTGCCGCGCCTTCAGCGACAAGTTTACTCTCTCCACAATCCAGTCAAAAAGGTTGTTATAGATGGCCTTTGCCAGGGCATCTCTGGTGGCTGTCGCCTGGGCCACGTTAGCCGGCGATTCAATGACCTCGCCGTTCCTGGGAGTCAAAATCCGGATCGTGATCGCATGCACCAATTGGGCGGGATCAACCTCCAGCAAATAAGCCAAAAAGTCTACAACTGACTGATCGGACACAGCAGCATAGCCGTTGTCATCCTCGCGGAAAACCAGGTTACCAGTCCAGAGAACTGCTGATAGCATGCGGAAGATGTTGTCTTGCTCGGCCTGAGAAAGACCAATAATCTTCATAGCGTTAAGGGTATCCTGGAATTCCGCTAGATCATCGATACCATCAACATCAAGACACTTGGACCGGCTGGTGTAAATGTACGTTTCGGGCTTCTGTATACCAAAGGTTTCCCGGTATTGCTGGGAAGCGCCTTTGGTGAACTGGTAGAAGATGTGGAAATTCCGCTCGTTGGTGATCTGGCCCACCACGCGCGACTTTTCGAGCAGGTAGTTGGTAATGTCGGCACCAATAGGCTCTCCTTGCCCGTTGAAGTGAATCTGGAGGTATTTTCCGAAACGGGACGAGTTGTTGTTGCGCAACGTCTTAGCGTTGCCGAACGACTCTAGTAAGGGGTTGGTCGCCAGGACCATGTCCTTGATCTGCTGGATGTCGCCAGACTCGCCGCCCGACACGTTCGCGATGTATTGCATGATGCGCTTGGCAGCCTCGGTCTTGCCAGCACCAGACTCGCCCGAAATGATAACACACTGGTTGTCCTTGTAGGCCTTCATGTTGTAGTATGCAGACTCGGCGATAGCAAAGACGTGTGGGGGCATCTCGAGACGGTTCTTGCCCTTGTAGCTTTCCAACACCTGGTCGGTGTAGATGCCGAGATCCCGGAAGGGATTGACCGAAACCAACACATGGCCAATGTATGTATAAATCTCGCGACCCTCGAACCTCTTTTTCAAGTTGTCGTTGATGGCCTCGTTGGACACCTTGCTCAGCAGGGTCAAGTCGGATACCCCTATTTCCTTCTTCTTGGTTGTGTCGTAAGTGGCCTTCTTGGGTTTGCTACTTGAGCTGGCTTGACCACCTCCCCCCGCCGCACGCGCGGCCTTGTCTTTTGCACGCCTGGTAATACCCTGTTTGTAGCAGCTAGGTTAGAATATCGAAACATATCATTGCGAAGCTCGATACGGTGCTGCTGTCAACACGCGATCATGGCTGGGATTAGCACTCACCATGGCGGGCGTCTTGTGCGCTCTGAAACACCAACAATTTCTAAAGTCAGAACAGGGGCGGGCGCCGAACGATGGGGTCTTAGGCCGTCACTTCGGCGTGGATGCGTGGATTAAGTTAAGGAGTAGACAATACTTGTATGACCCAAAAAGGAGGAGAAATGCCAGAAGTGTTTTGTTTCTGGCATCTACTATGAGTGTACCCAGATCTGACAGACCAGGCGTAATCTTGCAATCGCTCCGCCTCCTTGGAAATACCTGGCTAGGTAGGCTTGCTAGGTACAGTAGGTAGGTGCCTGACCTGGAAGCAGTGACGAACGAGTGCGTGTTGCTAGTGGGGTCCAGTCCCGTCGTCCCTCCTTTTGTGGGAACAGTGGGGCCGTCAGGAATCATCCCGTCCAACAAAATAAATGGCATCAAAAGTCAAAACTATCTACTCCGCAGACCACGTTAGGCCAATTTCTGAGGTGCTTGGTTGAAAAATAAGTAAGCCTTTTCATTTTCACTATAGGAGGTGTATTAATATTTCTTTCTGTATGTTTTGCTTTCTTCCTGTTGGTGTGAAATATGGCAAATGGCACAAGTATGAGAGCCCATGTGCCATTATTTTGTTCGGAGGCGACAGTAAAAGCACCGCCACACACCTCTCGCCCACAGGGCACTTCGATTCTCCTAGATGCCGCGCAAGCTTGCTTCATTCCTCACCAATCCGACAAGCCAACAAGCCGTTCTGAACTGATGCCTAACGACTCTCCAACGCCGCCAAGAACTGGTTCTTGTCAATGAATTGAGTGTCAATTGCACTGGACGGCCGTAACTCGAAAATCTCCAGCCGCAAATAACCAACCAAAAGCAGATTTCTTTGAACTGCTTGCCGAATAAGCTAGGGTCATCGACATGGGACTTGTCCAAGCGCAGCACTCGAATTCCAATCACAAGCCAGTTCAGACAAGACATCGAATGTCGACGGCGGGTGTTGCTGAACACGTCTTGGCAGCAACATTTCTCTTATTAGTCGGCCGTGCTTGAATGAGCAATGCCTAGTTGTTCAGTCACAGGGATTTCAAAGATGTCTTGATGCGTCGCGCAACTCCAACTTATCATCTTTGTCGACCATGAGGTGGCTTGGAGAGGGACGATAAGGCGAACAGACAGGTCTTCAATTGATGTAGAAATAAAACGGCCGACCAGCAACTTTCGAGTAGCCGAGAGGTACATGAGGAGCTCTTATATACTCCAACTATGTCCTCGATCTGTTCCCTACTTTTGAACAAACGCCACTCAATCTTTGGAGATGTTCAAAAATCGTACGACTCCCCACATTCGGCTGCACCCGGATCGCCCATGCAGACCACCTTCACCAACTGACATGGATGACATCGGCCTTTTGACATATCAAGCCCTATACGGATACAATCACAAACATCAACGAATGCGCCGCTTTCAACGAGCACAACCATCTAACCGTTGCAAAAGATCATATTCGTCTCACAGAAGTCGTCTTTCTGGCGGTGTTGAGCGTCAGTAGAACCCGCCTTCGCTTATCTCTAGCAAGACGTATTGACTCGGCTATTCGGCTCGACGACAGGCTAGAATAGGCGGCGCTGTTCTGCTCCTGCCAAGCTTCGTCTTTGCGTTCCTGTTTCCAGCTCCCTGTTTCAGGTCCAAAGTTCAAGGTCAAACTACCTTATGTACGGGTGATTATAGATATCGGAACCCCGCAATCCGAAGGTTCGCTGAGCTACCCAGCAGCTGTGTCCAAACGAAACTGAAAGCTTGGCTTGCTTAGTTGTAGCACAATGAGCCGCACCAGTCCGTCCGAAGATGATCATCAGGGTTGTCCAGCTCTCTCACTGGTCTGAAGAGAAGACACAAAGTCTTTCGAGGACGAGATCGGCGGTATTCGAAAAGGAGTGCTGCATCTGTGCAACAGGTCAGTGTGCGTGCCCTGGCTGGTCGGAATCAGATTCAGAATGGCATTCTCTGTCAGGATGGGATTTTATTCGAAATGGCAGCCGCCGGCAAAGACCAGATGACACACAAACTTGCATGGTAGGCCTCGGTACCTGCTTCTCGTGTCTCGACCGCTGACCAATTTCCCAGAGAGAGGGAGGATCAACACGTCTGTTCTAGCGCGACCCCTATCCGTCATGCCTGTTCATCTTCCGTCATATATCTTTCTGGTTTTGTTTTTTTACGACGACATGGAACCTGAAGCCGCAACCCATCGCCAACCGGTTTTATGAAGCAAGGCATGCATGTTTACGAATCTATTAGGGGATCATCAAGGATCCGTGTATGCGGATGGCGAATTGCTCTGACTCTGTGAAAGGAGCTTTCAGATCACAGGCTCGACAACAACCCAACACAAAACTTTCAGCCTTGTCTGCTTACAGACATCATCACCCATAGCCCGGATTCCTTGTCGGGCATCTCTGGTCTGTAGAACCACACACTTGATGTCAGGGTGTGGTTGAAGCTGACTGTATGCGGTGCAACTATCACCCCACACACAACTGATATGGGGCCACAGGCTCGGATTCAGGA
>Ga0233366_1000630_pt1 | contig 11399 bp, 12 predicted proteins | sample ElkDunMinimDraft_23_FD_191536 | JGI IMG/M metagenome (GOLD analysis project Ga0233366, IMG submission 191536) | Fecal eukaryotic communites from dung pellets of Tule Elk in California, USA - Elk Dung C4 | ecosystem: Host-associated > Mammals > Digestive system > Large intestine > Fecal | place...
GGTGATCGCGGCCGATCCCACGCTCGCCGATCACCCGGGCCTCGCGGCATCCATCGACCGCCGGCTCGGCGTCGAGGAGCGCGCCGCACTCGCCAAGAACTGAGCGCGCGCGTCGTCGGAGCGCGGCCCGTGGCCCCGATACGCTGGGGGACATGAACCCTCGGATCGCCGTTGTTCCCGGTTCGTTCGACCCGCCGACCCTCGGACACCTCGATGTGATCCGTCGCGCCGCCGCGCTGTACGACCAACTCCACGTGCTGGTGGTGCACAACCCCGGCAAGGAGGCGATGCTCCCCATCGCCCAGCGCCTGACACTGCTGGAGCAGTCGATCGCCGAGGCCGAGGTCGCAGGCGACATCGTCGTCGCCTCGTGGAGCATGGGCCTGCTCGTGGACTACGCCACCGACGTGGGGGCGGGGGTTCTCGTGAAGGGCATCCGCTCACAGGTCGACGTCGCGTACGAGACGCCCATGGCCATCGTCAACCGCCACCTCGCCCATGTGGAGACGGTCTTCCTGCTCCCCGACCCCGCGCACGCGCTCGTGTCGAGCTCGCTCGTGCGGCAGGTCGCCTCGCTCGGCGGAGATGTGGCGCCCTTCGTCCCGGCCCCGGTCGCCCGCTTCCTCGACACCGGCGCGCGCGACATCTGAGCCGGCACCCGCTCCAGGGCGGGTACGATTGATGACCGTGGTGAGAAAGCGTGTCAGCGGTCCTTTCGTGTTTCCCGCGCGCGATATCGTGCACCGTGCCGGGGAGATGCGCGAGTTCTTCGTCGACGCTCCCGCAGGGGAGCGCTGGGGCGAAGGACTCGTGGCGGTGGAGCAGGGTGAGCCCATCCACCTCGACGTGCGCCTCGAGTCGGTGCACGAGGGCATCCTCGTCACCGGTCAGGCCGAGACGATCTACCGCGGCATCTGCGGTCGTTGCCTCACCGACATCGCCCAGCCCGTCGAAGTCGAGTTTCAGGAGCTCTTCGGTTATCCTGGGGAGGAAGCGACTGACTTCGAACTCCAGGACGACCATGTCGACACGGGGCCTCTGGTCAGGGACACCATCGTTCTGTCGCTTCCGTTCCAGCCGGTATGTCAGCCGGATTGCCCCGGGCTCGACCCGAACACGGGTGAGAGGCTGACTTCGGAAGCGGCGCAAGAGCCCCGCGAACCCGTCGATCCGCGCTGGGCGTCCCTGAAGACCTTTACCAATGACGACGACGTCGTGGCCACCCGCCACGACGCCGAGACCAAAGAAGAGAGCTAGCCATGGCAGGCAACCCCCCGAAGCGCAAGGTTTCGCGTTCCAACACCCGCTCGCGCCGCGCGCAGTGGAAGGCGGCGCCCATCGCGCTGGTGAAGACCATCGAGAACGGCGAGGTCGTCTACAGCCGTCCCCACCAGGCCAAGGTTGTCACCGACTCGCAGGGCACTGAGCTGTTCCTGGAGTACAAGGGCCGCAAGGTCGCCGACGTCTGATCCGCGACAGGCGGACGACGGCGTGACAGACGTCTCGCACGAGCGTGCAACGCTCGTGGACAAGCTCGGGGTCGATATCGACCCCGAGCTTCTGTCGCTTGCCCTGACGCACCGCTCGTATGCGTACGAGGCAGGTGGCATCCCACACAACGAGCGCCTGGAGTTCCTCGGCGACTCGGTGCTGGGCCAGGCGGTGACGGTGCGCCTTTTCACGGTGCACCCCGATCTCGACGAGGGCGAACTGGCCAAGCGCCGGGCGAGCGTGGTCTCCACGGTCGCGCTGGCGGAGGTGGCACGCGGCATCGGGCTGGGGCAGTATCTGCTGCTCGGCCGCGGTGAGCAGCAGACCGGCGGCCGCGACAAGGACTCGATCCTCGCCGACACCATGGAAGCGGTGATCGGCGCGACGTATCTGTCCGCCGGTCCCGACGCCGCCACCTCGCTCGTGCTGCGCCTGGTGGAGCCGCTCCTCCAGGACCCGGAGCGCTACGGCGCGGCGATGGACCCGAAGACGAGCCTGCAGGAGCTCGCGGCGCGCAACTCCTTCAGCCCGCCGGCCTACGCCATCGAGGCGACCGGCCCCGACCACGACCGCGTGTTCACCGCGACGGTCACCGTCGGTGACTTCACGGCCGCCGGTTCTGGGTCGAGCAAGAAGCAGGCCGAGATGGCTGCCGCGCTGACGGCGTGGCGCGAACTCAGCGCCCGTGCCTGAGCTGCCCGAAGTCGAGGTCGTCCGCGCCGGCCTCGCGCCCGCCGTGACCGGTGCACGCCTCGCGGGCGTGACGGTGCTCGACGACCGCGCCCTCACCCGGCACCCCGGCGACGCGGCATCCTTCGAGTCCGCCCTCACCGGGCGCTCCGTGACCGGGGCTGCCCGACGCGGCAAGTTCCTCTGGCTCCCGCTCGACGGAGGCGAGGAGGCGGTCGTGGCGCATCTCGGGATGAGCGGGCAGATGCTGCTGCGTCCCCCAGGGGCACCGGCCGAGCGGCACGAGCGCGTGCGCATCGACCTCGAGCACCCCGAACACGGCGAGCTCGCCGTCGTCTTCGCCGACCAGCGCACCTTCGGCTCGCTCGCCCTTGATCGCCTCGAGCCCACGCCCGACCACGCGCCGGGCGGCTGGGGGACGGATGCGGCGACCGTGCCGAGCCAGGTGTCGCACATCGCGCGCGATCCGCTGGACCCCGCGTTCCGCGACGATCTCTTCCGTGCTGCGCTCGGCCGTAAGGCGTCGGCGGTGAAACGGGTGCTGCTGGACCAGACGGTGCTCAGCGGTGTCGGCAACATCTACGCCGATGAGGCCCTGTGGGCGGCGCGCATCCACCCGGAGACTCCCGCTGCGGCGCTGTCGACACGGGCCGTGCGGACCCTGCTCACCGAGATCCGTGCCGTCCTGGAGAAGGCCCTCGCCGAAGGCGGCACGAGCTTCGACGCCCAGTACGTCAACGTCAACGGCCAGGCCGGCTACTTCGCGCACTCGCTCAACGCCTACGGGCGCACCGGTCAGCCGTGCCCGCGCTGCGGCGCGCCGATCGTGCGGGTGTCGTTCACCAATCGCTCCAGCCACTTCTGCCCGAAATGCCAGAAGCCGGCCCGGCCACGGCGTTGAGCCGCAGCCGGACCGCACTCAGTCGGCGAGCACCTTCTTCCACGCGCCCTCGTAGGCGACCGGTTCGAAGCCGAGGGCCTCGTTGATGTCGAGCATGGGCCGGTTCTCCTCGGCGTTGTAAGTCACCACGCGCGGCGTCTCTGGCATCAGCCGATGCCAGGTGAGCAGACCTTCGGCCTTCACGAGCGCACCGAGGCGGTGACCGCGGTGCTCCTTGAGCACGAGGGTGTCCTCCTGCTGCGTCGCCGCGGCGGGGTCGGATCCCAGCGCCAGTTCGTTGAACGCGCACAGCTCGCCGGTGGCGATGTGCTGCGCCGCGGTCACGAGCAGCCGCCGCCCGCCGTCGAGGTACAGCGCGTCGTGCCGGGCGACCCGGGCGGCATCCCAGGTCTCCTCGTCGAACTCGAGAGCCGCTGCGGGGGCATCGGTCGACATGCGCGACTTCATCCACGCATACCCCTCGACGTACTCCGGCGGCGTGGGCGCCTCCCACTGCACGACGCGGTAGTCGGTGGCCGCTGCCCGCGCCACGGCCAGCACGCGATCGATGCGATCCAGCGGCGCCGTGAGATCCAGAGCGCTGTTGCGCGCGATCTGCTCGAGGGCGTAGCCGTGGCGCAGATAGAACCGCGCCGCGTGATCCTCGGGGATGGTCCCGAAACCGGTCGGTGGCGAAAGCTGCGGGCCGTCGACGGCGGGATGCAGCGCCCATGATTGCAGCACGGTGCGACCGTGCTCCCGGGCGGTCTGCTCGACGAGCCGGTAGGCGGCGCTGCCGATACCGCCTCCCCACGCGTCCTTCCGCAGCTCGATGAGCCAGAAGGCGGTCTTCGATCCCTCTTCGAGAGGGATGTCCACGCCGACGCGGCCGACGATCACCCCATCGACGATGGCGAGCCAGACATGGCGCACCTCGTACGGGTCGGGCTGATAGTGCGGGAGCAGCTCCGCGGCGGAGAGGGTGTCGTCGTCGTGGCCCGAGATCTCGCGGTACGCGATGTTGCGCACCCGCACCATCTCGATGAAGTCGTCGGCGTCGGGCGCGTCGATCGTGGCGGGGACGACGAGCGGGCGGAATTCGACGTCGAGTGCAGTGGCGCTCATGAGGGTGTTCCTTCGTTCGGGTGCGGTGTCCGGAGCCGGGGCGGCTCCGGACACCGCGAGGTGATCACAGCCGACGCGAGTTGTGCGCCAGCGACAGCCAGGCGGCTTCGCGGTCGCGCCGCTCGGCGTCGGCTCGGTGCTTCAGCGCCCGGGCACCGTCATCGGTGCTGAGCGGAGGGCGGGTGCTCCACAGGAGCAGGGCGAGCGCGACGCGCATGGCGACCCGATCGACCAGGGAGGTGCGCGGGGTGCGTCCCCGAAGCAGCGAATCGGGCAGGCCCGATTGGCGCTGCGGCGCAGAGGTGGTGTGCATGATCTTCTCTCCAGCGAGATGGATGCCGTCGATCGACGGCGGGATGCCGTGCCGCAGCACGGACGAAGGGATGCCGTGATCGGACACGGCGCGCAGAGGCGGAGCGGGGCAGCGGTCTCAGATGAGGCGGCCGGGAGGCGTCATGCCCGGTGGGGGCAGAGCTCTCCTGTGCTGCGGCTCAGCCGGCGGTGGGAACGGACGCGTTCCCGGTCAGCCCGAAGGAGACGGTCGCCGCAGCACGAGACGCGCGTACGTTGTACGCGATTTCAGTGGTGTTCATCAAAAACATCGGAGACCTCCTCTCGACTTCGGGTTGCGAGAGCCGACGCTAGCGCGTGGCGAGGCGTCCCGTCAAGCGACATGCCGTAGCGTTTGTGCGACAACCCCCGACGGAGGACGTGCCCATGCACCTGAAGAGCGTGACGCTCAAAGGGTTCAAGTCGTTCGCCCAGCCGACGACGTTCGCCCTCGAACCGGGCGTGACGTGCATCGTCGGGCCCAACGGCTCGGGCAAGTCCAACGTCGTCGACGCCCTCGCCTGGGTGATGGGGGAGCAGGGGGCCAAGACCCTCCGCGGCGGCAAGATGGAGGACGTCATCTTCGCCGGGACCGCGACGCGCGGCCCGCTCGGCCGCGCCGAGGTGCAGCTGACGATCGACAACAGCGACGGCGTGCTGCCGATCGACTACACCGAGGTCACGATCAGCCGCACGCTGTTCCGCAACGGCGCGAGCGAGTACGCCATCAACGGTGAGAGCTGCCGGCTGCTGGACGTGCAGGAGCTGCTGAGCGACACCGGGCTCGGTCGCGAGATGCACGTCATCGTCGGTCAGGGCAGGCTCGACAGCGTGCTGCAGGCGTCGCCCGAGGAGCGTCGCGGATTCATCGAAGAGGCCGCCGGCATCCTCAAGCACCGCAGACGCAAGGAGAAGACGCTCCGCAAGCTCACCGCGATGGAGGCGAACCTCACCCGTCTCTCGGACCTCGCCGGTGAACTGCGCCGACAGCTCAAGCCGCTCGGGCGACAGGCGGAGATCGCCCGCGAGGCGGCGACGATCGCCGCCGTGGTGCGCGATGCCAAGGCCCGGCTGTTCGCGGACGATCTGGTGAGCCTGCGCGCGCAGCTGGCCGACCACGCCCGCAACGAGCAGGAGCGCCATTCCGAGCGGATGGTGCTGCAGGACCAGGCCGAGCAGGTGCGCGCTCGCATCGACCGCCTGGAGGCCGAGCAGCGCTCCGAAGCCGTCGACCGCGCCCGGCGCACGACCTTCGCGCTCGAGCAGGTGCAGGAGCGACTGCGCGGCCTGTACACGCTCACCGGCCAGCGGCTCTCGCTGCTCGCCGGCGACGACGTCCCGCTGTTCGATCAGTCCACGGTCTCGCAGACGACCATCGACGATGCCCGTGCCGAGATCGATGAGATCGCCGCAGGGCTGGGGACGGCGCAGGATGCCGCGGCTGCGGCGTCGCGCGAGGTCATCCGTGCCCGCGCCGAACTGGACGCGCTCGACGCGGACATCGCCGCCCAGAGCGCCCTGGTGTCGGAGCACGACATGCGGCTGACGAAGCTGCGCGGCGCCGCCGATGCCGCGCAGTCCGGGCTGAGCGCGGTGCGCGCCGCCCTCGAACGCCAGCAGCGCGCGCTCGATGCCGCTCTCGCCCGTCGCGCCGAGGCCGAGGAAGCACTCACCGGTGTCGACCCGGAGCTGGTGCCGGAGGGGAGCTCCGCCGAGTACGCGGCCCTCTACGAGAAAGCCCAGCGGGATGCGACGGAGGCCGAGGCCACGGTCAGCGGCATCCGGGAGCGTCTGCACGCCGCCGAGCGGGAGCGGGAAGCGCTCACGGCGCAGACGGCGGCCCTCGGCCGCGCGCTGGACATCCGCAACGCCGCCGCGGAGCTGATCGCCGGCGGCAGTGCGGGCATCCAGGGCATCGTGGGCGATGCCGTCAAGGTCACGGCGGGGTACGAGGCCGCGATCTCGGCCGTGCTGGGGCCGCTGGCCGAAGGCGTGCTGGTGGGCTCGGCGACCGAAGCCTATGCCGTGGCCCGCATCGCGCGGGACGCCGATCTCGGCACCGTCGACATCGCGATCGCCGAGGCGGGGGAGCAGAGCGCGGCAGTGGCTCTTGCCGGTGCGATCCCGGCGACCGACGTCGTCACGGCGCCGCGCGGCATCCTGGGCCTCCTCGCCGCTGTCGTGATCGTCGACGACCTCGACGCGATCGGCGACGTGCCCGCGGGGGTGACCATCGTCACCCGCGACGGCGAGGTGGTGACCAGCCACACCGTGCGCGCCGGCAGCGGCGGCGGGCAGTCGCGACTGCAGCTGGCGGCCGAGCGCGACGCGGCGGCCGAGCGGCTCTCGGAGATCGTCGTCGTCGCCGATTCGCTGCGCGACGCCCTCACCGACGCGCAGCTGCACCTCGCCGGTGCCCGTCAGCGCACGAAGGCGGCGCTGGAGACGCTACGCGCGCACGACGCGGCGCTGGCCGCGCACACCGAGCAGGTGAACCGCGCGACGGTGCGGTACGAGGCCGCCCTCGCCGAGTGCGAACGGCTGGAGGCGGGCATGCGCCCCGCCGAGGCGGCGGTCGCTGACGCCGAGGAACGGGTGCGCACGGCCGTCGACGCCCTCGAGACGGCGCAGCAGGCGCCGCGACCGATCCTCGACGCCTCCGCCCGGGAGGGCATGCTCGCCGCTCTCGAAGCCACCCGCGACGCGGAGATGCGGGCGCGACTGGATGTGGAGACGCTCAAGGAGCGCATCCGCGCCGGTGAGCAGCAGGTCGTGCAGCTGGAGCGCCAGCGGGAGCGGGAGCGGTCGGCCGCCGAGGAGGCGGCCCGCCGCGCCGTCGTCCGCCGCGCACAGCGGGCGGTCGCCGCCGACGTGGCGGCGCAGCTGCCGCCGCTGCTGGATTCCGTGGACCGCTCGGTCTCGCAGGCGCGCGTCGAACTGGCGGCTGCGGAGTCGGCCCGCACCGCTGTCACGGCGGAACTGGTCGAGCTGCGCGCACAGGAGAACACGGTGCGCGATCGCCTCGCCGGTCTCACCGAGAGCGTGCACGGCCTGGAACTGCAGATCCACGAGAAGAAGCTGCATGTGACGAGCCTGCTCGAGCGCGTGCACTCCGAGCTGGGTCTCGACGAAAATATTCTCGTTTCGGAATACGGTCCGGACCAGCCCATCCCGGCGCCGACGGATGACGACGAGGAGCGCACCGAGCGCTACGACCGGGCCGCGCAGAAGCGCCGTCTGCAGGATGCCGAACGCAAGCTCGGCCAGCTCGGGCGTGTGAACCCGCTCGCGCTGGAGGAGTTCGCGGCCCTCGAGCAGCGCCACGCGTTCCTCACCGAGCAGCTCGCCGACCTCAGCCAGACGCGGGCCGATCTCCTCACGATCATCGAAGAGCTCGACGAGCGCATGCAGACGATCTTCCTCGCGGCGTTCGAAGATACCCGGGTGGCATTCGGCGAGGTCTTCCCGATCCTCTTCCCCGGCGGCACCGGCAGCATCTCGCTGACCGATCCCGACAATCCGCTCACCACCGGCATCGAGGTGACGGTGCGGCCGGTCGGCAAGAAGATCGAGCGCCTGTCGCTGCTGTCGGGCGGGGAGCGATCGCTGGCGGCGGTGGCCCTGCTGACCGCGATCTTCAAGGCGCGGCCGAGCCCGTTCTACATCCTCGACGAGGTCGAGGCGGCGCTGGACGATGCGAACCTCGGCCGCCTCCTCGGGGTCTTCGAGCAGCTGCGCGAATCCAGCCAGCTGATCGTGATCACCCACCAGAAGCGCACGATGGAGATCGCCGACGCCCTCTACGGCGTCTCGATGCGCCAAGACGGCGTGTCGGCGGTGGTCGGCCAGCGCGTGCGCGATCGGCAGAGCGCCTAGCGCACCTAGGCTGGAAGCATGGCGGAGAACTCCTGGTCGCTCGGCCGCGCACTGCGCGGCATGTTCGTCAAGCCCACGATCGATGAGACGACGTGGGAGGACCTCGAGACCGCGCTGCTGACGGCGGACTTCGGTCCCGACATCAGCGAGCGCATCATCGAGGAACTGCGCGAGAAGGTGGAGCGGTTCCGCACCACCGATCCTCGCGACCTGCAGCGCATGCTGAAGGAGACGCTCGAGGAGCACTTCGCCAAGTTCGACACGACCCTGCGCCTCACCGAGCGCCCCGCGGTCGTGCTCGTCGTCGGGGTCAACGGCGTCGGCAAGACCACGACCATCGGCAAGTTCGCCAAATTCCTGCAGCGCTACGGCCGCTCGGTCGTCGTCGGCGCCGCTGACACGTTCCGCGCCGCCGCCGTCGATCAACTGGCCACGTGGGCCGAACGCGGGGGAGCGGCGATCGTGCGCCCGCAGCACGAGGGGCAGGATCCGGCCTCGGTCGCGTTCCAGACCATCGAGTACGCCAAGCGCACCGGCACCGAGATCGTGCTCATCGACACGGCGGGGCGCCTGCACACCAAGGGCGGCCTGATGGACGAGCTCGGCAAGATCCGCCGGGTCATCGAGAAGCAGGCTCCCATCAGCGAGGTGCTGCTGGTGCTGGATGCCACGACGGGCCAGAACGGCGTCATGCAGGCCGAGGCGTTCCTGCAGCACGCGGGAGTCACCGGCCTCGTCCTGACCAAGCTCGACGGCTCTGCCAAGGGCGGCTTCGTGCTCGCGGTGCAGGAGCGCACCGGCATCCCCGTCAAGCTCCTCGGCCAGGGCGAGGGCATCGGCGACCTCACCGGATTCACCCCGCACGTCTTCGCCGCATCGCTCGTGGAGTGATCCCGGCGGCGCGGCGGACTACCGCGCAACCTGCGGGACTGGTTTCATAGGACCATGGCGATCGAGCACGACTACTTCGGACTTCTCGAGACGGGTCCGGACGGATCGATCTTCTGGTCGGAGAACGTCGAGTTCGCCGACCAGGTCGTCACCGTCGACCTCACGGCGCCCGATCAGGACGACGTGTCCTCCGCGGCGCTCGACGTCGCCGCCGCGATGATCTCCACGCTCGAGACGATCGACATGTCCGCACGCAACGCGATGGTGACCGAGCTCGACGACCGCGCGAGCGAAGTGACCGAGTACATCCTGCAGCAGCAGGACCGGCTGGGGGACACGATCGAGGAGTACCTCGTCGACATCTCCGGCGATGTGCACGTCGACGTCATCCGCTCGCTGCAGCTGATGAGCATGACGATCCTCGCCGACGAGCACGGCGGTACAGACCCGTTCGCGGTGCTCGAGTATGCGCTGGACCCGGACGCGACCGACGACGTGCTGCTGGTGAACCTGGCCTCGGACGGTCACGTGCAGTCCGTCACCAGCGCCGAATAGCGCCACGCCGGCCCGATCACACCGCCTGGGCGAATCCGGCATCCTCACCCAGGTGCTCGAGTCCGGCCGGCAGCGCTCGGCCCTTCGCGCGCATCGACTGCGCCCACAGGCGTCCGGCGCGGTACGACGAGCGCACCAGGGGGCCGGCGAGCACGCCGAGGAAGCCGATGCGCTCGGCCTCGGCCTTGAACTCGACGAACTCCTCCGGCCGCACCCAGCGGGCGACCGGCAGGTGACGAGGGCTCGGGCGCAGGTACTGGGTGATGGTGATGATGTCGGTGCCCGCATCGTGGAGGTCCGCCAGCGCCTGCACGACCTCGTGGGGCTCCTCGCCCATGCCGAGGATGAGGTTCGACTTGGTGATGAGGCCCGCGGCGCGCGCCCGGGTCAGCACGTCGAGCGAGCGCTCGTAGCGGAACGCCGGGCGGATGCGCTTGAAGATGCGCGGCACCGTCTCGACGTTGTGGGCGAACACCTCCGGACGGGACGAGAACACCTCCGCCAGCTGCTCGGGATCGCCGTTGAAGTCGGTGGCGAGGATCTCCACACCGGTGCCGGGCATGCGCGCATGGATCGCCCGCACCGTCTCGGCGTGCAGCCACGCGCCACCGTCGGGCAGGTCGTCGCGGGCGACGCCGGTGACCGTCGCGTAGCGCAGCTGCATGCGCGCGACGCTGTCGGCGACGCGGCGCGGTTCGTCGGTGTCGTAGTCGGCGGGCTTGCCGGTGTCGATCTGGCAGAAGTCGCACCGGCGGGTGCACTGCGACCCGCCGATGAGGAATGTCGCCTCGCGGTCCTCCCAGCACTCGTAGATGTTCGGGCACCCGGCCTCCTGGCACACGGTGTGCAGCTGTTCGGTCTTCACCAGCGTCTGCAGCGCCTGGTATTCGGGGCCGAGCTTCGCACGGGTCTTGATCCACTCCGGCTTGCGTTCGATCGGTGTCTGGGCGTTGCGCACCTCCAGGCGCAGCAGCTTGCGCCCGCCCGTGGGCGGCGTCGCCGCCGGTCCCGTCGCGCACCCGCTCATGCGGCGGCCTCGCCGTACGCGGCGGCGAACAGCCCCTGCACGGTCGGCAGCACGTCGGCCACGCCGATCCGGGCGCCGGCGACTTCGCTCAGCGTCGTCACCCCGGCATCCGTGATGCCGCACGGGACGATGCCGCGGAAGCCGGCGAGGGTGTTGTCGCAGTTCAGGGCGAAGCCGTGCATCGTCACGCCGCGCTGCACGCGCACCCCGATGGCGGCGACCTTGTCCTCCGAGAGCGGCCGGCGCACCCACACGCCGCTGCGTCCCTCGACCCGGTACCCGTCGACACCGTGCACGCGCAGCGCCTCGATGAGCAGTCCCTCGAGGGTGCGGACGTGCGCGACGACGTCGACCGGCTGGGGCAGACGCACGATGGGGTAGCCCACGAGCTGACCGGGCCCGTGCCAGGTGATCTTCCCGCCGCGATCGACGTCGACGACGGGGGTGCCGTCGGTCGGCCGTTCGTGCGGCGCGGTGCGCGCTCCCGCCGTGTACACGGCCTCGTGCTCGAGCAGCAGCAGCGCGTCGTCGCGC